>Ga0210391_10002558_pt1 | contig 15717 bp, 10 predicted proteins | sample IncBWC12OmetaG_FD_160573 | JGI IMG/M metagenome (GOLD analysis project Ga0210391, IMG submission 160573) | Forest soil microbial communities from Barre Woods Harvard Forest LTER site, Petersham, Massachusetts, United States - Inc-BW-C-12-O ... | reverse complement strand
CGCGATTCATCACCAGGATGCGACCTTCCATATCAGTCGTGAGCAGGCCGCCGCGCATGGATTCAATGATGTCCTGATTGAAGGTTTGGAGATCTTTCAGTTCCTCGCTCTTCGCTTCGAGCTCGACGCCCTTCTTGCGCAGGGTCTGAGCCAGCAGGCTGCCGAGGTAGGCGACGGCAAAAAACGCGAAGAAGTTGCTGGCAAGCCAGGAATCGAGCATGCGCAGCGTGGGCATGGAATTGGCGGTGCGCGGGAAAACACCGTAGGAGACGAGCTCCAGAGCTCCGCCCAAAAGGATGAACGCCAATCCGGCCACGATGAAAACGCCGCGGCGGGAGAACAGGACGCTGGCCATCAGGATGGCGAGCAAGTAGAGCGAAACGAAGTAGCTATCCTGCATGCCCGTGGCGTAGACCACGCCAGTAACCAGCAGCAAATCGCAGGCAATTTGCAGGGGCGCGTGCCAGCGCGCGAGCGGGACCCAGCGGCGGAGGATGACGTAGAAAATGGCCAGGGTGTACCACAGCGCGATCAATTGCACGAAGGAACGAACCGGTACAGGCATGGGCGTGAGATGCCGCGCGGCGATGACGATAGCTACGAGGAAGGTGATGGCCAGGAAGCGGACCCGACCCAGCCACGATAACCAGTCACTCACATTGGGTGTGGACTTCATTTCAGATTTTTCACCGCGCTTCGAGCGCGAGCTGCGCTGTGTCCCCTAATTCGGCCGCGCTGCGGAAGCTGCCCAGCGCATCATTTACAAGTACAGGTGCAAGTACCGGCAGGCGCCCCGCGAACGAGGCGCCTGGATGTGAATGCGGGCGAGCGCCGCACGGTTTCTAGTGACCTGCCAGTTTTCCGATCAACGAGAACAAAGGCAGGTACATGGAAATAACAATGCCGCCGACGACCACGCCCAGAACGACGATCATGATGGGCTCCATGGCGGTCAGCAGGTCTTTCACGGCCGCGTCTACTTCATCCTCGTAGAAGTCCGCGATTTTCTGAAGCATCGCGTCCATGGCTCCGGTTTGTTCGCCGACACCGATCATCTGGGTGACCATGCCGGGAAATACGCCGGTGTCCTTCAGAGGGTCGACCAGCGAGCGGCCGGCTTCGACGGCTTTTCGCGTCTGAGTGATGGCGCGCTCGACGACGGCGTTACCCGAGGTGCGCGCGGTGATGTCCAGACCTTCGAGAATGGGTACGCCGCTGGAGATCAGGGTGCCAAGGGTTCTGGTAAAGCGCGCGACGGCGATCTTTCTCATCAGCGGACCGACCAGAGGAATCTTCAGAATCACGGTGTCAATCGCCATGCGGCCTTGCGGCGTGCCGTACCAGGATTTCAGGGCGAATACGGTACCGACGAAGAACGCGGCGATGATCAAACCGTAGATGCTGCCGACGAAATTGCTCAGCATGATCACGATGCGCGTGGGCAGCGGCAGGTCGACACCCAAGCCGTTGAAGAGTTGGGTGAAAATCGGAACGACCTTCCATAGCAGCAAAATGATGACGCCGCCGGCAATGCCCAAGACGGCGGCCGGGTAGATCATGGCGGATTGCACGGCGCGCTTGAGCTTGACGTTCTTTTCGATGTAGCTGGAGAGGCGCTGGAGAATCGTGTCCAGAATACCGCCCGTCTCGCCGGCTTCGACCATGTTGTAGTAGAGGGGGTCGAAGACCTTCTCGAACTGTTTCATGGAGGCGGACAGAGTGGCGCCGCCTTCGACCGAGCCGCGCACGCCATTGAGAATCTTCTGGAAGGTGATGTTCTCCTGCTGTCCAGCGAGAATCTCCAGGCACTGGACGAGGGGCAGTCCGGCGTCAATCATCACCGAGAACTGGCGCGTGAAGATGGCCAGCTCCTTGGAGTCCACCCCGCCGCCGAAGGACGGAATATTGAATTCCTTGCCCTTCTCCGAGAGCTTGCTGACGTTGATCTGCTCTCGCGCCAGCGTGGCCTTCACCTCGGCCTTCGTGCCCGCGGTGCGCTCACCCTGGACGGTCGCGCCCGTTTTGTTTGTTCCGCGATATGTAAATACCGGCATAACTAGATACCTCCTCTCAAACTCTGTCTCTTACGAACTCGCTTACCGGCGGACAGGAACCTTGCCACCACCCTGCTGCGGCGAGGTCACCCCACGGTTAATCAAGTCCTGCAATTCATCTGGATTCGAAGAGCGAGCGAGCCCCACTTCCAGAGTGATTTGCTTCTGGAAATAGGCATTCGCCAGGCTCTGGTTGAAGGTCTGCATGCCGGACGCCCCGGTGCCCGTTTGCATGGCTGAATAGATCTGGTGAATTTTGTCTTCACGGATCAGGTTGCGAATGGCGGCGGTGGGAATCAGGATTTCCATCACCATGGCGCGGCCGCGGCCGTCGACTTTCGGGAGCAGGGATTGGCAAAGAATTCCTTCGAGCACCATGGAGAGCTGGGCGCGCACTTGGGGCTGCTGGTGCGCGGGGAAAACGTCCACGATACGGTTGATGGTGGAAACGGCCGAATTGGTGTGCAAGGTGGCAAACGTCAAGTGGCCGGTTTCGGCGATGCGCAGAGCGGATTCGATGGTCTCCAGGTCGCGCATTTCGCCGATGAGCACGACGTCTGGATCTTCGCGCAATGCGGCGCGCAAGGAATTCGAGAACGAGTGGGTATCGGAGTGAACTTCGCGCTGGTTCACCAGGCACTTCTTGTGGTTGTGCAGGAATTCGATGGGGTCTTCGATGGTGATCATGTGCTCTTCATGCTCGTTGTTGATTTTGTCGAGCATGGCGGCGAGCGTGGTGGACTTGCCGGAACCCGTGGGGCCGGTAACGAGAACCAAGCCGCGAGGCTTATCGCAGAGGCCGCGAACCACGTTGGGAAGCCCCAGCGCGTCGAAGGTCTTGATTTCCCATGGAATGGTACGGAAAACAGCGGCCACGGCGCCGCGCTGATGGAAGATGTTGCCGCGGAAACGCGCCAGGCTTTTCAAGCCGAAGGAAAAGTCGAGCTCGAGGTTTTCCTCCAGGCGGTGCTTCTGGACGTCCGTCAGCACGCTGTAGGCGAGGGCCTTGGTGTCCGCCGCGGTAAGCGGAGGCATATCCAGCGGACGCAGCTTGCCGTGGACGCGAATGCGCGGCGCGCTGTTGGTCGACAGGTGCAAGTCGCTGCCGGACATTTCGATCATCTTCTTCAAGAGTTCGCTTAATGTAATGCCTGCCATATTTCCTCCGCTTAGAGAACTGTCTCGCGCACGACTTCTTCGAGAGTGGTTTGGCCGAGCGCGCATTTGATGAGGCCGCTGCGGCGCAGCGTGATCATTCCCGTTTCCAAGGCCTTCTTCTTGATTTCGAGGGCGGATGCGCCGACCAGGATGAGCTCGCGCAAATCGTCGTTAATTTCCATGACTTCGTAGAGACCGACACGGCCTTTGTAGCCCGTGTTGTTGCAGGTACCGCAACCGCGGCCATGCTGGATGACTGTCTTGTCCGCTTCTTCCTTGGTGTATCCGGCGTCAATCAGCGCCTGCGGCAGAATCTGCAGGGGTTCCTTGCAACCGACGCAGATGCGGCGCACGAGGCGTTGCGCGCAGATCAGGTTTACCGAGGTGGCTACCAGGAACGGCTCAATGCCCATATTCATCAATCGGCTGATGGTGGAAGGCGCATCATTGGTGTGTAGCGTAGAAAGCACCAAGTGGCCCGTGAGGGCGGCTTTTACGGCGATTTCGGCGGTTTCAAAGTCGCGGATTTCGCCCACAAGGATGATGTTGGGGTCCTGCCGCAAGAAGGCGCGCAGAGCGGAGGCAAAGTTCAGGCCGATTTGCTCCTTCATCTGGACCTGGTTGATACCCGGGAGCTGAAATTCGACCGGATCTTCGGCGGTCATAATGTTGGTTTCCGAAGTGTTCAGGCGCGCGACAGAGGAGTACAGCGTGTTGGTCTTTCCGGAACCAGTCGGACCCGTGACCAACACCATGCCGTAGGGCTTCAGAATTTGGCGCTCGAACTTGGTCAAGGATTCCTGCTCGAAACCGAGCTTGGTCATGTCCAAGCGGAGGTTTTCCTTGTCCAGCAAGCGCATTACGATTTTTTCGCCGAACAGAGTGGGAACGGTCGAGACGCGGAAGTCGAGCTCTTTTTTCTTTCCGTCCTTCAGGTACTTGATCATGATGCGGCCGTCTTGCGGCAGCCGCTTTTCGCTGATGTCCAGCTTGGCCATGATCTTTACGCGGCTGGTGATGGCGTCTTTCAATTTCATGGGCGGCGCCATTACGTTTTGCAGAATGCCGTCCACACGGAAACGCACGCGGTATTCTTTTTCGTACGGCTCGACGTGAATGTCGCTGGCGCCGCGCTTGACGGCGTCGGTGAGAATCAGGTTGACCAGCTTGATGATGGGGGCTTCCTCGGCAGCTTTCTCGAGGGTGGCGAGGTCCATCTCGGCTTCTTCGGCGGAAAGTTCGAGAGAGGCTTCGTCGCCGGCGAGGTCCTTCATTACCTTGTCGAGTTGTTCGACGCTCTCGACATCGCCGTAGAATTTGTGGATGGCTTCGCTGATCGCGGTTTCGGAAGCGACGACAGGCTCGACGTTGAAGCCGGTCATGAACTTGATATCGTCCATCGCGAAGACGTTGGTCGGATCGGTCATCGCGATGGTGAGCGTGGAGCCGACGCGCGAGAGCGGGACGATCTGGTAGCGGATCGCGGTCTCCTGCGGCACGAGCTTGATGACCGCCGGATCTACTTCATAGAATTTGAGATTGATGGAAGGCACGCCGTATTGACGCGAGAGGACGGCAGTAATGTCGTCATCACTGACCAGACCGAGCTTGACTAAGCAGGTGCCGAGGCGGCCGCCAGTCTTTTTCTGGTGGTCGAGCGCCTGCCGAAGCTGATCCGCAGTGATCAGACTGTCTTTGACAAGTATTTCGCCGAGTCGAGAAGACATGAGTGTCCGAGAGTGGTACTAGAACCCACCCGATTAGCCAGCGTAGCATGGGCGACTGCCGAAAATAGTCACCGGGTGCGACGCTCGTGGTGAATCAGCTAACAGCCGATACGCCGCGGCGAGACCTGTACCAAAGGACAGGCGAATTTTTGCTCCTGTACGTAGTGACAGGTCTATTAATGTGAATGAGTTAGCGGCGATGAGCGGGCGCGCGAGGTGGCGGCTGGACGCGAAATATTTTGCGGAAATTTGGCGCCGGGATTCGCTGCAATTTCTGGCGGAAATTTTGCGAGGTTGGGGCGCGAAAAAATCTTGCGCGGCGGAGCGTGAGGGTCTAGCGCGGGGCGTCCGGAGTCTGTTACGATGGTGCGGTTTGATGGGCGGTTAGCATTTCAACATTTCGTTGAAACGGCTTCGCTAAGACACAAAAGACCCCCTCCGAATTTCCTTCTCTTGGACTCAGTTTGGACTCACAAAAGGAACCTAATGGCGAAGGTGCGGACAGCTGCCGGTATGACTCTGTGGTGCTCCGCTCCCAGATGTTCCGAGTGTCCAAATCCCCCCCCTGCTGCCACAGCCCTATCCGTCTAGTCCGAAGGCTCCGAGAGCCTTTGTGACCACCGCCGCGAGCCGTTTGGTGAGCGACCGTGGTTATTCCATTGAACGATGCCTGCCCAAACTCCAAACCAGGTTTTTTGAGACAAATGGGGCGCCGGTCAATGCGCGGGTGGCCTGTCGCTGGTACCGGACGAAATCTCCCTCTATTTGATTGCGCCATTCAAAGAATGGGGCGGTAAGAACGGATCTCCGTGGTGGGAAGCATTTACAGACTTGGAGCACGACAGGTTGAGCAATTTCCGCGACGCAAAACTGAAGAATGTGCTCTATGCTCTTGCGGCCGTGTTTATAACCCTGACTCTCCGTAACGAAGCGGAATCCAAAGCCGGATCGGTGCCACTGGAACTTTACGATCTGCTCTTTCCGAAGTACTGGACGTTCTCGCGCAGGGTCTCCGTGATGAACTTTAGGTGGTTATAGGCGAGCTTGCGGTTGTCGGCCGCGCCGGACCGAATCTAACCGCGTTTTCACCGAATCTTGACTTCGCGCTCCGTCAACCATGCGCCTCGAATCATATATCTGATCTTGACTGTTCCGGTGGTGTTTGCGGAGATAGCGGCTACCGCCCCAGAAACAAACCTGAGGTCTCCTTTAGCAAGGCTTGCTTGAACTTTTTCGTGAGGTTGTTATGCCTTAAAAAGTTGGGTTCCCTTTGGTTCGCGGTTGGTTTTGCCACTCGAATAAGCAAGGTCTCAAGTTCCCTCAGGTATTTCACCTTGTTTTTTCGAAGGACGTAAAGGTCAAACTGGTTCCACTCTCCCCGGTGGTGGTCGTCGAGGTGATCGGGGAGTCTCGACCGCAGGCTGCTAGCTAGCCCGACGTAGTAGACCTTCCGATCCTTGCGAAGCACATAAATTCCGCTCCTTTTGCGGCCGAGGAATTCGCGAAAAGATTTGATGTGTTTTAGGATCGCGCCAATCGATACGTCTCTGATGTGGGCTTCGACGAGGGATTCGGATCTTGCCCAGGTTTTCGCCATCTATGCCTCGCGAGTGCGCCAGCCGTGGCGCGGTCGGATCGTCCACCAGCTCCGACGGATTACAGTCGGGCGCCGTCCCCTGCGGCGAAAGTGCGCCACCGGAAAATTCTTAGCGCGCTCGTTTGGGTGGTGTGGAAGGGTGTGCCGCCCGCCCTTGCCCTCGCTCAGCCTTTCTCACTTCCAACCGGTTTTCGCCCACACTGCCTCGTGAATGGCCTTAGCTCTGAGAGTTATGAATTCGTCGAAATCGTTACGCTTCGCTGCCTCAAGGCATTCCTTTGATATTAGATTAGATGAAAGCCACTCCATCAGACGTAGTCCCGCTGCCTGTTCAACTTCCGCAAGATAATCTGATGGCGCTCGATCTGAGATCGATTTGTTGCTGGCAGAACTAAGCATTACGAAATTAGCAAGGCTATTTATCCTTTGCTGTTTTTCACCTCGTTGCTCAAGATATGCACGAGGAAAGAAGTGGTGAAACTCTTTGATGTTGATCCTTGCGAGAGCTTGGGTGGTGTCGATTTTCTGCCCGGTAAGCAGATCAATCGGATGATGGTGCGCCAGTACAATTGCCAGCAGCTTAGCATGCGCATTATTCAGCCGAAATGTACGCGTTATCCAGATATCGGAGTTGGGTTTTGGTACGTCCGGACCGATTTCGGTGGTCTTGCCAGCCGCGAAATCATGTACGGCTTTGAGGTCAGAGGCCATGTTGCCGGTATTCCAGCCGCTAAAGTAGCCCGAGAGTGCCGTTTGCCAAAACCACCGCGACATTGCCCCGTACTGGACGGCATTGGGTTTGGGGATGCACCTGAGAATCTCGGCCAGCACAGTGAATTGGTTCAAGTAGGGCAACACTTCCGCGCCCTCAACCCTGATGTGTGTGGCTAAGAAATCGACAGCCAGCTTATACGCTTCTTTCGCCCCATCCACAGCTTTTTTGAGCTCGGTTGGACTAAACTTGCGGAGCGAATCAATACTCTCGGCTGAAAATCCTCCTCCTGCGGATGCCGAAATATTCCTGAGTACGACCTTCTTGTCCACCTTGCCGAATCCTTTGTCGCTGAGTTCAGCTAGGATTCCCTCTATCGAATCGATCAGGTCGAAATCGGGGCTCCAGGTTGCGGCGCGCATCAGATCTACAATTGTTAGCGCGGTTCCGCTGCTGTTGATACGCTCGAAAATCGGGGCCACGTCTCGAATCGACATGTCGGCTAAGGTTACGACTGCAATCTTGTAGTCTTTGAATCGATTAAAAAGAAGCTCGGCACGCCCTCTTAAAGCGGCCTTATCTGAGGAAGTCAGCGTGTCCAAGCTGGCAACGTGTTTGAAAAATAGCGCGGCGTCAGCCATTTTGTTGACCCGAATTTGCTGAAGTGGAGGGTCATCGGGCATCTCAAGGTGGAAGAACGCTTGGCGTCTCAGATCATAAGCGATATTCCATCGGCTTTTCGGATCGTCTCCTTTCCAGAACATAGCGCCGCAAATCGTCGAAAGACGCTGCTGACCGTCCAAGAGATAGTTCACAGGGTAGTCCGGCTTCGGAACCCTTATATCCAGGTCAGCAATGTGGTTCTCGCTTTGAAGCGGCTGGCGACTCTGCCAGAGCAGCACGCTGCCAATTGGATAGCCACGAGCCACCGAGTCAAGCAGTTTGAGAATCTGTTTTTTGTCCCAGACGAAATCGCGCTGAAACTTCGGGAGAAGAATGTCGCCGGTCAAAATTCGGCGCGCGAGCTCGTCGATTCTATCGACGGTGGGCTGCGGATCTTTTGGAACGACACTTGAGGGGCCGCCTGCGGCGAACACAGCCTTGCTGGCGGATCGATTGCTCCTCGCACTCATACGGGATATGCCTTTAGTGACTATCGATGCTTCCGTTTACTTTTTGGAGTGTACTTCATCGGTAGACTACTTACAAGAATGCCAGGAACGGCTCGGGCGGGTGGGCGTCCTTCCACACCATCAAATGAACGCCGTTGAATTTCTGGCTGGCTCGCCCGCCCCCACGACAGAAGCTATCGGCGCTTACTACGTTATAATGTACCTTAGCCAAGAACGCGGAGAGAGCAATCCGTATGAAGATCGGCTTGGTGCATCTTAGCGATTTGCACGTAAAAACTGCAGCCGATGTACTGCGCGATCGTATCGGATTGATCGGGGCGGCGGTGCGCGCACAGGCTCCGGCGAACGTTGATCTGATTGTGCTTTTTTCGGGCGACGTTGCATATTCCGGCCAATCTGCCGAATATCTCCTCGCAGACGGCTTTTTTCACGACTTGAAAGATACCCTCGCTGGCGATCGCTCAGGGAGGGTATTTGGCCCCGCGGTTATTCCCGGAAATCACGACTGCGACTTCAGGAACACGAGCGAAGTGCGTCCTATTTTACTCAGCGCCTTTTGCGATTCGCTCGCTGGCTACGGGAGCAACGGGGACTTGGTCCAGCAGATTCTAAGAGTCCAGGAAAGCTTTTTTGACTTCGAGGCCAGAGTATCGGCTGGCAATTCAGTTGCATCGACGAGCCGATTGGGATGGGTCAGAGAGTATAAGACGGGAGACAAGAAAGTACTAATTCGCTGCGTTAATACCGCCCTCACATCGAGACTCGAGGAACAAGCGGGGCAGTTATGCTTCCCCGCTGATGCGATTCCATCGGAGCCACTCGACGCGGATTTCATAGTCACGCTGCTTCATCATCCATATGGATGGTTGGCTCCCGAAAACTCGCGAGAGATCAAAAGAAGGATCGAAACGATTTCCGATCTCGTGCTAACAGGCCACGAGCATTGGTCCGACTCATACACCAGGATCGATCGAGGCGGTGACGAGACCCGCTACGTAGAGGGAGCGGCTCTAAACGCGGAAGGAGTGACCGGTTTCAATCTCATCATTGTCGATTTTAGCGAGAGCACCTGCGAGATATTCCGTTATCGATGGAACGGCGAATTGTACGACCCGGAACCAAGCGACGCCCGCATTTTCATGCGAAAGGCTTCCCTGCTGGAATCGCGGTTCGATAACAATGCTGAGTTTGCGAAGTCATTAAACGAACTGGGAACCGGCTTCGTAAAGCCGAACGGGAAAAAGCCAACACTTGATGAGTTGTTTGTTTGGCCGGAGTTGAAGTTCGCAAACATCCTCTCTAAGAACAAAAGCGCAGTCCACAGCTCGGATGTCGCCGGATTCGCTTCAGGGAAGGATTATCTACAGATTGCGGGCCCAGCTACCTCGGGAAGGTCAACCCTCGCAAAAGCTCTGTACCGGTACTTTCAACAATCGCAAGGGCTGACACCACTGCTTTTGGACGGCCGGAGCATGAAGGGGGGGTCGAAAAATGAGCTCGGGAGGGTACTCGACGAAGCCGTCGTAGAGCAATATCGAGCGTCGGTTGTCACTAGGTTCCAGCAGCTAGAGCGCGAGAAAAAGGTTCTCATCATCGACGACTGGCATCGTTTTCGGAGTCGCAGAGGGGCCAGGCTGAAGACTCTTTCTGCGCTGCGCGAGAAATTCGGCAAAGTGATCGTTTTCTCAGACGACATATCACTCTTCCAGCTCGCGACAGACGCCGCTTCCGGCGAGGGCGAGGTGCCGCCTGAATATTGCGAGATAAAGCCGCTTGGTTTCAAACTACGAACCGAACTAATCGTTCGGTGGCACGCCGTTATGGACGAAGACGACCTCGACGATATTGAGTTCACCTCTAGGGTTTCCGCTAGCGAAAATTTGCTCGACATCCTCGTGAGAAAAGGTGCCGTACCCTCGCGGCCACTGTTTATTCTTTCAATTCTGCAGCTTCGATCTTCAGCAACGCAAGAGACTGGGATGTACGGTTCATACGGTCACCTCTACGAGGCCCTCATGACGAAGCGGATGTCAGAGGCGAGCAAGAAGAAGAACATTTTGGGGATGAAGTACACCTATCTCTCGCTAGTCGCATATGACCTCTTCTCGCGTCGTCGGGTATCGCTTGCGGAGTCGGAATTGTGGCGAGTGCACGAACTCTACCAAAAAGAATACAAAGTTAAGCTGGATGCGTCTGATCTCTGGAAGGAACTAGAGGCCGCCGATATCCTGCGACGTTCTGGCGGCGAATTTAGCTTTACTTACAAGTATGCGTACTACTTTTCCGTCGCGAAATATTTTCAACAGGGAATCGCTGACAAGAAAAATGCAGAAAGCCTGAGACGAGAACTAACGGAACTTGTCGAAAGTGTCCATGATGAAGATTCGTCGAACATTCTAATTTTCTACATCTATCTAACCAAAGACAGAGATGTGATCACGCAGATGCTGGAAGTTTCACAGCGCGTCTTCGCTGGAGTCGCGCAAGCAAAACTTGCGGATGACATTGAGTTTATCAACGTCCTTCGCTCTACACCTCCTGATATCGTCCTACGAGAAGGCACAGTGACTGAAAATCGAGACGGGCACAGATCGGAATTGGATTCGGCAAATGACTCCGAAGCGGACACTAATGCCGCTCTAGCGCGGACCAAGTACGGAGACGATATTTCGGACGCCCTGAAGGTCGAATTTGCATTTAAATCCCTCGACGTAATGGGGCAAGTGCTAAAGAATTTCCCCCTTGATTTGAAAGAGGACCTAAAAGAAGAATTAATGGTGAGCAGCTATAGGCTTTCTCTGCGTACCCTGCGATGGTTTCTGACATGCGTCGAAGGGAACGTGGAAGCCTTTATCGATCTCTTCGGTAATGCTTACAAGTTGTTTCAACCGTCCTCGAGGAAATCTCCGGAAAATATCCGCGACCTTTCAAGGCAGACGATGGTCAGACTTACGGACTTCTGTGTGCTCGGCCAGATCAGACGCCTTTCGCTGGCAGTGGGCGTTGCGGAGTTGCGCGAAACCTACGACGAGATCAGGGAAAAGGCCGATAAAGACGATATCGCGACCGCCCTAATCGACTTAGCGATCAAATTGGATCATTTCGGCCAGATTCCAGAGGAAGACGTGCAAGATCTAGAATTCAGAGTGCGTAATAACATCACGGCTTACACAATCCTCCGATTGCTGATCGCGCAGTTTCTCGAGCTTTTTCCGTGCCCCTACCAAGTTCAGCAGCGGATGGCACAGCTACTCAAGTTCAAGACTCAGCCCATGAAAATGGTAGAGAAGCTGCTACGGCCACCAACCGCCCCCTGAAGTTCCCACCGCGTCAAGCGTGCGACGCCTTCTTCTGAGTGGGATGCGCAGCTCCGAGGAGGGCGGGTCTGAGACTCGGTGGGTGTCCCATCCGCAGGGAGCTTCACCTTCGACACTGGCCGTGGTTTCCACCATGCATTCGGGCCTTCTTCGGCCATCGCTTCGTCAAGAATTTCTTTCAAATATGGCGCCAGTCGTTGCGGTTCAAGTTATGGTCTTGTGTGTTGACGCATTTTCAATCCACGAAAAATCCAAGATGTCTTCCACCGGCTCCACCACTGCAGGCACTGGCTCAACGCGTTCGGATTTTTTTCTTTGGCCCCATTCCTTGTGACGCATTTTCGAGAAGTGCCGCGGTAGAAATATTCACCTTCTCGCGATATTCGGCGGCTGGTCTTGTTAGAAAATCCTTGGTTTCGGACATTTCTTCTCCGTTGTTGTATGCGGAATGCGGGCGAACCTCCACCCGACAAAGTAAAACCGCGACGAGTCTAATGAGGGCACCCGATGCGCTGGTCGAACTCGTCGCCTAGGCTGCACCATCCTTCCTGCGATTAGGTGGCTCTTGCAATCTCAACAATGGCTTCACAAATCTGTCAGGGACCAATCGGAGATACAACTCGGTCGATTTCAAGAGTGTGTGGCCCATGTAGCCCGAGAGCACGGGCAACTTCTGTCGCAGGTCTTTGCCCTCACGAACCCAGGTCTCCAAGACGTGCACCGCAAAGGTGTGCCTTAGATCATGCATTCCGGGTGTCGGGCTGTGGCCGTGCTCCTGATAAATACGCGCTCGCGCGCAGATGCGCACGAAGTTATATCGCAACGTATTGTGTCTTATCTGCCTTCCGTTGCAAGTCACAAAAACGAGATCCGCGTCTCTTCTTTGCGCGGCGCTCGACTGAAGGTATAGATCGAGCGTGTTACGCAGAATCCGACCGATCGGAAGCATCCTCCTTTGCCCTCCGTCTGGCCGCCGCAAACTGACCAACTTGTTTTGGAAGTTGATGTCCGATACGCGGAGATTGATGGCTTCATAAACGCGCGCGCCCGTTCCGTAGACGAAGAGCAAAAAGGTTCGCATGGTCATAGGGTCAAGAAGAGGGGTTCGCTCGATGGCAAGCAGAAGTCGAACGAGCTCGGTTCTCGAAAAGATGTAAGGCCTGAACGGCGGGGGTAGCGCCGCTTGCGGACGCGGCAAGGGCAGGCGTGCAAGCATGTGGCGCGAGAGCCAAAACTGGAAAAAGGATCGAATGATTTGGTATTCGCGCCACCAGGTATAGGCCGACATGCCTGATCGGTCGAGGTAGGTGGATATGTGCTTGGGCGTGATTTGGTCGAGCGGACCGTCTTCGGCAGAGCGCAGCAGAGTTCTCAGGGCACTCTCGCCTCTCGCGAAGCGAACGCCTCGTTCACGCTTCCAAGCCGCGTACTTTGCGATCGCTGTAGAAAATCTCATAGAGCACCGATCAGATCCATGGCTGCGACCTCTCGCAGCATGTGGATGTTTAGTCTCGCATATACGTTGACGCTCTGTGTGTCACGGTGTCCGAGAAAGTCGGCGATATCGACAAAGGACAAGCCGTCGTGGAGAAGGCGGCTGGCGCAAGTGTGGCGGAGCGATTGCGGGCCGGTGTGCTTGGAGGAAATGCCGAGTTTTCGCATGCGGCTCCTTACGACGTCGGATATGGTGTGAGCTACCAGCGGTCGAAGGGGCGCCTTCAGCGTCATGAAAACTTGGGGACAGGGCGAGCGCGGCCGCGCGTTCTCAATGTAGCCGCGGAGGGCTGTTGCGAGGTCTTCGCTCAACGGGAATTGCTGAAAACCTCCTCGCTTGGCTCGGCGAACCGTAAAGCGATTCGCCACCCAGTCGATGTCAGTAAGCAAAAGATTCGCAGCTTCGCTTCTTCGCAATCCATACATGGCGAAGAGCAACAAGAGCGGTTTGGCACGGAGGTCGCTGGGGTCGGAGCCTTCCGTCGTTTCGAGCAGTCGGTGAACGTCCTTCCAAATCGGCCCTTGACGTTCAAACAACTCACGACGCAAGGGCGGTAATTGGATGGCGCTCGCGATCCCTGCCTGGCACCAACCACGGCTCTCGGCGTGACGAAAGAAGGCCCTTAAGCTACTCGACTCGCTGTGTCGAGTGACAGGGTTGCGGCCTTCCACGGGCTTCCGGCTCGTATAGGCGTCGATGTCCGGCAGTCGAATCCCGCGAATGCTTCGGTGTCGCCTTGCATACCATTTGAGGAAGTCGGCGGCACGATAGCGTCGGCCGCGGATCGTTGCTTCCGAGAGCCCGCATTCGGAGGACATCGCCTCGACGAAATCTCGCAGGTATTCTGAAAAGGGCTGAGGCAGTCGCGGAGATCTAAGTTTTCCTTCGAAGCGCAGGAATCGTCGGGCCGTCTGAGCAAAGCACCTAACCCCGAATTGTCCGGCCGGGTACTGTTTGTCTTGATTGCGAAGCGTGTTCCACTGGTCAGCCGCTCGGTCAACTTCTTCTAGCGTCACGTCGCGGAGCCGACGGAGCCCGAGAACGTTAACCACCTGGAGCAGATACGCGGCGGCGATGCGGATCGCTGACCGCCCAGTTCCGGCGGCTTCAAGATGGGTCAAGAACCGTTCGCGTTCGTCGGCCAGGGGTGCTGATCGGTGGCGCGCGAGCGCAGCCGGAAGAGAAAAATACCTGTCGAACACCATGCGGAGTAGTGCGATTCAGCGACCGGAACGTTTCATCTGCCGGGCAGATTTCTTGCAAGGCAGTTCACGGTATTTAAGTAATCAAGTGCGGAACGTAAAAGGCGGGCAGGGCGCTCAATGCGAACGCCCCAAACCCAAACAGGACAATTGTTTCCAGAATCGTTCCGGGGTCGCTGAGAGGTATTGCTCAGTCCAGTTCCACTTTACGTGTCCCATGTACGCGGCCAATGCGGGCAACATTTGTCGCAGATCTTTCTCTTCGTTTATCCAACTGTTCAAGCAATGAACAGCGAACGTGTGTCTGAAATCCTTCAAAGACGCCAAATGCTTACCGTTCTTCAGATGAATGGCCGCAATTCGGCGAACTCTCTTGAAAGCGTAGCTCAGAGTTAAGGCCGTGAGACTTTGCCCCTCCTTGTCGATAAATAGTCCGGCCCCAGGACACCGTCGATCTCGACTGAACGCAAGATATAGGCTGATCGAGTTGCGAAGGCTCGGCCCAATCGGGATTGTTCTCTTGCCGAAGGCGCCTTCCCGATGGAGCGTAACCAGATTTTTTTGAAGGTCCACGTCACTTTCAGCGAGAGAAAGCGTCTCATTGATGAGCGCACCGGTCCCGTAAAGAAACAGCAAGACCGTTCGCAAAGTCATGGGCTCAAGCCTCCAGATTCTTTTGTGTCCGTGTGAAGCAATAGTTTCAAAGAGTCGCTGCAAATCCGAACGCGCATAGATGAGCGGTTTGAATGGCGGCGGATACGCCGGTCGCGGACGAGGCATAGGGAGCGAGGGCAGTTCACCGCGCATCATCCAGTACGAGAAGAATGTCCTAAGCACCCGGTATTTTGCCCACCAAGTTGCGGAGGAGGTTTTCGGTGCTTGCAAATAAGACGTGACCTGCAAGCGGGTTACCCTATCTAGTAGGCAATCGCCTGTTTCCCGAAGTAGATTCTTCAGGATCAGTTCTCCGTTTCTGAAACGGACTCCGCCGAGATGTCTGTAGGCAACGTACCGTTCGATGGCAGACGAGAGCTTCATAGCCCGCCAGGCAGATCGAGGTTTGCGACTTCGCGCAGCGATTGGACGTTGAACTTCGCGTAAATCCCAACGGATTGACAATCACGGTGCCCCAAGAAATCTGCGATTTCTCCGAGCGCGGCACCGCTCTCAAGCAAGTGTGTCGCGCAGGCGTGACGCATCGCGTGAGGACCGTGATGTCGGGATCTGATACGCAAGCATTTCATTCGATGACTTACGATTTTAAAAACCGAGGCCTTGGTGATCGGTCGGTAGGGTTGATGGAGCGTCAGAAAAAGGTTAGG
>Ga0210391_10002555_pt1 | contig 15735 bp, 8 predicted proteins | sample IncBWC12OmetaG_FD_160573 | JGI IMG/M metagenome (GOLD analysis project Ga0210391, IMG submission 160573) | Forest soil microbial communities from Barre Woods Harvard Forest LTER site, Petersham, Massachusetts, United States - Inc-BW-C-12-O ... | reverse complement strand
AGCGCAAAGGGCGCGCGCCGCCGCCACCAGTCCCAGTTGCTCCAGCGTCGCGGGATGCAATTCATGCGAAAGCCGATGAACATCTTGAGAGAGGCCGCTTGTCTGTTGCCATAGTTCCTCGGTTTCACGCTTCGCCTCCCCCGCAGGTAGTTTCCCAGAGAGTTGCGACAAGCCAAAAGCCAGCAGTCCCAATCTCTGATTCATATCATCGTGCAGATCACGCGCGATTCGGCTGCGCTCTTCTTCCTGCGCATTGATCAGACGACCGCTGAGTTTCAACCTTTCCTCCTCCACCTGTGTTCTTTGCCAAACGGCAGTGGACAGGTCCGCCGCCAAGTCGTGGTACGCAAGGTACTCCTTGACGAGCGCGGATAGGGATAAGAGTAAGACCGAACCGAGCACGATCAGCAAGCGAAACGTGCGTACTTGCGCTGGCTCGCCTGCCCGAACCGACTCCCACAAACCCACCGCTGGGATGGCGACTACCGCCAGCATCGCCAGAAGGGAAACATACCTCGTCCGACCCGTATCTGGCTGTAATGTCTGCTCAAGCTCGGGCGCCAGCCTCCGCCCTAGTGAGGTCATCCAGACGAACCAACACTCGGAGGCGATAAGCGGTGCTTCGTAGAAGCCCGCGTGGTACCCATGGAAGATCATATCGAGGTTCGAGCCGAGCGAACCCAAGGCATACAGAGCTGATGCACCGAACAAATGCCAGTAGATTGACTTCCACTGAGAATGCGCTCGCGAGATCAGCAAACCGATAAATACAAGGAGGACAACATTCGGGACAGAGTACAAAATGATGTAACGACCCAGTTGCGAGTTCGTGTTCGTGTGATGGTATGGAAGCTGAAGATAGGCGTAAATGAAGACCCAAAAGAAGAGTAAGAGAAGAAAGTCGACCGTTGCCCGATAGGGCTTCTCCCTTGGCCGTTTCAAGTGTGGGCGTACGGATATGGCCGCCATTATCAGAACAACATGCAGAAACAGCGGTGGATTACTCCTGGAGAGGTCAGTTATGCCGGCTCGCGACCACACGACATAGTAGATCCAGAACCACAAATTCAGGGCCCACAAGCCAAGCCCGGCTGCGAGGAACGCCCAGAACAGTCGGATAGCCCGCCTGCTCCGGACTGCGTTCACGCTCGCTATCCCCGCCGCAAGAAGCAATAGGACCAGCTGGACCCCAAGAATTGTAGCCGTAGCCGTTGGCCACGAATTCAGCCACGAGTTGTGTCCGGCGTACGGCAACGATACCTCCATGGATGGTGCAGGCCCGAAGAGATAGCATCTGGTAACCCCCAGCTGCCTTGAGAAAGCCATGTCTTACGAGCCGCTTCAAACAAAAGCTATGGTTTCGGTCAATAGCCAGACCATCCGCGAAGATGTGCGATCATCGGCCAAAAGTACCTGTGCGCGGCTCATGGCTAGCTCCCATGTTGGGCTCATTCGACGATTGCGGCTGATCCGATGCGGATACATTTCCAGGCGATTCGACAACGTTAATCGGAGCCCAGACATTTACCTTGGTGCCTTGCGAGGGCGCTGAGTCGATGCGTATGCTACCCCCAACCAGACGCAGGCGTTCCCGCATGCTTAGGAGTCCCAGGCCGCCCTGGCCGTGGTTTGCCGGATCGAACCCGATACCGTCATCCTCCACCCTGAGCTGGACTCCGTCGAGACCTCGATCCAGTTCCACTTTTACAACGCTCGCTTCGCTGTGTTTGGCAATGTTCTGCAGGCTCTCCTGCAAAATCCTGTACAGGCAGAGGGACAGATGCTCGGGCAGCCGTGAAGGGACATCATTTTCTGTGAAGTAGACTGCCACTCCCTGTTTTTTTGAAAACTCAGCGCAAAGGGCGCGCGCTGCCGCCACCAGTCCCAGTTGCTCCAGCGTCGCGGGATGCAATTCATGCGAAAGCCGATGAACATCTTGAGAGAGGCCGCATGTCTGTTCCCATAGCTCCTGGATTTCATGCCTTGCCTCCCCAGCAGGTAGCTTCAGGGAGAGTTGTGACAACCCCAAAGCCAGCAGTCCCAACTTTTGATTCATATCATCGTGCAGGTCACGCGCAATTCTGCTGCGCTCTTCTTCTTGTGCATTGATCAGGCGACCGCTGAGCTCGCGCAGTGACCCTGCCGTTTTTTTGCGGAGAGAGCGCTCAAACAGGAGAAGGGTTACCAACAAGGTCAGCAGCAGGATAAGACCGGCTGCGGTCACAATGTACGCACGATAGCTCTCCCAAGCCGAGGGTATCCTATATAGAATCTCGCTTCCTGGAGGCAGGTTGCGCTCGGAAAAACCCCAACGACGCAACTGCCGTCCGTCGAACAGATAGTAATTGGGCACGATTGGATTCTTCACGTTGTCCCGGGGTTTTTTCCCATTCAGAAGATCTATTCCCGCCTTTCCCGCCATCTCTCCCATCCGCCGGTAACTCATTACAGACCCTCCCACAGCCCCGGCGCCCACGTAGGTATCCGACAAGCAGTACATGGGAACATGGGCGGATTCAGATAGCAGCCGAATCATGTCGGGTGCATAGAAGTTGGCTCCATCCTGGTCCCGGTTCAGGCCGAGTGGCACAAGAATCGTATCGGAAGAAACATGGGCGACGAGTTCCTTCATCTGTCGGAAACTCAGGCCGGAAACATACTCGAGATCGAGGGGCCCCTTCCACCATGAATCCAGCTCGTTCTTGACGAGCGCTTCAAGCGCTTTATCCCTTGGAGCCGCTCCGCTCAGGAAGATGGCTCTCCGAGCCTTCGGTTGCAAGTGGCGGGCCAGTTCCAGGGTCTTGGTGTCGTCTAGTGCGAACCAGAGGATTTCAGATTTCGCATCGAGTCGCTGCTGGACCGAGGGGTTGGGCCAAAGCCCCACGTAGACGGTCGGCGCGTCCAGCACATTGATCGGCATGCCACCACTTTCGATCAAGCCAATACAGATAATCACGCCAATCTTGCGGTCACTGTAACGGTGCCGGATCCAGTCCATCGCTTCTTGTTGCTGACCCGGAGATTGATGCGCGTCGAATTGCTCGCGGTACAACTCGACATTGCCTCCAAGCCCCTCATTGATCGCCTCCACCACGCCCGACTCCAACGAAGCAATGGAAGCCGTCGTGACCTCCTCCGTGTAGAGCAACAGGATGCGTTTGGGTTCTGCGGCATGAGCGCTACCCAGGGAAATCAACACAAGGCAAAGAGCGAATCCGAAGAGCCGTCGATCGAAGAAAAAAAAACGGCCGATACGCGCGCGACAAAATCGCTGACGTACTGCCCGGCTGGCTCCACCCTCGGCGGCAGCTTGATCAGTCGAGGGAAAACGCAAGACGTCGTTTGGTAAGAGTGACTGTAACTGCTCTGTCACATACACCAACCTGTTTACTCAAACCGCAGAACTCCGACCCAATTGTTCCGGTCTGAAACCTCACTCGGGCCGGGGAAGAGATGCCATCGGCACGCTCAACCGTGAAACAGGGGAGCATCAAACCGGTGCAGAGATTATAGCGTTACTCGTGTCGCCGGCGACTGGATTGGCTTCGTCGACTTGTAGGACGGAGCAGTTGGGCACCTGATCACACCAGGTGATCTTATCCGCTCCTTAGATTTCCCACGCGCCGCCCTTGCCTCGCAAAGATTTCTACTGCGACTGGGGTTTTCCCTAGTTCCACGGGAGCCTAGCAGTGTCATAGTGTCATCTCGCAGCCTGTATACAGATTCAGCTCCTATTTACTGAACACCAGACCTTTGAGGAACTCCGGCTCGGCCCTCCAACGCAAGCTAGGAGCGACTGCAAACACAACCTGCACGCGAATTCGAAAACAGACAGCAACGCTGATGCAAACGGAAAGGAAATTACGATGAAGAATCGCATGACCCACCTTCATTTGTTTGGGGTTCTTGCAGCCTCGTTTTGGTTCTCAGCATCCGCTTGGGCGCAGTACCAAAATGGCGTCCAGCCTGGAGCCGGTTGGCAGGTAACGAAAGCGGAGTGGGGCTCGGGTAACCGATGGCAGGACGTCACGAATCGGGTGCGCGCGCTGCTCACGGGGAACGGTCTAATTAGGGTGACCAACGCTAATATGGGAGGCGATCCCGTTTAGGGCGCGTTGAAAACCCTAAGAATTCAGGCTCGAAACTCCCGTGGGCAGTTGCAACAGTTCAACATCGGGGAAAACAATACTATTGACGCCAGCCAGTTCTACAATTACGGCCGGGGCTCGGGATACCCAGGGAATCCAGGCTATCCACCGAATCCCGGTTATCCTGGTGGCGGTAACGGCAATCTGCAAATCGTCCGCGCGTACTACGGGTTAAACAATCGGACCAACGACGTAACGCAACTACTACATGGCATGGTGCGGAACGGAACGCTGATCGTGCAGGTCACCAATAACAGTATGGGCGGTGATCCTGCTCAAGGCGGCGACAAAGTGCTCACTGTTATCTATCGCTACCAAGGACGGGAGCAAACCTCCACGGTCAAAGAGGGAAACACCCTCAGAATTCCCTGAGGATTCCGCCAGATTTTCGTGACGCGGACGGCAATTGTTACGTGGATTATGTGGGTCCCCTGGGGTCCGATAAACCATGGCCATGCGCATCCGGTGGTGGTTGAGGAGATCGTACGCAAAGGTATGGCGCGCAGTAACTGTTACAGTTAAGCTCTATTCTGGCAATCAACACGGCTTTCTAGTTAGTCATGAAAGTGAATGGTCGGGCAATCGAATCCGATTTTCAGTGGCGAACTCAATCGAGTTGAATATTAATGTGATCAAGGAATGAGCGACGCCAGCCTTTCTTCGGCCAACAGTGCCAGAAAAAGCATCTTGCTAAAAATAAAAAATTACTGCAAACGTTAGAGGCCTCCGGCATGCCGGAGGCCTCTAACCGGATCCCGTAAATTATTGATTCTAAATGGTGGCCAGAGACGGGATCGAACCGCCGACGCCGGCCTTTTCAGGGCCGCGCTCTACCACTGAGCTATCTGGCCTCGGGTAACCCAAGGGCGCTGCTTCCGCTTAAGTTGTGTCTGAGTCTGCAGCATCAGGCGGAGGGCCCGGTCAGGTCAGCAACTGCGCACAAGCAACAAGCGTCAGTATAACAATCGCATCGCAGCGCGCAAATTCCATGTCGTACACTTGAGAAACGCCACCTGCCTCAGACCATGTCCCTTGACCGTCCCTCGATGCGCCTGGCCGTTTCCACCCTGCTGTTCTGCCTGCTGCCGGCTGCCCTTGCCCAGCCGCAACCAGCCACACAGAATGGCGAAACCCGCGCCGCGCGAGCCCTCGAGCAGGCCCGCCGGCAAGGTCCCCTCGCCCTATATGCCTTCTTTGAGCACATGCCCAAGGGCGCCGATCTGCATACTCACCTGGCGGGCGCCGTGTATGCGGAAACCTTCATCCGAGAGGCCGCGGACGACAACCTCTGCATCAATTCCAAATCCTTCACCCTGTACAAGCCCGCGGCCACCACGCGCAGCCTTCCCCCTCAGCCCGTCTGTGGCGAGGAAGGCGAGCCCGCAACCAACGCTCTCACCCATCAGAAGCTCTACGATCAACTGCTTGACAAGTTCTCCATGCGCACGTTCGTTCCCGTCACCGCGGAGTCGGGGCACGATCATTTCTTCGCGTCTTTTGATCAATTCCAGGCCGTCGAGAATCCCAGCCACGTGGGGGAATGGGTGGATGAGCTGGCGACTCGTGCCGCCGAGCAGAACGAGCAATACCTTGAAATCATGAATACGCCCACCTTCGCGCCGGCCTTGGCCTTAGCCGGGAGCCTGGGACCCATTGACCTGGAGACAGATTTCGCCCACCTGCGACAGCAGTTGCTCGACGCCGGCTTGCGAAATTACCTGCCCCCCATGCAAGCGGAATTCGAAGATGGCGAACGCAACCGCCGCGAGCGGGAGCATTGCCGAACCAGTAGTCAAGCCGCTCCGGCGTGCGAAGTCGAGGTGCGCTTCCTCTACCAGGTGCTGCGCGCGTTGCCTTCACCCGCAGTCTTTATCCAGCTGGTGTGCGGTTTCGAGCTTGCCTCCAAAAACTCGCTGGTCGTAGGCATCAATATGGTGCAGCCGGAAGACTGGCGCGTCGCCCTGGCGAACTACAGGCTCCAAATGCAGATGGTCCATGCACTCCATCTCCTCTATCCCAAAGTCCACATCACCCTGCATGCGGGCGAGCTTTCTCCGGGAATGGTTCGTCCTGACGATCTACGATTCCACGTCCGCTCTGCGGTAGAAGTAGCCAATGCAGAACGCATCGGCCACGGCGTGGATGTGATGCAGGAAGACCATCCCTACGATCTGCTCAAGGAGATGGCAGCCAGGCGGATCATGACGGAGATCAACCTCACCAGCAACGATGTAATCCTTAACGTCAAGGACGCGAACCATCCCCTGCCTCTGTACCGTCTCTATCACGTGCCGGTAGCGCTCTCTACTGATGATGAAGGCGTCTCGCGTATTAATCTGACCCACGAATATGTCCGTGCCGCGATCTCATACCCGCTCAGCTACAGCGACTTCAAAAACATGGTGAGGACTAGCCTCGAACACAGCTTCCTGCCTGGGGAAAGCCTTTGGGACCCTTCGGGTCCATGGGAGAACTATGCTCACGTCCGCGCCGCCTGCCGCGAACAACTTGGCCGCGAGCAGGCCACGGGAGCATGCGCAGCCTTGCTCGAGGGCAGCGAAAAAGCACGCCAGCAATTCGAGCTCGAGCGGCGCTTCCACGCTTTCGAGAGCACTTTTTAGCCACCTTTCACTGCCGGCCTTTGGGTCAACTCACGCTGCCTCCAGCGTCCCTTGGCGATCCTTTCATGATCGGCATTTAAACTGCAGAAGCAGCGCATGCGCATTGTTCTCACCAGTTTCGGCACGCTCGGCGACATCCATCCGCTCATAGCCCTGGCACTCGAGCTGCAGCAGCGAGGCCACACCCCTGTTCTGGCTGTTCCCGAGCTCTTCCGCTCCAAAATCAGCTCGCTGGGGCTCGAATTCGCTGCTGTTGGCCCGATCCTCGATCCGGAAGACAACCAGTTGGTCGCAATGTTGATGGACATTCGCAAGGGAACAGAGCGCACCTTGCGCGAGATACTGTTTCCCGCCATTCGCCAAAGCTATCGGGAGTTGCTCGCCGCCGTCGAAGCCAACGGGGGCGCCGATCTGATGCTGGCCGGAGAGCTGGTTTATCAAGCCCCAATCGTTGCCGAGGTCACCGGCATTCCCTGGGCCTCGCATGTGCTTGCGCCACTTTCTTTTTTTTCCCGTTACGATGCGCCCGTTTTGCCTCCATATCCCATGTTGGCGCGGCTCCAACCAGCCCTCCCCGGAATGGGAAGAGCGATTGCCCGATTCGCGCGCTGGGTCACGCGCAGCTGGCCAGAGCCGATCTATCAGCTTCGTTCCGAGCTAGGCTTGCGCCGCGGTCCTGATCCCATCTTTGAAGCCAAGCATTCTCCCTATTTGGTTTTGGCCATGTTTTCCCCGTTGCTGGGCGAGCCCCAACCAGACTGGCCTGTTGCCACCAAGGTGACCGGCTTCGCCTTTTACGATGGCGATGCTGGTCAACGTGATCTACCCCCAGAGGTCGAACGTTTCCTCGAGCAAGGGCCGCCGCCGCTGGTCTTCACCCTGGGTTCAGCCGCTGTTCTCGATGCCGGCGATTTCTACCAGCAGAGCGCGTTGGCTGCCGGCTTGACTGGGCAGCGTGCCGTGCTGCTGGTGGGCAGCGATCCACGCAACGTCCCGCAGCAGGTTCCACAGAATGTATGCATCGCTCACTATGCGCCCTATTCCAGGCTTTTCCCTCGCGCTTCGGTCATCATCCACCAGGGCGGAGTAGGCACAACTGCGCAGGCATTGAGTTCCGGCAAGCCAATGCTGGTAATGCCCTATAGCCACGACCAACCGGATAATGCACGCCGCGTTCGCCGCCTGGGCGTAGCTCGCGTGATCAGGCGCCGACGTTACACGGCCGAACTGGCGGCCCGCAAAATTACACTGCTGCTGGAAAACGCACGTCTGCGGCAACGGGCGGCCCGCATAGGAGAGCGACTGCACCTCGAAGATGGAGTGAAGGCTGCCTGTGATGCCCTCGAAGCATTGGGCGTCGAACGCAAAGCGACCAAACAATCGTTGCCTCAGTAAAATGAATCATGCCTGATGATTTAGCTCTGAGGCTGCTTGCCGGTGCCTTGCCACAGCTCGAGGCCTCTTTCCGCGATCTGCCGCCCCACACCAACGACTCATTCGCGTTCGACGCCATGGCGGCAGTGCTGACCCAGGTTGCGCAGCGCATGGCGGACAACTACCCCTACTTCCATCCTCTGTACGCCGGGCAGATGCTCAAACCGCCCCATCCCGTGGCACGCGCCGCCTACGCGCTCGCCATGTACATCAACCCCAACAACCACGCGCTCGACGGCGGCCGAGCCAGCTCCTATATGGAGATAGAAGCCGTTCGCGAAATCGCCCGCATGTTTTCCTGGACAGAGTTTCTCGGGCACCTCACCAGCGGAGGCACGTTTGCCAACCTGGAGGCGCTCTGGATCGCTGCTCAGCTTTCTCCCGGCAAACGCGTCCTCGCTTCCGAACAAGCCCATTACACCCATAGCAGAATCAGCAGCGTTCTGGGTTTGCCCTTCGCCACCGTACCTGCCGACGATCAAGGCCGCATGGATATGGCAGCCCTCGAGTCAACATTAAAAAATGGAGACGTCGGCACAGTGGTGGTAACACTGGGCGCAACCGCTACCGGTGCCGTCGATCCCTTGCATAAAGTCCTGGCCCTGCGAGACACCTATCCGTTTCGCGTCCACGTCGATGCTGCTTATGGCGGGTATTTCAGCCTCGTACCAAACCTGGGGGAAGAGGCGGCCCGGGCCTTTGCCTGCATTGCGCAGGCTGACTCCATCGTGGTCGACCCTCACAAACATGGATTGCAGCCGTATGGCTGTGGGTGCATCCTGTTTCGCGACCCGGCCGTCGGCCGTTTCTATAAACATGACTCGCCTTACACTTACTTCACTTCGAGCGAACTTCATCTGGGCGAAATCAGCCTGGAGTGCTCACGCGCAGGCGCTTCCGCCGTCGCCTTATGGGCTACTCAGCAGCTGTTGCCGCTCATCAGAACGGGTGAGTTTGCTAACGGGTTAGCTTCCAGCCGGGAGGCGGCAATGCTCCTGCACCAAAAAATCTGTGCAGATGACCGGTTCGTTTCTCCCTTCGCGCCGGAACTCGATATCCTGGTGTGGGCCGTGCGCGCTGCCAATGTGACTGCATCGTCCCGGTTAGCCCAGCAAATCTTCGCCTCTGCGGTCCGGAAGAGTCTTCATTTGGCTCTGGCCCAGCTTCCCACCAGCTTTTTCCCCGCCGGCACTTGGCCGGATCAGCCTCAGCAGGGAACCGTCACCTGCCTCCGTTCCGTGCTGATGAAGCCGGAACACCTGTCCTGGTTGCAGGAAATCTGGAGCAGACTCAGCCAGGTAACGGCTGAGGTACTGGTCGAGCCCGTTGCGTCGGCAATGGCTCCTGAATCGCCATTGTTCACGTCCTGAAAAACAAAATGCCCAAAACGTGCTCCCACAGAAGCACTAGATCGCTCGACGGAAGTGTCAGTTCGATTCGTGATAAAAGCCAGGCAGTCGATGGTTAGAATAGAGAAAACATCGGGAAACGGAACACTTGGCGGAGTTTATGGGCACGGTTGGCTAAGGGCTTGCGCTTGCAGTTTTGAGTTGAACTTCTTGCAAACGGACGCACTCATAGGGAGATAAGCAGGATGCATTTTTCGAACCAGCAAATCGATTTTTCCTCGATGGGCCTTTCTGAACGTGGAGGCACAGTAGCTTATTTTTCGATGGAAATCGCCATCTCCCCGGAAATGCCCACCTACAGCGGGGGACTCGGTGTTCTGGCAGGGGACACGATGCGGTCCGCAGCTGATCTTGGCCTTGGACTATGCGCCGTAACCTTGCTGCACCGCAAAGGATATTTCCAGCAACATCTCAATGCCCAGGGAATTCAGAGCGCTGAAGATCAACCCTGGCCGATCGAAAAACTTCTGCGGCTCGAAAAAGCGCTGGTCCAGGTGACCATCGAGGATCGTCCGGTAATCGTCCGCGCGTGGCGATACGACCTTGAAGGGGTCACCGGGCACACCATCCCGATCTACCTCCTCGACACTGATTTGCCCCAGAACGACCCTCGTGATCGTGAACTCACCGATCACCTCTACGGCGGGGATACGGACTATCGCTTGCGTCAGGAGGCCATTCTGGGCATCGGGGGTGTGCGCATGCTCGAGGCCCTTGATTACGACGTGACCGTCTACCACATGAACGAAGGTCACGCCGCTCTGTTAACCGTGGGTTTGATGGAGCTTCAATTGGGTGGCGATCTCAACCGGGCAATCGATGAGCGGGATACCAAGGCGGTCCGAAGCCGTTGCGTATTTACCACCCATACCCCGGTCCCTGCCGGCCATGACCGCTTTTCCATGGAGCAGGCCAACCGCATTCTCGGCCGGGATGTCACCAACCTGCTGCAGCGCATGGGCGGCTGTCACGACGGAATGCTCAATATGACTTACGTCGCCCTGGCTTCGTCGCGCTTCGTCAACGGGGTTGCCATGCAGCACGGCAAGATCTCGCGAGAAATGTTTCCCGAATACTCCATCGATGCCATCACCAACGGGGTGCACGCCGCCACGTGGACGGCTCCGCCGATGCAGGCCATTTTCGATCGCACGATCCCGCGTTGGCGCCAGGATAATTTCCAGTTTCGTTACGCCATTGACGTGCCTCTGCGCGAAATCGAGAAGGCGCATGCTCAGTCCAAGCGCACGCTGATTGAAGCGGTTGCGGAGAGGACTGGGATCACGCTGCGCAGCAACGTCTTCACCATTGGTTTTGCTCGCCGCGTAGCCACTTACAAACGGGCCGATTTGCTGCTGAGTGATCCTGAACGCCTGGTTGACTGCGCAGAAAAATTCCGCGGTTTGCAGATCCTCTTTAGCGGCAAAGCTCACCCTCATGATGAGCCGGGCAAAAAGCTGATCCAGGAGATTTTTGAAGTAGCAGCCAGGCTTGAGTCCGATGCGCTCAAGATCGTCTACCTGGAAAACTACGAATGGAGACTTGCGTCGATGCTTACTGCAGGCGTCGATCTTTGGCTCAACACGCCTCGCCGTCCCTTCGAGGCTTCCGGCACCAGCGGCATGAAGGCGGCGCTCAACGGCGTTCCCAGTCTGAGTGTTCTCGATGGCTGGTGGGTCGAAGGCTGGATAGAAGGCGTCACCGGCTGGGCCATACCGGATAGTGATACTCAGGAGCAGGAGGTTGCCAGTCTTTACGACCGGTTGGAATCGACAATTCTTCCGCTCTATTATGGACATCCTGAGCAATGGCGTAACGTCATGCGCTCTACCATCGCCCTCAACGGCTCCTTCTTCAACACCCATCGCATGCTGCAGGAGTACATTTCAAACGCCTACTATCCCAACAGGGCCGTCGGTATTTCCAGCGATGCCCTGGAATCCGCCCTGGCCAAGTAGACGAGCTCTATCCCACCACCAACCCCGATTTCCTGTGGAGTCTCGTGACTTCCCTGCACATCATGCGCCTTTCCTTAAAAGAAAGGCGCACACGTGGTCCTGTCCAGAGCTACGTACAGGAAATCGGGGCAATCGACGGGTGCCCCATGCGGCTACCGCGGGTAAAAGCATTTGTTCTTCCCTCGGCATCCGCTCCCTTGCTTCGCGTTCTTGGCGAAGGGTGGGTACACAAATCTCCCCCGTCAACGTCTCACCAGAACAAACAGACCCTCCGCTGTGTTTCTTGTTTGCCGTGCTTCTGAATCAAACCGTCTCCGCTCAACATCTGAATTGAGTACCCCCCAAATCGTTAGCTCTCATTTCGATGGAGCAAAAACGTATAATTTGAAACAGGCTGCGAGTTTGCCAGAAGCCCCATCTCAGAGAGGGCTCAGCAACGTCTCCTAACAGCCTGGGAATTGAAAAAGCTCGCGCTAGTCCGCCTTTTTCGTTGACCTGACCCTGGCCGGTTTAGCTTTTGCCGCCTACCCACCCCTTCCGCTGGGTCTTTCCTGCCGGAAGGAACGTCCTAGGAGTGAGCTAGCAAAATGTGGATTGTTCGTCTTGCGCTACGGCGTCCCTACACCTTCGCCGTCTTCGCGCTCTTACTGCTGATTTTGGGGCCGCTCTCGATCATCAACACCCCAACTGATATTTTCCCCAACATTGATATCCCGGTAGTCAGCATCGTTTGGCAATACAGCGGCCTCTCCGCTGTTGATATGGCCAACCGTATCATTACCATCACCGAACGCACGCTGACCACTACGGTCGACAATATCGATCACATCGAGTCCCAGTCGCTCGATGGCGTGGGAGTGGTGAAGGTCTACTTTCAGCCGAAGGTGACGGTCGCCACTGCCATTGCACAAATCACTGCCGTATCGCAGACCCAGTTACGCCAACTGCCGCAGGGCACAACCCCTCCCCTGATCATCACCTATACCGCGTCCAGCGTGCCCATTCTGCAACTTGGTCTCTCCGGCAAGGGCCTCTCTGAACAGCAGTTGAATGACTTTGGGTTGAATTTCATCCGCACCCAATTCGCCACCGTCGAAGGTGCGGAAAGTCCCTATCCTTACGGCGGCAAGCAGCGCCAGGTGCAAGTGGATCTGAATCTGCAGGCGCTACAAGCCCGGGGCCTATCCCCAAACGACGTGGTCAATGCCATCGGCGCGCAGAACCTCATTCTCCCTTCGGGAACCGTCAAGGTGGGAACGTTTGAGTACCAGTTGGCCACCAACAGCGCGCCCGACACCATCGAGGGGCTGAACGACCTGCCCATCAAAAGCGTCAATGGAGCGGTTGTTTATGTCCGTGACGTGGCTCACGTCCGCGACGGCTTCCCACCCCAGACCAACATCGTTCGCGTCGATGGCCAGCGCGCCAGCCTGATGACTGTGCTCAAGAACGGCGATGTTTCGACCCTGGACGTCATTTCCAGAATTCGCGCCTTGTTGCCGCTGATCGCCAGCCAGCTGCCGCCAGAGTTACGTATTACACCGTTGTCCGATCAGTCGATTTTTGTGCGCGGCGCCATCGCCGGTGTAGTCCGCGAAGGCATCATCGCCGGATGTCTCACCGCCATCATGATCCTGGTCTTTCTTGGCAGCTGGCGCAGTACGCTCATCATCGCTGTCTCGATCCCTCTTTCCATCCTGGTTTCGTTGATTATTCTGGGAGCCCTGGGCGAGACCATCAACATCATGACCCTGGGTGGCCTGGCGTTGGCCGTCGGCATCCTGGTCGACGATGCCACCGTCGAAATCGAAAATATCAACCGCAACCTTGAAGAAGGCAAAGAGGTGGAGCAGGCGATCCTCGACGGTGCTGCCCAGATCGCCATTCCGGCCTTCGTATCGACCTTATCGATCTGCATCGTCTTTGTCCCCATGTTTTTCATGGGCGGCGTGGCGAAGTATCTCTTTGTGCCCTTGGCCGAAGCCGTCATCTTTGCCATGCTGGCCTCCTATTTCCTTTCCCGGACCGTGGTTCCAACCATGGCCAAGTTCCTTCTGCAGGAGCATGACCCGGCTGGTGAAAAGCAGAAGCAGCAGAGCCGTAACCCGCTGGTTCGTGCGCAACTGGCATTTGAACGCAGATTTGAGCAGCTCCGTGTCTTCTACTTTCGCTTGTTGCAGCTTGCCATCGGGCACAGCACCGTCTTCCTGATTCTTTTCTTTGTCTTTACTATTGGTTCGTTTGCCTTGTTGTACCCATGGCTGGGCCAGGATTTCTTTCCCTCGGTCGATGCAGGTTCATTCAAACTTCATCTGCGTGCCCAGACCGGTATGCGCATTGAAGAAACGGCCCGGCTGTGCGATCTGGTCGATAACGCCATTCGCCAGGAGATCCCCAAGAGTGAGCTGGTCAGCATCATCGACAACATAGGCATCCCTTATTCCGGCCTGAATCTCTCCTACACCAGCACCGGCGTGGTGGGAGCTTCCGATGCCGACATCACCGTACAGCTGGCGGAAAAGCACCATCCCACCGATACCTACGTGCAGCACCTTCGCCCTAAGCTGAACGCGGAGTTCCCGGGAACCATCTTCTATACACTGCCCGTCGATATGGTCACCCAGATCCTCAACTTCGGCCTGCCGGCCCCGATCGACATCCAGGTAATCGGCAACAATCTCCAGGGCAATCGCGACTTTACAAATCGCCTGCTGAAGGAAATAAGCTACGTTCCGGGCACTGCGGATCTGCACATCCAGCAGCCCTTCAACAATCCTCACTTTGTTGTCGACGTGAATCGTTCCAAAGCTCAGGACATCGGCTTGACCCAGCGCGATGTTGCCGGCAGTCTGCTGGCCTCGACCAGTGGCAGTTTCCAAACCACCCCTACCTTTTGGCTCGATCCCAGAACTGGCGTGAGTTACAACATCTCTGCGCAAACCCCGCAGTATGACTTGCAGTCGATCATCGATCTGCAGAATATCCCCGTAACCACCCCCAGTGCCGCAAACAGCATCATCACCAATCCCAACGTCTCTGTCGGCGCTACCAACTTCACGCCGGTGAACACCGGCGCGGCTCCCTCGACCGCACCGGGCGTCGCACCAGTCCAGATTCTCGGTAACGTAGCCAACCTCATCCGTGGCTCTGAGCAGGCCACCGTCAGCCACTACAACATTGCCCCAGTACTCGACATCTACGGCAACGTGGTCAATAGCGACTTGCGCAGCGTGTCTGACAAAATTTCCCAGATCGTTGCCTCTCATCGCAAAGAGCTGCCTCGCGGTTCGCAGGTCATCATCCGCGGCCAGGTGCAGACCATGAACTCTTCGTTCATTGGATTAACCAGTGGCCTCGCATTCTCGATCCTGCTCGTTTATCTGCTCATCGTGGTCAACTTCCAGTCGTGGCTCGATCCTTTTATGATCATCGCTGCGCTGCCCGCCGCGTTATGCGGCATCGTATGGATGCTGTTCATCACGGGAACCCATATCAGCGTGCCTGCTCTCACCGGTTCCATCATGACCATGGGCGTGGCCACCGCGAACTCCATTCTTGTGATCAGCTTCGCCCGCGAGCAAATGGAAGAAAATGTCGGCGATGCGCGCGATGCCGCCTTGAAAGCCGGGTATACACGTTTTCGCCCTGTGCTCATGACTGCGCTGGCCATGATCATCGGCATGGTGCCCATGGCGCTGGGCCTGGGCGATGGCGGGGAACAGAACGCCCCGCTTGGCCGCGCGGTGATTGGCGGATTGTTGTTCGCGACCCTGGCCACTTTGTTCTTCGTGCCCACGCTTTTCAGCGTGATCCACGGGTACCTTGCGCGTAGCAGCAGGCGCGCCGCGGCCACAGCACCTGCGGCAGATCTGGAAGACTAGAAAATGGGAGAGAACTGAGAGATGAATCAGGAAAGATCAGACCAGCGGCCAGAACCGGCAACTGAGGCCCACGGCGCACCTCCGGATACTCCGCCTCTCTCCGGCAGGGTCGCCATACTGTTCATCGTGGTTCTGCTGTTGGTGGCCGTCGTGTTGGCGGTCACCGGCATCGTGCCTCGGGTGCGCGCCCGCACTACGCTCAAAGATCAGACCGACGCGATGGCTGCTCCCGACGTGCTCATTCACCCGCCCGTCCAGGGAAAAGTCGGGCAGGAGATCATTTT
>Ga0210391_10002554_pt1 | contig 15741 bp, 17 predicted proteins | sample IncBWC12OmetaG_FD_160573 | JGI IMG/M metagenome (GOLD analysis project Ga0210391, IMG submission 160573) | Forest soil microbial communities from Barre Woods Harvard Forest LTER site, Petersham, Massachusetts, United States - Inc-BW-C-12-O ... | reverse complement strand
TGCTCGCTAGCAGCCTAAATCATGGCGCGATTTCGCGCCACAAAAGTTTGCTGGACCGACAACGGGGTGAGTCGGAGTAAAATATGTTGCGTCTGTCTTGAGTCCTTGAAATCCATATGAAAAATTCGGCTATGTCGCATCCACTCTATGAAGTTGATCCTGAGATTTCGAATGCCATCGACAACGAAGCTCGCCGTCAGCATGAAGGACTGGAGCTGATCGCCTCGGAAAACTTTGTGAGCGAGGCGGTGCTGGAGGCTGCCGGGTCGGTGTTTACCAACAAGTACGCGGAGGGGTATCCCGGCAAGCGGTATTACGGCGGATGCGAATTTACTGATGTGGTGGAAGAGTTGGCGCGCACGCGAGTGAAGAAACTTTTTGGCGCGGAGAATGCCAACGTGCAGCCGCACTCGGGATCGCAGGCGAATCAGGCAGCCTACTCGGCGGTGCTGCAGCCGGGCGATACGATTCTGGGATTGAATCTGGCGCACGGCGGACACCTGACGCATGGCCATCATCTAAATTTTTCGGGCAAGACTTACAAGGTAATTCCGTATGGCGTGACCAAGGAAACGGAGACCATTGATTACGACGAACTGGAACGGATCGCTACAGCGGAGCATCCGAAGCTGATTATTGGCGGGGGCAGCGCCTATCCGCGGATTATTGATTTCGCGCGTATGCGCCAGATTGCAGATAAGGTTGGCGCGCTTTTTCTTGTCGACATGGCGCACTTCGCTGGATTGGTGGCGGGTGGAGCGCATCCTTCGCCGGTGCCGCACGCGCATATCGTGACTTCGACTACGCATAAGACGCTGCGCGGGCCGCGCTCGGGGATGATCCTGAGCAAGCAGGAGTTTGCGGCGGCGATTGATAAGACGGTCTTCCCTGGAATGCAGGGCGGACCGCTGGTGCACATTATGGCGGCGAAGGCGGTGTGCTTCCTTGAAGCATCGCAACCGAGCTTCCGCGAATATGCGCGGCAGGTTGTGGCGAATGCGAAGGTGATGGCCGAGACGCTGGCGAGCGATGGTTATCGAATTGTTTCCGGCGGAACGGACACGCACCTTATGCTGGTCGATGTGTTCGCTAAGGGGATGCTGGGTAGCGAGGCGGAGAAGGCTCTTGGCGAAGCGGGCATTACAGTCAATAAGAATGCGATTCCGTTTGATGTGAATCCTCCGATGAAGCCTAGCGGCATACGAATAGGGACTCCTGCGGTGACTACGCGCGGGATGAAAGAAGCGGAGATGCGGCAGATTTCGCACTGGATCACCGAGGCGCTGGATCATCGGACGGACGCTGCGGTGCTGGGGCAGATTCGAAAGCAGGTGCTGGGGCTGGCGGAGGAATTTCCGCTTTATGCTGAGCGGCGGGTTCGGGCTCAGGCGGACGTCCGGGCATAGTGGACGCGTTGTGGTCGCCATCGAATTTCCTGTGTTCTCTACTCCCTCTATGGTTAAATTCCCTTCGTGAAAGTCGCCATCGACATCCGTCGCATGACGGAATTCGGGATTGGCACCTATATACGGAACGTGGTCCGCACGCTGGCGCGGCTGGATCGCGAGAGCAAATATTTTCTTATTGGGTCGCTGGCGAAGGTAGCGGAATGTGGCGCCCTGCCACCTAACTTCCACGCGGTGAAGTTGAATGGGCGTGACGATACGCTGAAAAGCAATCTTGCTTTTCGGGCCATTGTGCAGCGGCTGGAGTGCGACCTGGTTCACATTCCGCATCTGTTCTGGATGCCGCGCGGGCTGGGTTGTCCTTATGTTTTGACGGTGCACGACTTGTTGGAGCATATGTATGGATCGCGCGACCTTTCAAGTGTGCGGCGCAATTTGCATTTTTATCTGACGCGGCGGGTGCTGCGTAAGGCAGCGCGTGTGATCGCGGTGTCGCAATTCACCAAAAACGAAATCGAAAAACTACTGGCAATTCCGAATGCGCGCATAGAGGTTGTATATAACGCGATTGACGAGCGCTTTTTGCACGGACATGCGACCGAGGCGGATCGTGAACTGATTGCGCAGCGTTATCTGGTGAACTATCCATTTATTTTGTATGCGGGCGCGATTCGTCCGCATAAGAATGTGGTGCGCATCATTGAGGCGTTTTCGGCGCTGAAGAGTGAACTGCAAAAGGAGCAGCAGTATCCGGATCTGAAGCTCATTATCATCGGCGATGATCTTTCCAGCCATCCTCGGCTGCGACGGACGGTGGTGCGGGGCTGCGTGCAGAATGATGTACGTTTTCTCGGATTTGTGCCCATCGAAGTGCTGCGTATTTTTTATGATGTCGCTAAGGTCTTTGTATTTCCGTCGCTCTACGAGGGATTTGGATTGCCTCCGCTGGAAGCGATGGCACACGGAACTCCCGTGGTCACTTCGAATACGTCGAGTTTGCCGGAGGTGGCGGGCGGCGCGGCTTTGCTGGTGAATCCGGAGAATGTGTTTGAGATTCGGCGCGGGTTGCAGCGGGCGCTGCTGGATGCAACGTTGCGTGAGCGGATGAAGCAACGCGGGTATGAGCAGGCGCAGCGATTTTCGTGGACGAGTTCAGTGTCGAGAATTTTGGAGATTTACCGGGAAGTGGCGGACGATCACGTTTCCCATGGGGTCGCGGCCGACTGAAGGGGCTCTTGCTCCCGTATAATAGAAAATTCAGCGATGAATCCTAGCGCCGCGCGCCATCTCGAGCCGACGACAACAGAGAGCGCCATTCTTCCCACCATTAGCCTTCCGACAACGACACAGGCGGCAACGGCGGTTCGGACGGCGAACTGTCCGACGATGCAGCGTCCGATCCGGCTGCTTGCGGATTGGCGGGTTTCAGTCGTCGCGTTGATTGCGCTGTGGGCACTAATTTATATGGCTGGACTTTCGCGGCCAGCTCTGCTCGACGATGCGGATACGGTGCATGCCGAGGCGGCCAAGGAGATGCTGCAACGGCACGATTGGGTGACGCTGTATGTCAATGGCATACGCTATCTGGAGAAAGCTCCGCTGATGTATTGGGGCGTGGCGGTGAGCTACAAGCTGTTCGGCATCAGTGAGTGGAGCACGCGTTTTCCGCTGATGCTGGGCGTGCTCACGATGATTTTGTCGACCTATGGCCTCGGACGGTGGGCTCTTGGCAGCGAGGGCGGATTCGATTCTGGACTGGTGCTGGGAACCGCGCTAGGGCCTTTTCTTTTTACGCGCTTTTTAATTCCCGATGTGGCGGTTGGTTTGTGGCTAACGCTGACGTTCTGGTTTTTTCTGGTGTCGCTGGAGCAAGCCAAGCCGGCACGCTGGACGTGTTGGGGCATGGCGGCGATGTGCGCGCTCAACGTGCTCACGAAAGGACTGATCGGACTTGTATTTCCGATCGGCGCGATCGGACTTTATCTGTTGCTGACGGGGAATTTGCGCCATCTGCTTAAGCTGCGCCTGATTTCGAGTGCGGTCGTGTTCTTTGCGATCGCCGCGCCATGGCATATTTTGGCGGCGCTGCGAAATCCTCCGCAGGGTAATGTGCGCGGATTTCTGTGGTTCTATTTCGTCAACGAGCACATCAATCGATTCTTAAACACGCGCGTGCCTCGCGATTATGACAAGGTTCCGCTGCTGCTTTTCTGGGCGCTTCTGGTCTTGTGGCTGGTTCCATGGACTGTATTTCTGCCGCAGTCGGTAAAGGAAGTTCCGCGGCGGTGGCGTGAGTTTCGCGCGGAGATGTCGCGACGACAGCGGGCATATTTATTGTTTTCATTGTGGACGCTGGTGATTGTCGGCTTCTTCAGCCTCTCGACTCGGCAGGAGTACTACACGATTCCGGCGATTCCGGCGATGGCTTTGCTGGTTGGCGGATGGCTGCAACGCGAGAGAACCTCGGCTGCGGACAGTCGCGAGCGACGCAGCGGGCGCGTTTCTTCGACGGTGCTGCTGGCAGTCGGCGTCATCATTGCCGTGGTTGGCTTTGCGTTGTTGATCTTCTCGAAGGCTCCGGCTCCTGGAACGGATCTGGCAGATCTGCTTCGGAAACATCCCCAGGATTACGCGCTATCTTTCGGGCACTTTTTGGATTTGACTCCGCAGGCGATGGGGGCATTCCGCGTGCCGCTGTTTGGCTTCTCGCTGGCATTCTTGCTGGGCGCGCTCGGTAACTGGATTCTGCGGCGCCGCGGACAGGCAGGAGCAGGGAATGTCGCGCTGGCGACGATGATGGTGATTTTGCTGGCGTGCGTGCGGATTGCGTTCGGCATTTTTTCTCCGATACTTTCGTCGAAGGATCTGGCGCTGGCTATCCGCGAACAATACAAGCCGGGCGATCAGATTGTGGTGATTGGACTTTACGAAAATGCTTCAACGCTGAATTTTTACACGGGAATTCCATTGCACAGCTTGCGTACTCCGGGCGGAAATATGTGGTATGGCACGCAGTTTCCGGGAGCGCCGCGAGTTTTTGAGACGGAAGCATCGTTTGTTGAGATGTGGAAGGGACCGCAGCGCGTTTTTTTGTGGGCCGAAGAGGACGAACCATCGGCGCTCCAAGGACTGACGAGCTATGTCATCGCGCGGCGTGGCGGCAAGATTATTTTTTCGAACCAGCCGACGGCCTAACCTGCGTCAGGCTTAACCATTGTCAGGCGCCCGTCTTTCAAGTTGAAATCAGTTCCGCGCCAGTGGATTCGGCTCCCCATAAAACTTGCGGCCCAGGTGAAGGGCGCGATCAGGTCTCGCAGCGGCAGCAGGAAAATGTTGCTGAGAAACTGGCGGTCGTTCAATAGAACAACGGCGTAGCCAAATCCTGTGGCCAATCGTGCAATAAATGTCATGGCCAGCAAGGTCCACGCCCACGCCGCACCACGAGCGGCGAACAAAGTCAGCAGAGCCCAAGGCAATCCGAAGGTGAAGATCATGCCGGCGTAGCCCCAGCGGCGGGCGTCGCGGATGGTGCGCGACCAGCGCAATTGGTGTTGGAAAAATTGGCGCAGGCTGTAAGCGGGAAGAAATGTTGTGACGATTGCGGCACTGAGTTCGACTCGCTTTCCGGTGGACGAGATGCGGTGGCCGAGTTCATAGTCGTCGGCGAGATAGTCGAGCAACGCTTCGAAACCACCAGCGGCATCAAGATCTCGGCGATGAAACGCGAGGGTTGAACCTAATCCGAAGTGCAATCCTTTTTCCAGGAATCTTGCGCTCAAGACGCCGGGAATAAAATCGGTGCCGATGCCTAACGCTTCGAGGCGGGAGCCGAGAGTGGGACTGGCGACTCCGCGGTAGAGGCAAGTCACCAGTCCTACAGATAGGTCGGCCAGTGGCGGGACCACCTCACGCAAATAATCTTTGGGGACGCGGATGTCGCTGTCGTTCACGAGCAGAATTTGGTGGCTTGCTGCGGGTAACATCTGGACGAGATTGCTGACTTTGATATTTGTGCCGAGAATGCGGTCGCACACGATCAGATCGATTTCAAGAATTGGATATTTTGCCTGGAGCTTATGCACGAGCTCGACAACGGGATCGACGGGATCGCTGACTCCGAAGATAAGTTGGAACTGGGGATAATCCTGCTCGCAATGACTGCAGAAACTCTCCCAGGCTTGGGGATCAACGCCTTTTAACGGCTTGAGGATGGAGATCGGTGGTAGTTGATTTTCGCACGGGGGAGTTTGCCTGAGTTTCTTGTTTTTATCTTTTTGGCTCGTCTCTCTGAGAAAGCTGGCGAGCCCGAGCGTAGACAGAAAATAGAAAAAGAGACTGGAGACAGTTCCGATCGCGGCCACGCTTTCGAGCACTACTCTTGGAGTTAGTGGCGGCATAAGGAATATGTTAACCGGATTTGTTACTCGTAATATGTTACTCGTAGCGCAGCGACTCGATGGGATCGAGGTTGGCGGCTTTCCACGCGGGATAGATGCCAAAGATCAGGCCTTCAGCGGCGGCGGCGAAAAATCCGAAGCTGGCCCAGAATACGGACATGGTCGCAGGCAGCGAGTCCCACACCATGCGAATCGCGTAGGTGATGACTGCGCCGATGAGCACACCGATGATCCCGCCGATCGCCGTGAGTGTGATGGCTTCGAGCGTGAATTGCAGCAGGATATCCCCTTTGCGAGCGCCGATGGCTTTGCGGACACCGATTTCGCGTGTGCGTTCGGTTACGGAAACCAACATGATGTTCATCACGCCGACTCCGCCTACGATCAAGGCCACGCTTGAAACGGCAAACATAAAGATGAAGACGGCCCCGGTGATCTGATTCCAGACATCGGACAGGGAATCCTGCGTAAATATGGAGAAGTTATCGGGCTTGTCTGGAGGCACGCGACGACGACGGCGCAGGAGTTCGCGCATTTCGTCTTCCGCTTTAGGCATATCCACGTGCGAGGTTGCCTTCACGCTGATGAAGTGCTGTTTGAGTTCGGGGTGGAGTTTGCGAAGCGTGGAGAGCGGGAAATAAACCTTGTTGTCGTCGGGATTCTTGCCGCCACCGAATGCACTTTTGACTTTTGCTGCGACTCCGATTACCTCGAATAATTGTCCTTCGATATTGATTTCCTTGCCTACAGGATCGGTGCTGCCGAAAAGCTGTTCGGCGGTGTCGTCTCCGATGATGATGACTGATGCGCGGCGGTCATCGTCGATCTCGCTGAACCAGCGTCCGGACCTCATGTTGAGATCGAAAACATCTTTGGCGGATGCGGTATCGCCTTCGAGGATTGTTTGTTTGGCCTTGCGGTCGCCGTATTTGACGACATAGGTACCGCTGCCGAATTGCGGCTCGACGTAGCGAACACCGGCGCAAACGGCCTTCACGTGGGGCAGATCTTTCATGGCTTCCGCATCTTCGAAGGTCAGTTCTTTTCGCGTACGCAGCTCTTCGGTGGGGCGTCCGAAGGTAATGGGAAGGTGGAAGGCAAAAATGATGTTCGATCCCATGCTGCTGATCATGCTGCTGACGTTGTCGTTGAGGCCACGGACGATGGAAGAGATCCCGATGACGACGGCTACTCCGATCACAATTCCTAGAACGGTAAGGCCGGAGCGCAGCTTATTGCTGCGGATGGTGGCCAGCGCCATCACGATAATTTCACCGAATTCGCTTTTGCCCATCATGTTTTGGTCATCACCAATTCAGAACCGTTTTACCGCCGAGACGCAGAGTTCGCCGAGAAAATCTTTTTCTTGTTTCTTCACTTCACGGCTTTGATTGTTTTGGAATTCTTTAGCCATTCCAGTTTTCTTCATGTTTCAAACCGCAATGCGGTTATGGGATCTAGTGTGGCTGCCCGCCGCGCGGGGTAGACACCGAAGAAAATGCCTACGCTGGCGGAGACTATGAGTCCCGCAAAGACTGCCCACAGCTTGATCACGGATGGCATTCCTACCGCTAGGGTAACGCCCTTAGCCACCGCGATTCCGAGCAGTACACCGACGATGCCGCCTACTAGCGACAGGATTACGGATTCGATCAGAAATTGCAGCAGCACATCGGCTCGCTTCGCGCCAACGGCTTTGCGAATTCCGACTTCTCGGGTGCGTTCGGTGACCGAGACAAGCATGATATTCATGATTACGATTCCACCGACGACCATGGAAATGGCGGCGATGCCGATCATGGCCACAAAGAAGGTTCCTGTGAGATTGGACCAGATGCTCAGCAAGCTGCTGTTGTTCTCCATGTCGAAAGAGTCTGCACCGCCTATGGGATCGTGACGGCGCGAGCGCAGGATGACGCGAGCTTCGTCCATTGCAGAATCAAGGACAGGGCCCGTCCCTACCGCCTTGGCGGAGATTCGCATGTTGGAGTTGTGAGTGCCGTACTGCTTCATCCAGGAGGTCATGGGCATGAGCACGTAGTTATCGAGGCTTTGCCCTAGAGTGCTACCTTTCTTTTTTCCGACGCCGATGATGCGGTAGGTCCAGCCATCCACGCGAATCTCTTTGCCGATTGGATCGGTGCCCGGCATCAGATTGTCTACAATGTCGGTGCCAACAATCACCACCGGAGCGTTGTTTTCCAGATCGGATTCTCCCAACATGCGGCCGGAATCGATATCGACATCCTGAGTAACCGCGACCGAGGGCGTCATGCCTTGGACCGTGGAATCGGTCAGGGCTCGTTCGTTATATTTCACATCGCCGGTGTTGTTGCGGGCATAGGCTCCAACGTAGGCGCATAACTTGCAGCCCTCGCGGACGGCGCGGTAGTCGTCCATGGTGAAATCTTTGCGCTTTTGGCCTTCGATGAAGTGGTCGATGTCGCTGACCGCGGGAGAGACTTTGAACATGATGAATACGTCGGCTCCGAGGTTGAAGATTTTTTCGGCTACGTATCCGTTGATGCCGTTCACGAATGTGACCACGGCGATGACGGCGGCAACTCCGATGACTACTCCTAGCAAAGTGAGTACGGAGCGGAGCTTGTTCGCCCACAACGATAGAAACGCAATCTTGATCGCCTCGGTGATGTTCATGGGCCAGGTTGCCGGTAGCGGGGATCAGGGTGGGGGCGTCTTTATTTGGCTTGCTACCGATTTAGCCTTGCTCCCCGCGTGGGTATCAGTTTAGCAGGCTCGCGGCGGGATGCTTACTAGTGGATAATTCGCGCCTCATTCACAGGGATAACATGTTATGTGGGGATCTGTGCAATGCAGTGCATTTCGCTGTCTGCTTTTGTCTCGTTCTTCTATTGTGAGGCGGCCGTCTGAGCGCTGCTATGTCCTGCTGGCGGCTAGACGCATGGAGAATTTCACGGACAGAAAGGCTAAGAGCAGCGCCAACGCCGCCCAACTCGCAGCGGACGCGAGGTCTCCGTGGAGGCCGAGTTGGCCTGGTGACGGCAGTGACGCCGAAACTTGTGGAATTGTGGATGTCGTCACCAACTGCACCATTGCTGCAATTCCTGCAACCAGCGTAAATACCAGCACCAAGCCTCCGACTACCAACCCCAGCAGGGCGCGCTTCCACGGGAACGGAATCGGCGGTGGGGCTGCAGCCTCGCGCCGAACCGCATCCATGACGGCAACGGCAAAGCCTGATGACGGGAGTATTTCGTCCTCGCGTGAAAGCATATGATCGACCTCCTCGTCTTCGACTAAGCGCTTAATAGGCAATCTTCCATCCGGGCGTTTCATCAAGCCTCCTTCATGCGCGGCACAGCCAAAAGCTGTGGAAGTTTGCCGCGCAGGATGTCTCGTCCGCGAGACAATCTCGCCTTGACCGTGCCCTCGGGCAAACTGAGACTTCGTGCGGCGGTGGCGACATCCATGTCGTGAAAGTAAAAAAGAATCAAAGCTTCGCGATACTTCGCGGGCAAAGCACCAACGGCACGGCGCACCGCGACGTCCCGATTACGATCTTCGAGGCCGCCATCGGACGAGCGCCCGTCCGCAGGTTCGGCGATGTCGTCAAGCGACACGGTCTGTGCTGGGATTCGGCGCAGCTCGGAGCGATAGAGGTTCGTGGCCAATGCAAAAAGCCACGTCGAAAAGACCGCGTCCTTACGCCATTGGCCGAGCCCGCGGTAGGCACGAAGAAAAGCCTCTTGAGCTAACTCTTCGGCTCGGCCGCGATCTTGGCAAAAACGGTAGGCCAGGTTGATCATTGGAGCTTGCCAGCGGCGAACGATCCCTTCAAAGGCGGAGATGTCGCCAGCCAGAACTCGTTCGACATCGGTCTGATCGTCGATGGCACTCACTCCGGACTCTGCCTCGAACTCTGCCTCATTTTGACTCTGCCTCAAAGGTAGGACACGACATGGCTGCGGGTGGTTGCATTATTTCAGAGAAATAGCATCACTGAAAAAAGTGCAACCGAAACTGAAGGAGGGCGGTCTTACCGAACGTAAAGAGAAAAACTCGCATAGCGGAGGTTCACGTGGGATTTGAAGTAGGAGAAAACATCGTTCCGGTCGCAGCCATGTTAGTACCCATCGTCGGCAGTATCGCTCTGTTTTCTTTCCTGGCGATCGCTACATGGTCTGACGCGCGTCGCAAGGAGCGCGAAGCATATTACAGAAGCGAAACGCTTAAAAAGATCTCGGAAAGCTCAGGCGAAGCGGCCAAGAGCACGCTGGAACTGATGCGCGAGCAGGAGAAAAACTTCGCAAAACGCCGCCTTGAAGGCCTAAAGATTGGCGGTTTGGTGACGACAGCCGTAGGCATCGGCGTCATGGTACTGCTGCGTGGGTTAGTGCACGACGACCCGGTTTATCTCGCCGGACTGATCCCACTTTTGATTGGGGTGGCCCTGTTGGCGTATCCGTTCCTGCTCGCACCCAAAGTGGAGGAGTGAGCTCTGCGAGTTGGCGCATTGCCGCCTGCACTATAATCAATTGGTTGGCAGCCGGACCGGACGGTCGCTGTTGAAAGACAGAGGAAAGTCCGAACTCCGCAGAGCAGTGTGCCGGATAACGTCCGGGACGGCCGGTTCAAGCCGGTTGGACGGAAAGTGCCACAGAAAACATACCGCCCGGGCCGCAAGGTTCAGGTAAGGGTGAAAAGGTGCGGTAAGAGCGCACCGCCGGCGCAGTAATGCGCCGGGCAGGGCAAACCCCACACGGAGCAAGACCAAATAGGGAGGGAGTTCAGCGCAAGCTGGACGCGTGCCGGCTCGGCGCGCCACAACCTCCGGGTAGGTCGCTTGAGCCTCGCAGTAATGCGTGGCCCAGAGGAATGACCGTCCTGCCGCAAGGCAGACAGAATTCGGCTTACAGGTCCGGCTGCCACAAAACCATGTTCAAGTAGGCTCACGATTCTCAGTTAGTGAAATCGCCTGGTTGCGACAATAGCCAGAAGGCGATGGGGGTTTCATTGACTAGAGCGCGCCATTTTCTCCGTGTAGACCTCGTCGATCTCTAGCTTTAGAGTCCAGTAGCCGGTGTAACCTGACGTGATAAGCACACGTCTGCATCTGGGTATTGAAGTGCCCTCGCTCACAAACACGTCATAGACTCCCGGCGGGAGCGAAGCTTCATAACGTCCTGCTTTCGGCATCTTCAGCACAAAAGATTTACTCGTATTGTATTTGCGCACGAAGCCATACGCTTCGACGTAAACATCGTCGGCTGGCGTGTTGTCGATGTCACCCCAAGTCACGAGCACAACAAGAGTTCCGTCTTTCTCCACGGAATTATCTCGATCCACAGCCTTTTCGGGCGGCGCTGCCGCATGTGGAGATTGCCCAAAGGAGATAGTGGCCATCACGATGCACAAAGGCAGGAGTATTGTTCGGCGCATGACCAAGCATAACCCACGGGTCAATTGGTGAAAAATCGCGATTACACTCACAACCGCTGGATGCCCGGTACGAGGTGGACTCCGGCCCAGCGGTCATCCATCGCGTTGCCGCCGGGACGGCGGCGCTACAGTCGCTGCGCAGCCAACAGTTAGTCAGATTCGCGGATGTCGGGCGTGCGCGCCACATGGTACCATCCCCGCGTGGGCGACTCCGCTTGCTTACCAAGTGCTGCCTCGGCCGTCTCAACCACGATGGTTGATTCGCGACACTCTGCCCTCGTCCGCATCACTCACTGGATCACCACCCTGTGCTTTCTAGCCCTGCTGGTCAGCGGCACTGAAATCGTGATCTCTCACCCGCGCTTCTATTGGGGCGAAGTCGGCAACGACTTGACTCCAACGTTGTTTAAACTGCACATCCCGGCTTCGAGGCACTTGGTGCCGACCGGCTACGGGTACATTCTGCCGGACGCGAACGGCTGGAGCCGCTATCTTCACTTTCAATCCGCCTGGATCGTGATCTTCACCGGCATACTGTATGCAATCTTCGGCCTTCTCACTGGCCATTTTCGAAAGAATTTGCTCCCGGGCCGAGCCGATCTTTCCTGGCGGGCGCTCTCGAAGTCGATCGCCGGCCATCTACGCTTCCAGCGCCCGAGTGAGGCAGAAGCCTGGTCGTATAACGTGCCGCAGCGTCTCAGCTATCTGTTCGTGGTCTTCGTCCTTTTCCCGTTAGTCATCTGGACCGGACTGGCGATGTCTCCCGCGTTTGTTTCTGCCTTCCCGGCGACCGTCAATGTGCTTGGCGGCCAGCAATCGGCGCGCACTCTTCACTTCTTCGTTTCCCTTGCGCTCGTGCTCTTCCTTCTGGTCCACGTTGGGATGGTTTGGTTTGCCGGATTCAAGAGCCGCATGCGAGCAATGATCACGGGCCGCGCCGCTACACCCGGCACTGCTACAACTGCTGGTACAACTATGGAGCGCATATGAGCAAAATCTCACGCCGCAAACTGATCACCACCGGGCTCGTGGCTACAGCGGGCGTTGCGGGCCTGGGCGTCGCCGCAGGGCTGGCGGAAAAGTACGGACTGATCCCGCCCGATCACCGCGGAATCTACGGTCTCGGCGAAACCCTGACCTACGCTTCGCAGCGGCTGCTGACGAGGCACTCGTTGGCGCGCGAGTTCTCTCGGAGCCAGATTTCGAAGCGTCCGTTCCCGAACGAAGTCGAGCCTCCGACTGACGAGTTCAAGCGCCTTCAGGCCGGACGGTTCGCCGACTGGCGGCTCTCGGTCAATGGCATGGTCGCCCGGCCCGCCTCGTTTTCGATCGATCAGATTAAGAGCTACCCGTCTCACACCCAGATCACCATGTTGCAGTGTGAGGAGGGATGGTCGTATATCGCCGAGTGGACCGGCGTGCCTCTCTCCCACGTTCTGGATGTTGTGGGAGTCCTCCCGCAAGCAAGATACGTCGTCTATTTCTCGATAGAGCCCGACACGTGGGAAAGCATCGATATGGCCGATGCATTGCACCCGCAGACTTTGCTGACCTATGGAATGAATGGCGATGAACTACCGGTGGGCCACGGGGGGCCGCTTCGTCTGAGGCTCCCGCGGCAGGTCGGCTACAAGAACGTGAAATTCCTTACCCACCTGACCGTCACTGACAATCTGAAAACTTTCGGCAAAGGTCTCGGCTCCGCGGCTCCAGAAGGAGGCTACGCCTGGTACGCGGGCATCTGACAGGAAGCGCCGTTATTGCAGCGGTGCGGGAGTCATTCCTTGAAATGAAGTTCCAAGGAATTTACCTTGGGCATCGAAATTCCAGGTGAAGATGGCGAGGCCTGCACGGGCACAGGCGTGGCATCCGTTGATCAACGGATAAGCGACTACAAACTGCGTTCCGCCGTTGGATGCTGGTTGCGACTCAGGCCAGGTCTTTCCGTCGCGATCTCCCGGCCAGACATCGACATTCGGAAATTGATTCTTCAGATCCTGAAACTGGGAGCTCGTCACCATTGTTTTTCTGTCCAGCAATTTCAGGTTCTCGATGTTGATGATCGGCGGTTTTCCGTTTACGAACAAGAGGCCGTAGTCGGTATTTGCGCGCAGGGGATAGGTGATCCATGCAACGGCTACGGGGCGCGCGTCCTGGAAGCCGGTCATCACGCCAAAATCGCCCTGGCTTTGTTTGTAGAGTTCGCGGGTGAAGCTCACGGCAGCGGAGGGCGCTCCGGCTTTTGACATTTGATCGATCATGCAGTCGGCGATGTGGAATGAGCTGTCGCAGGAGCCGTGGGCTGCGGCGAGGAATTGCGGCGGCATCTGCCATACGGCTGATGCGTCAATCTTCGGGGACGCGGGTCGCGTTGACTGTGGTTGCGATTGCGATGACAACGTCCCGACAATGCCAACGAGCAGGCAAGCAATAAGGAGAAGAAACAAGCGAGGTCTTTGCATATTTTTTATTGCCAGCCGAGATCCAATATTTCTAATTGCTGATCCGGTATCTTCTTACAGAGAACGATCTTATGGCAAGGGTCGTTTCCGCGACGCATCACTCTAAACATGTCGGCTAACGACAATACGACGATTGATTCTAAGGTTGGTCTCTGCCAGAATTGCCAGCATTCGCGGCGGATCGAATCTGATCGCGGGTCGATTTTCTTTATGTGCAAGCTCTCGTTTGACGATCCGCGCTTTGCAAAATATCCCCGGCTGCCGGTATTGGTTTGCAGCGGCTATTTCCCGGAATAGCTGACGTGTCTTTGCCAGCATCGCGGATCAACCCTATAATTAAGCTTCGTAAACCTTAAGGAGAACTGTTATGTCCGCACCCAGCCGTCGTCCTGAAATTCGCCGTCGCCGCACCCGAGCAGAAAAGGTCGCTAAGCTGCGCCAGCGCCTCGCCGCTGCTTCCGCTTCCGCTGACAAAGATCGTCTCACTGCCAAGCTCCATCGGGTTGGGCTGGTTTCTCCGGGAAATCCGTTGATCAAGAGCGCTTGATTAAGAGCGTATAGGCTTGACCACGAACTTCTAAAATTCCACCGTCACAAATCTCGCTGGGCTCTTCCCAACATTCGTCAGCGTGTGCGTATAGCCTCCCGGCAACCATTTGATGTCGCCAGACTTTAATATTCCGGACACCGGTCCCTTTCCATCGACATCGCTGCGTAGATCGAGATCACTGATCGCGACAAGCAGATGCGGGCCGTCGTGATGGTGACTGGGTATGGTCGCCCCGGGATCGAGGTCGACTTCGGAAACGCGCACTCCATCTTTTACAAAGAGAACCTTGATGCGGCCACCGGGAAAAGTCTTCTCGCCCGATTCCTCCGGCCAACGAGATGGCATCAGACGCAATTTTTCATCCTGCAGCAACTCAATCGTTACATTGCGAAAAGGCTGGTCTGAGAGATCCTTTACGGAATGGGCAAAGTTTCCTGGCGTGAATCGAGTGTCACCGTCGGCGAGTTTAACATCCGCGGGAGGCTTGCCTTCGACTTCGTTCGAGAGGCGCGCGTCGCCGATGGTTACGTAGACGTAGTCGTGACTATGGCGATGCATCAGAGTCGAAGCATGGGGCTCGACCTCGACCTTGAAGACGCGCACGTATTCGTTTTCAAGTGCTAGGTGATGCGAGGGTTCGGCTGTAATCTGGACTTCAGGCGTTGTCTGGGCGGACAGCAACGGAATCAGCAGAAAGAAAAACAGTACGCGCTTCATGGGCGGGGATTGTAGCACTGGCGGAGTCGTGGGTCCCGAAAAGAAACGGTAGATCACTTTTGAGCATCGTACGGCGTGAACTCTTCCCATTCGATTGGGGTGTACGTGTCCCGCAGTAAGGTTTCGAGCAGTTCTTTGTAGATGCCTTCTCCATTCGAACTATTTGTCATGATGACGATCCCAGTCCCGGTCTTGTCGAAACAAACGGTGTAGTGGCGCAAGCCTTCGTCGTGGCCTTCTTTGAAGAAGACTTTTCCGTACGGCGTCCAGTAGAGACCCCATCCGAGTCCGTAGCTGAGATGGATCGCTTTATTTTCGTCTGTCGTCTCGGTGGACAGCGACGGAAATTCGTGCTTCGAAAGAATCTCGATCTGAGGGCTGAGCATTTGCTCTCTTGTCTGTGGGCGCAAACCTTTCCCCTGCAGTACGGCCTCGGCAAATCGGCCGAAATCGGCGACTGTGGTTTGCATCGAACCTGCGGCATTCGCGCGCTCGCGTCGCTGAGGACCGAGCGAGTGCCCGTTCTCGTCATAGCCGTTTGCGTAGTCGGTTTCGAAGCGATCTTCCCAGACCATGCTGCTCCGCGTCATGCCCAGGGGTTGAAAGACATGATCGCGCATCAAGTCAGTGAGCGAGTTTTTGGTGACGGACTCAACCACGAATTGCAGAAGGTTAATGCCTTCTCCGGAATAGGCAAACCGCGAACCGGGCTCAGAGTTGATGGTCAGCTTTCCGTCGCTGGTAAAACGCCGCAAGTTGGGGAATCCACTGGTATGGTCCAGCAACAT
>Ga0210391_10002551_pt1 | contig 15752 bp, 10 predicted proteins | sample IncBWC12OmetaG_FD_160573 | JGI IMG/M metagenome (GOLD analysis project Ga0210391, IMG submission 160573) | Forest soil microbial communities from Barre Woods Harvard Forest LTER site, Petersham, Massachusetts, United States - Inc-BW-C-12-O ... | reverse complement strand
CGGGTGGTGAGTGCCGCAAGTTTCGTGATCGAAATCGACGAGGTATTCGACGCCAGGATCACTTCGGGCCGCGTGAGCCGGGCGAGATCGCGAAAAATTTCCGTCTTGATTTCTAATTTCTCCGTCGCTGCCTCCACGACGAAATCGCACTCGGCAAGCCACGCACGCTCGGTCACCGGCTCAATGTTCTTCAACGCGGACGCTTTATCTTCCGCCGAGATCTTGTTCTTCGCGACCTCGCGATCTAGATTTTTCGTGATGGCGGCGATCCCGCGGTCGAGGAAGCGTTGCTCCACGTCGCACAACACAACCGAGTACCCGCCTCGTGCGAAGACATGAGCGATGCCGTTGCCCATCGTGCCCGCACCAATGACTCCTATGCGTTTGATTTCCATGAATCTAGTTCACTCCCTTGCCGCCGAATCTGGGTAACCCGAATTGTGGTAACCAGCGAGGTACCGAGCGTTTGTATTCCAGGTAGCTCTCTCCAAACCGCTTCTCCAGCCCAGGCTCTTCCACGAACACAACGATCGCATGCAAAAAGGAAAACAGCGCCGCGGCGAACAGAATCACCAACACCGACGACTTATACAACCCCAGTCCTAGCATAAAAATAACCCAGCCCAGCGACATGGGGTTGCGCACATACCGAAACGGCCCCAAAGCCACAAACTCCCTGGGGAACCACCGATCTCCTGGCGTCTCTAAGATGCCCCGAGTACTCAGAAGTCCGCCGCAGAGCAATACGAGGAGTCCACCTAAGATAGCAACGACCAGACCGGGGACCCGGCTCCACATTGGCAACGACACGCCAATGTAAGCGTCCCATCTACGCAAATGCAATGCGCACCAACTGACGAAAAGAACGGCAACTGCCACCCTAACCAGACCCCAGCAAATCCGAGTCAACCTCTTCATGGCAATCGCGGGCGATCCTACCATGAAGTGTGCCGAAGCGGAATGCTGAGGCACCTGGCAAAAGTTCAGATTCCACGTCGCTCTATTCTCTCGTCACCTTAACGGTCCGTTCGGATTCTGTAACAAGATTGAAATTTTTCCAGACGAACCGCGTCGGAGCCGTAGGATTCGCCCGAAGCGCGAGTTCTTGCGCTATGTGATCGCGAAGTCCGACGACTCCCGTCCCGGCGACCCCACACGGAGGCAGACCATGACGTTGATCAATCGAGCGAAAATTCTCACCCACGGACTACTACTGCTTATAGTTGCTTTCGCTTGCCTGCCAACCTGGGCCCAGATGACTTCGGAGGGCGTAGATTGTTCGCAGATTGATGTTCTCGGAATCGACAAGCAGGAGAATTTCCGCGCCGGTCACGTGATGATTGAATGCGGCTTGCTCCCTGGGGGCGATCCTTCAACAGTGAACGAACAATTCGAAGAAGAAGCGCCGTCGGGTGAGCAATGGCTGTCTCCGGCCGCCCCAGCCAATATTCTGGTAAGTAACCGAAGCTGCAGCAGTTCGAGTAGCTGCACGAAGAGCGAGAGCATGGTCTGGGCCGACAGTGCGAATGGCGGACAGACCGTCGTTGATAACTATAACGACCACAATACGACTTACAACTCCTATAGCGGTACGTCGTACTCCACGAACGGGGGCGCTACTTTCACCGAGATTCTGCCTCCGCCATTTGCCACCGGCCACGGCAACAACCTTGGCGACCCCATCGTGGTTTTCAACGCCAAGCTAAATAAATGGTTTGCCGGCGACCTGGTCGCGGGTGGAGACTGCGGCGCTCAGGGCATTGGTTTGTGGACCTCTACCAATGGCCAGACGTGGACGACCGGAAGCTGCCCCCATGTGGGCACTGAAGATGATCGCGAGTCGATGTGGGTGGACAATGAGCCCACCAGCGGAATGTATGGCCGCATGTATATTTCCTGGGGAAACTATGCCGTAAACGCTGGGGCACTTTCCCTCACACACTCCGACGATGGAGTTACCTGGAGCACTCCCGTCGTCCTTTTTCCCAACACTACTTTTACACAGCGTGATGTACAGCTCACCGGCTCGCCAGTCGGAGCGGCTCGATATGAAGGGAGCAACAGCACCGTCTTTGTTGCCGCAATGGATGAAGGTGGAGGCGGCCTCAATACGCGCCAGAACGTCATCTACAAATCCCTGGATGGAGGCGTTACCTGGACCTCAACCACAACCGGGCCTCGCTTCTCCCCGCCCGGGAGCCTGACCTGCGGATATTTCGCCGTGGTGGCTCCAATCTGGCGGCACATGGGCTGGGGGCAGCCCGGTGTTGGCCCGAGTGGAGTCGTCCATTATGCCTATGCCGGGGCGGGAACCAATGGCGATGTTGGCGACATCTACTACGTCCGTTCTACGGACAATGGCCGCACTTGGTCCACGCCCATCAAGCTCAATACCGATACCGACAATGCATTCCACACGCAGTGGATGCCTTCGCTCTCCGTAGATAGGAACGGAAACGTCTTTGTCTCGTGGTACGACCGCCGCGCCGCTACCAGCACATGCACCGTAGCAACCGATGCGGGCTGTAGCTATGAGCGCGTGGGCCGTCAGTCCACGAACAATGGTGCCTCGTTTGGCTCTGAGATTACGATCAGCACCGCTATAATTCCGCAGCCCACGCAGACTGACCCCGGTGTTGTTTCCTGCTATGCGGGTGACTATGACTACGATTCGGACTTGAATGGAGATTCCTTGGACTCCTGGACCGACGGCCGCCGCGCAATCGGCGGTGTGCAAGTCCAGGATGTGAACTTTGCTCAGACCGCGCCTCCGGGCACTATCAACACAGTTGCGGGAGATGGAACTGATGGCTACTCCGGCGACGGTGGAGCGGCTACTAGTGCCGAGCTATATTTTGCGAGCGGTGTGGCTGTAGACAGCGCTGGCAACATCTACATCGCGGATACTTATAACTATCGCATCCGCAAGGTGACGGTTTCCACCGGCATCATCACCACCGTGGCTGGAAACGGCACAAAGGGCTACTCCGGTGATGGCGGAGCGGCGACCAGCGCCGAGCTAAACGCTCCGAACGATGTGGCTGTGGATAGCGCCGGGAACATCTACATCGCCGATACTCTCAATGATCGAATCCGCAAAGTGACAGTTTCCACCGGCATCATCACTACCGTGGCTGGAAACGGCGCCGGAGGTTACTCCGGCGACGGGGGATCGGCCACCAGCGCTGAGATATTTCAGCCCGACGGTCTGGCGGTCGATAGCGCTGGCAACATCTACATCGCGGATACATTTAACTATCGCGTCCGTAAAGTCACCAAGTCCACAGGCATCATCTCGACAGTGGCGGGGGACGGGACTTATGGCTATTCTGGCGACGGTGGACTGGCTACCAGCGCTGAGTTGGGCGAGCCCACAGATGTCGCGGTGGATGCTGCCGGCAACATCTACATTGCAGATCCGGGATTTGCCCGCATCCGCAAAGTAACAGTCTCGACGGGCATCATCTCGACGGTGGCCGGGAACGGCACGCAGGGCTACTCTGGCGACGGCGGACCAGCTACCAGCGCTGAGTTATCGAGTCCCGACGGTGTAACCGTGGATGGCGCCGGCAACATCTACATCGCCGATCTATACAATGAACGCGTCCGCAAGGTGACAGTCTCGACGGGCATCATCTCGACGGTGGCCGGAGACGGCACGGCAGGCTATTCCGGTGATGGTGGGCCAGCTACCGGAGCTGAGATATATTATCCCGACGGATTGGCGGTGGATACGGCTGGCAACATCTACATCGCGGATACGGAGAACTTTCGTATTCGTGGAGTTAGCCAGTAATGCAGGGCTCAGCTCCGCGTCTAGGCGGGGCTGCCTGGAGAAACTAAAACGTACCGGAGGGTTTCCGTTCAGCCTCTGCTGGGGTGAGATTTTTGGGATTAGTTTAGGGCTAGACCCACGAAGGGGTTCCCTTCTTGTGCTTCTTCGCGGCTTTCTGAATGCCTCCTCCTCCCCGAGGTGTAAAATAATTCAGCGAGCCCTAATGTCCAACCTCTAAGGTTTGAAAGGATTTCCCATGGCAATCGCCGAAGCCCCCGTCCGGCCCCATGCTGCATCTCATCAAGGCCCCTTCATCAACGAGCCCTTTTACGATTTTCGCCTCGAAGATAACGCCCGTAAGATGCGCGCTGCCATCGAACGCGTCCGTGGCCAGCTTGGCCGCGAGTACGATCTGATCATCGGCGGGGAGCGCGTCAAAACTGCGGATAAGATCAAGTCACTGAATCCCTCGCGCCCCTCGCAGATCGTCGGCATCCACCAGAAAGCAGGCAAAGAGCACGTTCAACCCGCGATGAACGCGGCCCTGAAGGCGTTCGGGCCGTGGAGCCGCTCTTCCGTCGAAGAGCGCGCCGGCTTGTTGTTTCGCGCAGCCGATCTACTGCGCCAGCGCAAAATGGAGTACATGGCCTGGCTGGTTTTCGAAGTCAGCAAGAATTGGGGCGAGGCCGATGCTGATGTCTCCGAGACCATTGACTTCTGCGAATTTTATGCGCGCGAAGCCTTGCGTCTCGCGAAAGCCGAGGTGCCGGTACAACTCCCGGGCGAGCGCGATTTGCTCATGTACATACCGCTCGGCGTAGGCGCGGTCATTCCGCCGTGGAACTTTGCCTGCGCCATCATGGCCGGCCTGACCCTGGCTTCGATCGTCAGCGGCAACACCGTCATCCTGAAGCCTTCGAGCGATTCTCCCACCATCGCCGCAAAGTTCGTCGAACTGCTCGAAGAAGCCGGCATGCCCGAAGGAGTCGTAAACTTCTGCCCCGGCGCAGGCGCCAGCTTCGGCGATGCCGTGGTTGCACATCCCAATACTCGCTACATTGCCTTCACCGGCTCCCGCGAGGTGGGATTGCACATCAACCACACGGCGGCCACGCAGGCTCCCGGCCAGCTCTGGATCAAGCGCACCATCCTCGAAATGGGCGGCAAGGACGCCATCATCGTCGACGCCGATGCCGATATCGACTCCGCCGTCGAAGGTGTCGCGCAAGCCGCGTTCGGCTTCCAGGGCCAGAAGTGCTCTGCTTGCTCACGCGCCATCGTCGACGACCGGATCTACGACAAATTTCTCGAACAACTCAAAGCTCGCGTGGAAAAAATTACGATCGGTGATCCCGCCGAAAACACCGGCATGGGCGCAGTGATAAATGAGGGCTCGATGAAGACCATCCTCGAATACATCGAGCAGGGCAAGAAAGATGGGCGCCTGCTCACCGGTGGCGAGCGCGCCACCGAAGCCGGAGAAGGCTATTACATCCGCCCCACCGTCTTCGCCGATATTCCCGCCCGGTCGAAGCTCGAGCAGGAAGAAATCTTCGGGCCCGTACTCGCCGTGATCAAGGCTCGCGGTTTCGACAATGCTCTTGAAATCGCCAACGACACCGAGTTTGGCCTCACCGGCGCCATCTACACCAAGTCGCGCGACAAGATCGATCGCGCCATTCGCGACTTCCACGTCGGCAACCTCTATATCAACCGCAAGTGCACCGGCGCCATGGTCGGCGCTCATCCCTTCGGCGGCTTCAATATGTCGGGTACAGACTCCAAGTCCGGTGGCCCGGACTACCTGTATCTCTTCACGCAGGCGAAGTCGATTGGAGAAAAATTAGGGTAGCCGATTGTCTTTTTGATAGCCGGAGGCTCGCGCTTTTCCTCTTTTGATCCCGCAACTTTCATGAGCCTCGTTGGTTAATCACAACAGCGTGGTTTCCTGTAGCATCATAAGGATGGGCCGAGCCTTTGGGAACTATTTCTCAATGCTTTCCGCGGAGTCGCCCATGATTTATATTCTGCGCCTTACCAACGGAGATTGCGTGGTGGCGATGGCCGCCGACGAGTGCGGCGCGCGCCAGGTCGCCATGCGCATCACTACTCTGGATGAAGCGCCCGAAATCGCGACCATCCGCAAACTCGACACTTTCGGGGTTCGATTTTCTCCCACGGAAGACGGAAGTCTACAGGTGAATCACTGGGAAGATGCGACTCTGGATAGTATTCTCGTCAACGAGTATCCGCTACTGAACGAAGCCTGCCGGCGGGCCAACGCCGAGCCCTTTCTCCCGGTGGCGAACCTCTCTCAGCCTGTACTGCCGCAATTGGAAGACGCCTATGAGCGGAATACCGACATCATCCGCCAGGGCCTGCAACAGGAGTTGCAGAGATACGCTCAATTTGACGCTGCAATCAAGACAAAAGCAGCCGCGACGCAGAGGTGATACGACCCGGACGCCGGTTAGTTCAAAGGCATGATTTCTTGAGCTATTGCTGCGGCGCGAAGTAGCCTTTGCGGGCACGAACCTGGAGGTCTTTCTTGTTGGCGGAGATTTCGATGGAGCGGTAACGGCCGTCGGCGTCGAAGTCGGCGGGCTTGTAGCTGACGACGTACTGGCTGCGGAGTTCGTCTTCGATAGCGGCGAAGGAGTGGGTAATGTCCTTCATCTTGAAGGGGAAAAATGCGCGTCCGCCGGTCGCCTCGGCTAATTGTTCGAGAGTTTTATCGCCGCGAAGAATGAGGCCGCTGTCGTCAGTTGAGATGGCGTAGATGATGACCTCAGCGCGCTGCGCCATCTCGATGGCCTGAGCTTTACTGACTTCGCTTTGATTGTCTTCGCCGTCGCTCAGAATGATGATGGCCTTGCGGACGGGATGTTCGGATTTATCTTTTAGCAGTTTATCGTGACAAGTCTTGTAAACCGCGTCGAAGAGAGCAGTGCCGCCGCCATCCTGCAGGTTGTGCACGCCGGTGGAGAGCAATTGGACGTTGTCGGTGAAATCCTGGCTCATCTGCATGTGTGTGTTGAAGCCGACGACGTAGGCTTTGTCGAAGCCGGCGCGAATGGAATGTTGCAGAAAACTGATGGCGGCGTTCTGTTCGAAATCGAAGCGTCCGTGGACCGAACCGCTGACATCGATTAACAGGCCGAGGTGTAGAGGAAGATCGGTTTCGCGGCGGAAGTTAAGAATCGATTGCGGCGGTTTGTGATCGTCGAGGATGGCAAAATCGTTCTGGTTGAGGTCGCGGACAAACTTGCCATGCTTGTCGGTGGCGATAAAAAGGACGTTAACCTCGTCGACGCGTTTGTGAATCGTAAGAAGAGTGCCTTGAGAATCGTCAGCAACAGCGGCGGTTGGATAGGCGGCAGTGGCAGCGTACGGAGTGTAGGAGCCGGATTGGGCCACGGCGGGAGACACGCAGACCAGGGCTGCAACCAGCGCAGCCACCAGGCGAGCCATCGTGAAACGCGTGTACTTCATGCCGGAACCATCCAATTTTTTCACTCTCACCCATGGCCAGAGGGCGCTCCTAACCATTAGATGCACGCCGGGTGCCGAAGGGCGAATGGCTGTTTTGCCAATTCTTTGACTGTAGAGGGGCTTCGAACCGAGTGCCAAGTTACAAAAGGAGCACCCGTTTGGTCATGACATTTGGTTAATCCTGAGAATGCTCTGGCGCTCTCTTCCTGCAAGGGTTATGTCTGCGGTAACCGGGCAGTGATTCTGGGAACCTGAGCGCTAAGAACGGTTAAGATATTGGGTCGCAAGCGGCACAAAGGCGAGAAGAAGTCTAGATAGATGGGGGATGAAAATGAAGAAGATTGCAGCCTTCTTTCTGACATTGTGCCTGTGCGCACCCGCGTTTGCTGTGAATGATGAGAAGGAAGAAGATCGGGTGCATGACGCTGGCATGGTGATGAAGGAGATCCTGAATATTCCGGATGATATTCCGCAGGATTTGCTGGATAAAGCGGAGTGCCTGGTGATCCTGCCCTCGGTGAAAAAAGGAGCGTTTGGCGTTGGCGGAAGCTATGGACGTGGGGTTATGGTGTGCCGCGGCGGGGAGCATTATACGGGGCCGTGGGGACCTCCGGCGCTGTATGCGCTGGAAGGAGTAAGCATTGGCTTTCAGATCGGCGGCCAGGCAACGGATTTTGTTTTGCTGGTGATGAATCCAAGGGGAGCGCGGTCACTGCTGTCGAGCAAAGTGAAGCTGGGAGCGGACGCTTCGGCGGCGGCTGGTCCGAAGGGACGCACGGCCGAAGGCGCTACCGATGTCGTGATGAATGCTGAGATTCTTTCCTACTCGCGCAACAAGGGATTATTCGCCGGCATTTCTCTGGAAGGCTCGACGCTGCGGTCGGATGGAAACGCCAACGAGAAGTTGTACGGGAAGAAGTTGGACGCGCGGGACATTATTCTGGAACACAAAGTCGGGGTGCCAGCATGCGCGAAAGATTTGGTCTCGTTGTTGGATAGGAAGTCGCCGAAGAACTTGTCGGATCCGAAATCGTTGGAGTAGAGGCGGGTGAGTTATTATTTTTACGGCTGCCCATGATCTTGAGATCTCTCATCATTGTGGCCGTTCTGATTGCGGCCGCGCTCGCCTTCGCGGCGACTAGGCCCAACACCTTCCTGATCGAGCGCTCGCTCACCATCAAAGCTCCGCCTGAAAAAATCTTTGCGCTCATCAACAACTTCCGCAATTGGGCTCGATGGGCGCCGCAGGATACGGAAGACCCTTCCATGAAAAGAACGTTCAGTGGCCCGGAAAGCGGCACGGGGGCCATCTCGGACTGGAATAGCACCGGCAGCGCTGGCCGGGGACGAATGTTGATTACGGAATCGGTCGTGCCCCATCGGATTTCCGTTAATGTCGACTGGGTGAAACCATTTGAAGCCCACAACGTGAACGTGTTCTCTCTGGAACCTGACGGGGCCTCAACCCGTGCGACGTGGACTATGCGAGGCACGAACGTCTACGTGATGAAGGTTATGAGCGTCTTCGTGAACATGGATCGAATGATGGGCAAGCATTTCGAGGCTGGGCTCCAGAATTTGAAGAGAGCCGCCGAGGAATAGCGTCGGTTCCGCGGCTTACTGTCTCACTCGTTTTAGTTCACCCTTTCTAGTGCTTGTACCCTCGTCTACTCTATGTTCCAGCCGCTGATTTGTACTGCTGGTTTTTCTGTTCCCAGTTCGGCGGCGCGATAGGTTGCCGTGACTTCGCGCTTCTCGCCGGGAAGCAGGGAGATGTAATTGTCATCCCAGACGACGGGCAGAATCTCGTCATTGCTGTCTTCCCGTTTCACCTGTACGCGAATGAAGAAGGCCAGAGACTGGCTGGGATTTTCCAACGTGACACTCGTAATCGCATCCTCACCTTTGCGCTCGGTGCGCTCTGTAACTTTAAGCTTTACTTTGGGCAGTTGTGTGAGCATTGTGTAATCGGCGAAGGAACGGGTTGGGGTCATCCACCATTTGGATTTCGACCAGTCGATCGTCTCGGGTTTGGACGAGAGCCAGTAGAAGTTCGAGCCGATGAGTTTGCCAGTTGAATCCGCAAGGCGAAGGACTAAAAAGTAGACCGAACTGAGATCTTGCTGCTGAGGTAGCGTGAAGATTTTCGTGGTGCTGTCGGAAGGCGCGTCGACAGGATCCTCGTGCGAGAATTTCTCGGTCATGTCGAGGTTGTAAATCTTGGTCGTGAGTTTCAGGCCTTTGACGTCTTCATATTGGCTGCTGACCAACCAGATCGAATGATCGTCATAACCATAGACAGGGTGCAGAGGCTCCATCGCGCGCTTGGCGCCGAAGTAGCCGCCGCCGGGTCGCAGATAGTAATCGTATAAATGCCAGATCATGGAGGGCCAGGCGTTGTTGAGCATCCACTGGATGACGCCGGTCGATTGATATTTGTTGCGGCTATAGGCTTCATACATGGCGCGCACGCCTTCGTAGGCTTGCAGTTGCGATTTGAAGGCAAAGTCTTCCACGCTGTTCGATTTGCCGTAGCGATTGGCGAGGGCGTCGCTGAACACATGGATGTCTTTGAATTCGCCGCCACCGGCGTGAAAGTTCCATACGTCGTCGATGGGCCACATGTGATCTTTGCCCACCATAGTACGTACGCTTTCGATGGGTGGAACGGCAGGTCCCATGCTGGTTTCGGTGTTGAAGCCGTAGGCGCCGCCGCATCCGCCGATGTTGCACTTCTTGCGGCGGGGCTGGCCTGTGAGAGTGTCCTGCTCCCAATAACTGGGAGCTACATACTCGTATGGTCCCGTCATTTTCACGCCGCTGTCTCCGCTGACCGTTGTGGGCCTGCCGGTGGCCGAGGAGACGACGGGATTCGGCCACAGAAGCTCCTTCTCGATATTCAGGTACATCTGCTCGACATTCGCGGGTGGAGGATTGTCGCTGCCGTTCAGCCACATGACGAGGCTGGGATGGCTGCGCAGGCGGTAGATTTGATCGCGCAGAGATTGTTGGGCGATTTCAAAATCCTGCGGCTGCCAGTGTGGCCATTGTTCCCAAAAATCGCAGCAGCACCAGCCAGCCATGACGAGGATGCCTTCGTGGTCGGCGATATCGAAGAACTCCTGGCTTTCGAGCTTGCCTTCGAGGCGCACGGTGTTCAGTCCCATGTCTTTGACGTAGCGGAATTCGTCGTGTAGGCGCTGTGAATCTTCGCGAAGCATCATGTCGGGCGACCAGCCGCCGCCGCGAATGAGAATGTTCTTGCCGTTGACGTGGAACGCGCGTCCTCCGCTGGCATTTATTTCTGATGTGACTTCGCGAATCCCGAATTCTGTTTCTGAGTGATCGCTGGTTGCGCCGTCGACGTCGAATTCTATGGTGAGCGAATAAAGGTCTGGCTTGCCCATTTGCGCCGGCCACCACAGGCGGGGGTGAGAGAGGACAAGCTGAGGGAACTGCGCGGGTGTGAAGGTGACGTCTTTCGACTCGTTTGTGGCAAGTTCGACTTTTTGTTCGAAGGTGACGTTTTCGATCTGACCTTTTAATGTACCTTTGATCGGGTGGTCTGCAGCATTCTTCAGTTGCGCGGTGACGGTGAGTTGAGCGGAATCATTGCTGGGTGAACCTAACTTCGACACCACGGTGGGATAGCGAAGCGCAACGGGGCCGCTGGTGGTGAGATAGACTTCACGCCACAGGCCCATGTTTTTGTCGGGAGGGGCAGGATTCCAGTCGACGAAGGTGATGGCGAGATCTTTTTCAGTGGGGGCGAAGACCTGAACCGCGAGAACATTCTCGGCTCCCGGCTTCAAGAATTCGGCGACGTTGAATTCGTAGGTGCGCCAGGCACCGGCGACCTGGTTCGAGTTGGCAATCTGCTTTCCGTTGAGCCACAGGTTGGCGCGATAGTTGATGCCTTTGAAATTCAACCAGGCGGTTTTGCCGGCATAGGAAGCGGGAACGGTGAACTGCTTGCGGTACCACCAGGAGACAGCGTAGGGGCTGTCATGCGCCATGGCGATGTTCGAGAAATTCTTGCCGATGCCGTAAGTCATGCCTGGAAACTGGCGCAGGTTGTTGGCGAAAAATGGGTCGGGAAGAGTTTTATCCTTCACAAGAGCTGCGACGACTGTGGAGGGAACGGTGACATCGTGCCATCCCTGGGGGACGAAGATGGGTGTGGAGATGGCCTCGCCTGCAGCGTCGACCTTGGCGGAGGATTGGAGGGCCCAATGATCGAGGAGGGGAAGTCTCTCGGGCTGCGGTGTTTCCTGCGGGGATGCACTTGCGGCTGGGTTCGCGGCAGCGGCGAGAAAGGGTTGCGAGCTGAGAAACAACATTGCAAGAAATTGTGCGAGCGGGCGCGCGAGGGAAGCCGGCAGTCTTAGAGAAGTCATATTTTCAACGTTCCTTGCTGGGGACGTAAGAGGGATAACACGTCTATTGATACGTTTCAATAGCTGATTTTGGAGGAGTTGACACGTGCTGTTGGCTGTGAGGATGTAACGCAACAACTGCGGAGGTTGAACTCCTTGCGAGGCTTTCAACCGCGGAAGGATTAGGGATCCTTCGACTGCGGTTTGGTTTCGCATTCGCGAAGCAAAATCCTCGCTCAAGATGACAACGCCCAAGGTCATCCGAGTGGGCGTAGTTTATAATTGACAATTCCGCCGTGACATTTCTGGAGTGACAAGAAGATGATCCGATTTCTGCAAACTGAAGGACCGACCAAGAAAATCGTATTGAGCGGGCTGCTGCTGATTATTTGCGCGGCCATGGTGATCACGCTAATTCCGGGTGGGCTGGGCAGCGACCTGACGGGTACGCCCGGCAAAGGCGTTGTGGCCAAGGTGAGCGGAGAAGATATTACCGCCGAGCAAGTACGCGACGAGGCGAAGCAGATGGCGCAACAACAGGCGCAGCAATATGGTGGCGCGAATGCGTCAATGCTGATGCCGTTCCTGATTCAGCAAGCGACTCCGCGGGCGGCGGATCAGTTAATTGACCGGCAGGCGCTGCTTACCGAGGCGCAGCGTCTGGGGCTGAAGGCGTCGCCGCAGGAAGTGAAGGACGAACTTCAGCACGGGCGCTATTCCATGTATTTCTTTCCAGGCGGAAATTTCGTCGGAGAGACGGAGTACGAAGGCATGTTGCAGCGGGCGAATCTGACTCCCACGACTTTCGAAGCGTCGGTCGGCAGGGAAATCATGATCGGCAAACTGCAAGCGCTAATCACCGGTGGAGCGTCGGTAAGCGATGCTTCCATCCGGAAAGAATTCGATAAGCAGAATACGAAAGTGAAGTTCGACTACGCGGTGCTGAAACAGGATGACATTCAGAAGGGACTGCATCCGACGGAGCAAGAGTTGAAAGCGTTTTACGATAGCCACCAGAAGAGTTACGCGAACTCGATTCCAGAAAAACGCAAAGTGAAATACGCGACGATCGATCCGGGCAAGGTTCAGGTGGAGGTAACGCGCGAGGATTTGCAAGCCTATTACGATCAGCATCGCGACCAGTATCGAGTGCCCGAGCAGGTGAAGGTGAGCCACATCTGGGTCAAGATGCCGCTGCCGGGAACGGATGGAAAGATCGACGACAAGGCGGTGAGCGAAGCGCAGAAGCGCGCCGATGATCTGCTGAAACAATTGCAGGGCGGGGCCAAGTTCGAAGATGTCGCGAAGAAGTCTTCGGAAGATCCGGGAAGCTCGAACGTGGGCGGGTCTTTGGGATGGATCAGCAAGAGCCAGATGGGGCCTGAGTTTGAGAAGGCGGTCTCGTCGCTGGACAAAGGGAAAGTCAGCGGGGTGGTGAAAACGCTGGACGGCTTCCACATCATCCGGCTCGACGACAAGCAGGCCGCGCACATGAAGACGCTCGATGAGGTGAAGGCGCAGATCGAGCCGATCGTGAAGCAGCAGAAGGCGCAGCAGGCCGCGCAGAAGGTGGCGGAAGATTTGCTGCAGGCGGCAAAGACGCAGGGGCTGGACGCAGCAGCATCAGCGAAAGGTATCACAGTTGTGACCTCCGATTTCTTTGGGCGCAAAGATTTGGTGCCGGGACTCGGTCCGGCGCCGCAGTTCATGGACGCGGTGTTTACTGCGGGAGAAAAATCGCCGCCGGAGATGGCTTCGACGTCGCAGGGCTTCGCGGTTTTTCAGTTGCTGGCAGTGAAGCCGCAATCGACGCCGACGTTCGATGAAATCCGGACGAAAGTGGAAGAGCAATTCAAGAACGAGCGTTCGAACATTCTGCTGTCGCAGAAAACACAGGAGCTTTCCGACCGCGCGAAGACGGAGCACGACCTGAAAAAAGCGGCGAAAGAGTTGGGCGCAACTGTAAAGGCCAGCGATTTCGTTCTGCCAGACGGGCAGGTTCCAGATATTGGATCGATGGCCGGCCAAGCCTCAGCGGTGTTCGGCATGAAGCCGGGAGACATCAGCGGCCCGATCAGCAACGGAGCCAATGGCGTGGTGATTTCTTTGCTTGAAGTGCAAGCGCCATCGGACACGGACTTTGCCGCCAAGCGCGATCAGATCCGGGATACGCTGTTACAGGCGAAGGAACAGGAACTTTTCGGATTGTTTGTGACCAGCCTGCGAGAGCAGATGGAGAAGTCGGGTAAGATCAAAATCAACCAGGAAGAAATGAAGGCGTTGACTCGGGCGGGAAACGAGCCCGGAGCATAGGCCATTAAGGAAGCGAGCCAAACGCGCGTTTGATGCATCGCAAAGATGCGATGTTCGTGCGGTTGGTTCAGATCCTTCGCGGCGCAAAGAGCGCCTGCTTGGGATGATAGTCTGACGGAGGTTTTTCAGAGGTAGTCTCAGTTGCATGCCGTTTCCGCGCGCCGCAGGCATTCTGTTGCATCCCACGTCGCTGCCTTCGCGCGGCGGCATCGGCGATTTTGGTCCTGCGGCTTATCAATTCGTGGACATGCTCGCCGCGGCCCGTCAATCGCTCTGGCAAGTGCTGCCTCTTGGACCTCTCGGTTACGGTAACTCGCCTTACTCTTCTACTTCCGCGTTCGCGGGGAGTCCCCTGTTGATCAGTCTGGAAAGGCTGGCGAACCACGGTTGGATTGATCCAGAAAAAATTGCTGAGCTTGCTCCCGAGCAGGGTCCAGTTGAATACGATCAGGTCTTTGCCCGGAAGATGCCGCTTCTTTTCGAGGCAGGAAGGAATTTTGCTAAGTCAGCCACGGGCAGGGCTCGCGAGCGCTTCGAGCGCTTTTGTTCGGAGAATCGCTGGTGGCTTGACGATTTTGCGTTGTTCGACGCGTTGCGCGCGCGGCAGAAACTGGCGAGATGGAACGAGTGGCCGACGGAACTGGCGCATCGCGAACCCGCAGCGTTGGAGCAAGCCGGCAAGGAGTTGGCCGCGGATTTGAAAATTCGCAGCGCTTTGCAGTTTGCCTTTCACGAACAGTGGCGGTCGCTGCGACGGTATTGCGCGGCGCGATCGATTCGAATTGTCGGCGATGTGGCGATCTTTGTGAACTACGATAGCGCGGATGTCTGGACGCATCGCGAACTTTTTCAGCTGAATGAAAATCTTGAACCAGAAGTGGTTTCGGGAGTGCCTCCTGATTTTTTCAGCAAGACCGGGCAGCGCTGGGGGAATCCTCTTTATCGCTGGGATGTGATGAAGGGGGAGGGCTATGAGTGGTGGGTGCAGCGGTTGCACTGGGCGACGCGGAACTGTGACTACATCCGGCTCGATCACTTTCGCGGGTTCGACCAGTTCTGGGAGATTCCGGCAGCCGACCCGACCGCGATTAACGGGCGCTGGGTGGATGGTCCGCGAGACGATCTGTTTCACAAACTGCGCGAGGCGCTGGGTGGATTGCCGTTTTTCGCGGAAGATTTGGGCTACATCACGCCCGAAGTGCACGCACTCCGCGAACGGCTACAGATTCCCGGAATGGCCGTGCTGCAATTTGGTTTCGGTGACGAAGGCGCGCACATGTATCTGCCGCATCGTGCCGCCGGGAAAGTGATCTACACGGGAACGCACGACAACGACACGACGGTGGGCTGGTTCCAATCGGGAGCGGCCAAGCACGAATGCAGTAACGCGGAAGCATATCTTGGCCGAAGCGACGATGGAATTCATTGGGCTTTCGTTCGCGCAGCGCAGACTTCCGCGGCTGAGTTTGCTTTGGCGCCGCTGCAGGATGTTTTGGGATTGGGCAGCGAGGCGCGCATGAACACGCCCAGCGAGCACGCAGGGAACTGGAGATGGCGATTGGGTCCGGGACAGTTTACGGCTGAACTGGCCGCCAAACTTGCCTGCCTCGCCGAGGTAACCGATCGCCTGCCGCCCGCGCCAATCACGGTGACAGATGAAGAATTTGCGGCGTAGACTCTGTGATTGTGTAATCACGAGCTCTGCGCCTGGGTTCTTGTTAGCATCGCTGATGCTTAGTCTTAAATTCATCAACAATTCATAGAACGCAAACGGTGAGCCACTGAGCATATGATGC
>Ga0210391_10002549_pt1 | contig 15756 bp, 8 predicted proteins | sample IncBWC12OmetaG_FD_160573 | JGI IMG/M metagenome (GOLD analysis project Ga0210391, IMG submission 160573) | Forest soil microbial communities from Barre Woods Harvard Forest LTER site, Petersham, Massachusetts, United States - Inc-BW-C-12-O ... | reverse complement strand
TCCGCGGGGGGTTGCCGTCCAAGAGCGGGTGACACCTCTCCGAACGACGACCAAAGGAGCAACCCGCTCCAGACGACATGGGCGAGTATCTTGTGCCGTAGAATCATTGTCATCTCCCGCCTTCCCCCGTCTAACGTTGTCTCTAACCCCGACAAATCATGCCTAGCTGGCCGCCTTGAGATCCGCGAAGGCTCCGTAAACGCCCGAGGTTGGCTCAGTTTGCGGAATCGTAGGCATGGTGAAGGCATGGAAGCTTTGCACCGCTTCATCAGTGGTCTCGAACGTTTCAAACAAGCGGTCGACCCGCATCAACTCCAGAATCGTGGCCGCCGCCGGAGAAACCGCCGCCAGCTTTAGATCTCCGTCGCGCTTCATCGCTTCCTGCACGCAGCGCAGCAACATCTCCACTCCGGCGCTGTCCATGTACTGGACCAGCGAGCAGTCGAGAACGATGCGGGGACGGTCGGATTCGAGGATTGGATCCAGTTCGCTCGAACAGGTCTGCACGTCCCGGTGGTTCAGTCTTTCCGGCAGCTGCATGATGATTACGGGCCCACTCTTATGCATTGTCATTCACCCCTTGTCCAAAATTGGCATTCAGTCCTAATGGCGCGAACTGCGTGCTTTGTAACATCGTCAACTTCCTGCTTCCTGGTGAGGAGAAAAACTCAGCCCCTTCAGGCGCAACCAATCATGGCAAGATTTCCCTTCGCCTCTTTCTTGACCGCCTTATTTACCCGGATCAAACTCGGGTCGGCAATCTCCAGCGAGACGTTGTGCGCCAGATTCAAAAGCTGGTTGCCTTGCACAACCGCATGACACATGTCGAGCCAAATCCCGACATAGGTATTCGTAAGAATCGAACTATCCTCGATCACCGTTCCGCAATCGACGAATGAAAAACTTTCAATATTGCTGAAGCGCGTAATTAGGGTGTCTTCCCTGATGGTTGATCTGCAGCCCAGGTATGCCGGAGCCACGACCCGAGCGCGCCGGTCGATCTGCGCTCCCTCATCGACCCAAACTCCCGGCCTGATTTCCTGACCCACCGGAATTACCCCGCAGCGTCTGCGAAAAGCATCGCCTACCAGTCGCCGCAGGTCTCGTGGATGCGCGAGCCGATTGACATATTCCTTTACGAAATAAGTTATCGGCCAACCCCCGTCTTTGCCCGTTCGCGGCGTAGTTTCAGGATCGGTAAACATGGCCTGGGCAGACTCACCGCAGCACGCGATCCACAAATCCAAAAATCCGTCGTTATCGGAGGCGCGTGTCACCGTCTGCCTGGTCTGCCGGTGGAACTGAAAAAGATCGATGAGATCGGCTTCCACGTAGGCGTTTGCCCTGCAGACGAACGCATAATCGATGCCACTCTCGGAAAATTGTCGTAGGGCTTGAGCCACGCCGATCCACAAGTCCTCCGCCACACGGATGCCAACGTTCTTGAATGGCGTTCGGAACGCCGGCAGCAGATGAAGCGCGCCTGCCTGCACTTGCACCGAAATTGTTTCCACATCAGCTTTCGCGAAACGCTCGATGGTACGCTCCACCACCGATCGCCCGAGAATTTCGACACAAGTGAGAGGGCCGCTGGCGAGAAAGTCTGTTCGCTCGACATACGAAGCCTCGGGATTGCCTATATTCTCGAAGGCCTTCCCGCTTTCTGGCTCCACTACTAGAATGGCCCCCAAAGCTACAGACATTGGTCCTCTCAAATTCAGGTCTTAGTCCCAACTCCGTTAGCTATTCGCTGGCTGCGTTGTCGTATGTGCCATACAAGCCAGACAATTGGCCGAGGGTGTCGCTGTTCCAAACTGCGGCTTCCTCCGACGCCTGTACGGTCTGACGGCGGCGAATTGCCTTCTTCTTCGGAAACAGCAGGTCGCGCATTTTCAGCTTCGCTTTGTGAAGCTGCGATTTGGAGTTGCCGATCGAGCAGTCCAGCAGCTGGGCAATCTCGTGATGCTGATAGCCTTCGACCTCGTGCAGGGCGAAGACCGTCCGGCAGCCTTCTGGAAGCTCCTGGATCGCGCGGCGCAGAGCGATGCGGTCAATCGCGCCGGAAAGGGCCGGATCATTCTGGCCGTAATCGCGCCGGACGTTCGAATCCGGCGACACCGGCTGATCAAGAGAAATCGCTGGCGGAGATTTCCGGCGACGAAGCTTCATCAGCACCGTGTTCACCGCGACCCGATACAGCCAGGTGGAGAACGCCGAGTCACCTCGGAAACTGCCGATCGCGCGAAAAACCTGCAGGAATGCTTCCTGCGTCAAGTCTTCTGCTTCGGCCACATCTTTTGTCATCAGCAAGCACACCGAGTAGACGCGTTTCTGATGCATCTGAAACAAAGTAGCAAAGGCTTGCTCGTCGCCTGCTTGCGCGCGCTGAACAAGGGTGCGCTGGGAATCGTCCCAACTGGCTTGTTTCTTGGCAGGAACATCGGGAACCACGCTAGGAACCACGTTCGGTGCTGTCGCGGAAATTACGCAAGTCGCCACGGTAGTCTCTCCTTCGGACGCTTATTGCTCTTGTAAATTTCGGGAGCATTCAGCTTTCAAAAAGAGATTAGAGAAAATGGCGCCTTCCTCGTATCGGGTTGGCTCTGTAATTGACTGCAAGCCTCGCTGTACGGCTATTGCTTTTTCGGATGAGAACAAACGATTCCAAGGAGGACAACCGCGCAACTTTTTCCAGCAGACGACGAAAACCGTGCAACTTTTTCCCGCCAAGCGAGGCGCGAGAGAAAAATCCACGCTGCCTCCCTACGTACGACTACAGTAAATCGTGGAGGTGAGGCCGGGGTGGGCAGTAGGAGAAGGCTCCACCCAACTTACGATCAATACAGCTTGAATCCCACCTCTACACTGATCTGCACATTCACCGGCTTGCCATCCTTCATCGCCGGCGCAAAACGCCACTGCTTGACCGCTTCCACCGCTTTTGCTTCCAGTCCGTGTCCGAGACCGTGAACCACGCGAATATCCCGGGGATGCCCCTCGGTATCGACGATCAACCACAGAATGCACGTGCCTTGGGTCTTGGCGTTGCGCGCTTCTTCGGTGTACTGCGCCTCCGGCGTCGAAACCGGCTTGGGAGCGGAGATTCCGCCGCCCACTTTGAAGACTCCTCCGCCAATGCCGCCCTCAGCGCCCTGACCAACGCCCGGTCCGTGGCCTACCCCCACGCCGCTCCGAGCGCCCGATCCAATGCCACCACCCGAGCCGATCCCATTCGACGGCGGCGCGGAGGGAAGCGCGCTCATCGGATTCCCCAAAGACGGCATGTGGTTCTCGGCAACCCGTATTTGTGGCGGAGCAACCACTGTGGGTTCGACTGCTAACTTCGGAGCTTCATTCCGCACAACGATCTGGGGTGGCGTGATCTGCTTCATCGCAATTTTCGGCAATTTTCCTTTAGGTGCCTCCAAACGCGCATGCTCGCCACCTCCGCCGCCTCCGCTCACCTCTTCTTTTGCAGGAGCCAACGTATATGTGTCTGGCGAGGGCGCGATTAGCGTAACCGTTTCGTGCGGCTGAATCTTCTCTGCGATTTGTGAATGGAACGTCGCGCCCCACAAAATCAATCCGATCAGGACTGCATGCACCACCGCCGATACCGCGAGGCCATTGGACCGATAGTTATTGTAATGGCCCCAAATGGCGTCCGGCCCTGCGTTCGATATACTCGGAGCGCGATCGGCGGCGGAACGATCAGCGCATTCATCGGCAGCGCGTGAACGTCCGCGGCTCGCCGCTGACGGCGCAAACGGCGCTCGAGCGGCATAGCTTGCACTTTCCTGGTTCGACATTGGCACTCCTTCTTGGTCCCCAATCTCTATTTTCTTTGCAGCTTTTTTCGCGGATTTCTTCGCGCTTCGTTCTCGCCGCCTACTCAATTCATCATTTATTAGGACATGCTTAAGATGCGCCATACGGTTGAGCGGTTTACGCAGGCAATAATCTCCGCGTCGCGGGGGAGATGTGATTTTGGTTTTCCTGACACCTGTCACCTGAGACCTGGCGCCTGCTCTTTAGGAAGGGGCAGGTGCCGGATCCTCCCGCGGACCCGGCACCTGCTAATGGAGGGCGTCGTATCGAGGAACTCAGAATAGCCACGTACCTCTATGGCCTCAATACCATCGGCACTGTATTTCCGGGGTAGATGTCTAGGAAAAACCGGGAAAATCTCTCACTCTGTTCAATCAACCGGCTTTTCAATAAAGCGGGAGTCGCGGGAAATCATCGAAAAGGGAGTTGCCTGAAAAGAGTTCCGCGAAGTGCCACCCGCGACTATCCCTGGGCGTTGAGCACCGCAACTTCTCTTACCGTGGACTTAGTGACAGGAACGAGGAGCTCAACTAGCGTGCCAGGATTCGTATTGATCAGCCGCAGTTCTCCGCCAAATTCCTTGGCTCGTTGCTTCATTCCGCCGATGCCGACTCCCACGCTGTCCGGTTGCAGCTCTGCGACTCTCTGTTCGATTCCTTTGCCGTCGTCCCGAACGGCGATCACGGTGGCATCTTCTCTTTGCGTCAATCCGATCCAAACGTTGCGCGCCTCCGCATGGCGGAAGACGTTGGTGAGCGCCTCTTGAACAATGCGGAAAATCGCAGTCTCCACATCCGACGTCAGCCGTGGGAAATCGCTGGGCTGAACATCCAGATAAGTTTCAATACCGCTGCGCTCGGTCAGACCGTCGAGATACCAGTGCAGCGCCGAGATTAATCCGACTTCGTCGAGCAATGGCGGATGCAGAAGATGTGACAGGCTGCGCACCTGCTGAATCGCGCGATCGATAATGTCGCTGGCCTCGATTGAAGATTGCGTTTCCGCTCCCCCCGGCTTCCGCTGAGCGGTTTTGTCCAGCACCATCTTGGCGACGGCCAGTTCCTGTCCCAAACCATCGTGCAGATCGCGCGCAATGCGGCGGCGCTCCTCGTCCTGCATGGTCATTAACCGCACAGAAAGCCGGCGCAGGGCGGCCGTTCGCTCATCCACCATCTTTTCCAGTTCAGCCGCGCTGTCGCGAATCGACTGCTCCAACAATTTGCTGTCATGAATGTCGGAACAGGTTCCGTACCACTTCACAACGTTTCCTTCGTCATCGCGGATCGGCACCGCACGCGACCGAAACCAGCGGTACTCACCGCCCTTTCCGCGCATCCGATATTCCGCCTCGTAATTGGTCCCGGAGTGATCGGAATCCAACCAGCCCTGTAGGCTGCGTTCGCGGTCGTCGGAATGCACGTAATCCCACCAACCGAGACCAATTGCCTTATCTGGGTCGGCGCCGGTAAATTCATAGAATCGATCGCTGATGTAATCTCTGGCGCCGTCCGATTGTTTACTGAAAATGATGTCGGGAGCGGTACGCACAATGGCATCCAGTTCTTGGTTCTTGTTCGCCAGTTCGCGATTGAGTAACAGCAAGGCCTGCGCCTTACTCTCTAATTCCTCCGTTCGTTCAGCGACTCGCCGTTCCAATTCTTGATTCAGCGCTTCCAACTGGCGAGTCTTGCGATGCAGTTCGGCAAAGATGCGGACCTTGGCCCGCAAAAGCTCCGGAACCACAGGAACGGAAATATAATCCACTGCCCCATGCTTGTATCCCTTGAGCCGGTCGAGGTCCGTCAGATGGACCGCGGAGATGAAGATGATCGCGGTTTTCTGAAAGCGCGGATGCTGGCGAATCATCGTCGCCAATTCAAAACCATCCAGCTCCGGCATGCTCACATCCATCAGTACGACGGCCACGTCGGTCTTGAGTAAATGTTCGAGAGCTTCTTTCCCGGATGTGGCCTGGATAAGATTTTCGTTCAGTTCCCCCAGCATGACCTCATAGCTCAATAACTTGGCGGGCTGATCGTCCACCATGAGGATATTGATCTTTTCCTTCGTGGTCATTTGTTTCTCCGCGACAATTTTTCCAAATTTCCGAACCTAATTTACTGCCCTCGACGGATGCACCGCCAAAAGCCAAGAGTTACCGGTGCAGCCACATGCGAAGAGCCGACAGCAGCTGCTCTGTATTCACCGGCTTCGCCAGATATTCCGAAGCGCCCGCTTCAAGACACTTCTCGCGGTCGCCCTTCATCGCCTTCGCCGTCAGCGCGATGATCGGCAAGCGGCGCAGTGCGGATTTTCGCCGAATCACCTGCATCGTCTCATAACCGTCCATCTCCGGCATCATGATATCCATCAATACAATCGCCACATCCGGCGTAGATTCAAGGGTCGAAATCGCCTCGCGGCCTGTCCCGGCGGTGAGCACCGTCATCCCCCGGCGTTCCAGCACGCTGCTCAGCGCGAAAATGTTTCTTACGTCATCATCCACCACCAGCACCTTTCTTCCGGCCAGCGCGTCATCCGTGCTATGCAGCCGGTCGAGCATCTTCTGTTTTTCGACCGGAAGATCGGCCACGACGCGATGCAGGAACAGTGCCGTCTCGTCCAGCAGCCTTTCCGGTGACTCGACTCCCTTCACCACGACGCTGCGTGCCAGATTGTGCAGCTGTGCGTCTTCGTCGGGCGATAGTTCCTTCCCGGTAAAAACCACCACGGGCAAGTCACTCAGCGCTGGAGTATCACGGAACTTCTCCAGCACGTCGAAGCCCGACATATCGGGCAACCGCAGATCGAGCACAACGCAGTCGAAGCTCTCTTCGTGAACGGCAGCGATCGCCTCCGCGCCCGTTGAAACCACCGTGATATCGATGTCTTCATATCCCAGCAGTTCGCGAATCGTGAACTGCTCGGCAGCATTGTCCTCGACCACCAGCAAGCGCTTCCGCCGCGGTGTCGCATACTGCTTGATACGCGTCAACGCCGCTTCGATTCCTTCATGCGTCGTGGGCTTGGTTACAAACGCGAACGCCCCTCGCGCCAGTCCGTGATGCCGGTCTTCATCGAGCGTCAGCATCTGCACTGGGATGTGCCGCGTTGCCGGATCCTGCTTCAAGTGGTTGAGCACCGTCCAACCCAGCATGTCCGGCAGAAACACATCCAACGATACTGCGGTCGGCTGATACTCGCGAGCCAATTCCAGCGCCTCGGCGCCGCGTGTCGCCACCAAGACCTTGAATCCCCGGTCGCGGGAAAGGTCGCACAGTACGCGAGCATAATGAACATCGTCCTCAACAATCAGCAGGACAGCATCGCCCGGCTGAAGATTCTTTCGGTCGTCGGCAATGCTCTCGACCGGACGTTCCGGCACCCGAACCGCCGACAGCGGAAGCGTCGAAGCCGACGATCTCTGATCTGAGGACCGGCTCGCCGACGCCCCTACGTAAGTCTGCGGCAGGTAAAGCGTAAACGTGCTACCCACGCCCGGTGCGCTGCGCAGCTGAATTTCTCCGCCGAGCAGGCTGGCCAATTCGCGGCTGATTGCCAGCCCCAGGCCAGTGCCGCCGAACTTGCGGCTGGTGCCGGCATCGGCCTGCTGGAACGCCTCGAAAATGATTCTCTGCTTCTCCAGCGGAATGCCGATGCCCGTATCCGCAACTTCGAAAGCCACAACTGTTGCGGCATTCCCCAGAATCGGGTGATCCTCGCTCCACCCGTCCTTGGCTACCGATACCGACAGTTTCACGCCTCCTTGTTCTGTGAACTTGAATGCGTTCGACAGCAGATTCTTCAACACCTGCTGCAAGCGCTTCGAGTCGGTGACCACACTCGGAGAAAGGCTCGGATCTGTCAGTACCTCGAAGTTGAGGTGCCGGTTTTCTGCCTCATGCCGGAACGGACGCTCCACCATGTCGAGCAGATTGGAAACGAAGACTTCTTCCGCTTCTACCGAAACCGTTCCCGACTCGATCTTCGATAGATCGAGAATGTCTGTGATCAGGTTGAGCAAATCCGTGCCCGCGCCATGAATGGTGCGCGAGAACTCCACCTGCTTCGGCGTCAGGTTGCCATCCGGATTGTCGCTGAGCTGCTGGCCCAGCACCAGAATGCTGTTGAGTGGTGTACGCAACTCGTGCGACATATTGGCCAGGAATTCCGACTTGTACTTTGAAGTCAGCGCCAGCTCCTTTGCCTTTTCTTCCAAGGCGCGCCGCGCCTGCTCAATTTCTTGGTTCTTGCGTTCCACTTCGACGTTCTGTTCGGCGAGCTGTTGCGCTTTTTGCGCCAGCTGCTCGTTCGTCTGCTGCAACTCCTTCTGCTGCATCTGGAGTTCGGTGGCCAGCTGTTGCGATTGCTTCAACAAACCTTCCGTCTGCATCGTGGCCTCAATACTGTTGAGCACGATGCCGATGCTGGCCGTCAGCTGTTCGAGAAATGCCAGATGTGAAGTTGTGAAGTTGCTGAGCGACGCGAGTTCGATAACCGCCTTCACGCGATCCTCGAACAGCACCGGCAGCACGATCACGTTTTGCGGAACCGCCTCGAACAATCCCGAGCGAATCGCGATAGTATTGGGCGGCAATTCCGAGATCAACATCCGCCGCTTTTCTGCCGCGCATTGTCCAACCAGCCCTTCGCCAAGTTTCAGTCGACGCAGATGCCCATCCTCGCCATCGCCCGCAAACGCCGAGAGCAGCACCATCTCCGCCGATTCTTCCGACCCCATCTGGTAAATGACGCCTTGTTGCGCGTTGACCAGAGGAGACAGTTCCGAGAGAAGCATGCGTCCCACCGTCGTCAGATCGCGTTGCCCCTGCAACATGCCGGTGAAGCGCGCCAGGTTCGTCTTCAGCCAATCCTGCTCTGTATTGCGATCGGTCGTCAGGCGGAGGTTGTCGATCATGGTGTTGATGTTGTCTTTCAATTCCGCCACTTCGCCGCTGGCTTCCACTTGAATCGACCGAGTCAGATCGCCCTTAGTAACTGCGGTCGCGACCTCGGCGATCGCGCGCACCTGGTTCGTCAGGTTATCGGCCAGCAGGTTCACGTTGCCGGTGAGATCTTTCCACGTACCGGCGGCGCCCGGCACGTTAGCCTGCCCGCCAAGCCGGCCTTCCACGCCAACTTCGCGAGCCACCGTCGTAACCTGGTCGGCGAACGTAGCTAGCGTGTCTGTCATGTTGTTGATGGTTTCCGCGAGAGCCGCAACTTCGCCCTTCGCGTTCACCGTCAGCTTCTGAGTAAGTTCACCGTTAGCGACGGCAGTTACGACCTTCACGATGCCGCGCACCTGCTCGGTAAGGTTGGCGGCCATGACGTTCACGTTGTCGGTAAGATCCTTCCACGTTCCGGCCACACCCGGCACCTGCGCCTGTCCGCCCAGCTTGCCTTCCGTACCGACTTCGCGCGCCACGCGCGTTACTTCGGCCGCGAATGCGTTGAGCTGGTCGACCATTGTGTTGATGGTGTTCTTGAGTTCGAGAATTTCGCCCTTCACGTCGACCGTGATCTTGCGCGACAAATCGCCGCGCGCCACAGCCGTAGTAACTTCCGCGATATTTCGCACCTGGCCAGTAAGGTTACCGGCCATCGCATTCACCGAATCCGTAAGATCCTTCCACGTACCGGCCACGCCGGACACGTTCGCCTGTCCGCCGAGTCGCCCTTCGCTACCCACTTCCCGAGCCACGCGCGTAACTTCGGCAGCGAACGATCGCAACTGCTCGACCATCGTGTTCAGCGTTTCCTTGAGCTGCAGGATTTCGCCGCGCACATCCACCGTGATTTTCTTCGAGAGATCGCCATTAGCAATAGCCGTAGCGACCTCAGCGATGTTACGCACCTGGCCCGTAAGGTTGCTGGCCATGAAATTCACGTTGTCCGTGAGATCCTTCCACGTACCGGCGACACCCGGAACTTGCGCCTGACCGCCCAGCTTGCCGTCGGTGCCGACTTCGCGAGCCACACGGGTAACTTCGCCAGCGAATGCATTCAGTTGGTCGACCATCGTATTAATGGTGTTCTTCAGTTCGAGAATCTCGCCCTTCACATCGACCGTTATCTTGCGCGACAAGTCGCCGCGTGCCACAGCCGTAGTGACTTCGGCGATGTTACGAACCTGGCCAGTAAGGTTGCCGGCCATCGAGTTCACTGAGTCGGTAAGATCCTTCCACGTTCCGGCGACTCCAGGCACGTTCGCCTGTCCACCGAGTCGCCCTTCGCTACCCACTTCGCGGGCCACGCGTGTTACTTCGCCTGCGAACGCGTTCAGCTGATCCACCATCGTGTTGATGGTCTCTTTCAGCAACAGGATTTCGCCGCTGACGTTGACGGTGATTTTCTTTGACAAATCGCCGCTGGCAATAGCCGTCGAAACTTCGGCGATGTTACGCACCTGGCCAGTAAGGTTGCTAGCCATCGAGTTCACGGAGTCCGTGAGATCCTTCCACGTTCCGCCGACGCCCGGAACCTGCGCCTGTCCACCCAGTTTGCCGTCCGTACCCACCTCGCGAGCCACGCGCGTGACTTCCGACGCGAACGATCGCAGTTGATCCACCATCGTGTTAATGGTGTCTTTCAGTTCGAGAATTTCGCCCTTCACGTCGACCGTGATTTTGCGCGACAGATCGCCGCGGGCCACGGCGGTTGCGACTTCGGCGATGTTACGCACCTGGCCCGTAAGGTTGCTGGCCATGAAATTCACGTTGTCGGTTAGATCTTTCCATGTTCCGGCGACCCCGGGCACCTGAGCCTGGCCGCCCAGCTTGCCTTCCGTCCCGACTTCGCGAGCCACGCGAGTAACTTCGCCGGCGAACGCGTTCAGTTGGTCCACCATCGTGTTGATGGTGTTCTTGAGCTCAAGAATTTCACCTTTCACATCGACCGTAATCTTGCGGGACAAGTCGCCGCGAGCCACAGCCGTAGTGACTTCGGCAATATTACGAACCTGGCCAGTAAGGTTGCCGGCCATCGAGTTCACCGAGTCGGTGAGATCCTTCCACGTACCGGCGACTCCAGGCACGTTCGCCTGTCCGCCAAGTCGCCCTTCGCTGCCCACCTCGCGAGCCACGCGCGTAACTTCACCAGCGAAACGGTTGAGCTGATCGACCATCGTGTTTAGCGTCTCTTTCAGCTGCAAAATTTCGCCGCGCACGTCGACTGTGATCTTTCGTGAAAGATCGCCGTTCGCAATAGCCGTAGCCACTTCAGCAATATTCCGGACCTGGCCAGTGAGGTTGCTGGCCATGAAATTGACGTTATCCGTGAGATCCTTCCAGGTTCCCCCCACGCCCGGCACCTGCGCCTGTCCGCCGAGTTTGCCTTCCGTACCCACTTCGCGGGCCACGCGCGTAACTTCGCCGGCGAATGCATTGAGCTGGTCGACCATCGTGTTGATGGTGTCTTTGAGCTCAAGAATTTCGCCCTTCACGTCGACCGTAATCTTGCGCGACAAATCGCCGCGCGCCACAGCCGTAGTTACCTCGGCGATGTTGCGCACTTGCGCCGTCAAGTTGCCAGCCATGGCGTTGACTGAGTCGGTAAGATCCTTCCAAGTTCCGGCCACGCCGACCACAACCGCCTGCCCGCCGAGTTTGCCGTCGGTGCCGACTTCGCGAGCCACGCGCGTCACTTCCGAAGCGAACGATCGAAGCTGATCCACCATCGTATTGATGGCTTCTTTGAGCTGTAGAATTTCGCCGCGCACATCCACCGTGATCTTGCGCGACAAGTCGCCACTCGCCACGGCCGTAGCCACTTCGGCGATGTTGCGCACCTGGCCAGTAAGATTGCTGGCCATAGAGTTGACCGAGTCTGTAAGATCTTTCCACGTGCCGGCAACACCCGGCACCAAAGCCTGTCCGCCGAGTTTGCCATCCGTTCCGACTTCGCGGGCCACGCGCGTCACTTCTGCCGTGAACACGCCCAACTGTTGAATCATGGTGTTGACGATATTCGCCGAGCGCAAAAACTCGCCTTCGAGCGGCCGCCCGTCAACGTCGAGTCGCACCGTCTGCGTCAGGTTGCCCTGCGCGACGGCGGCAATCGCGCGCGTAACTTCGGCGGTAGGACGAAGCAAATCTTCGACGAGAGTATTCACCGAGACTTCCATCTCGCCCCACGCGCCCCTCGACTGATGAAAGCGCGTGCGTTCGCGAGTCCGTCCTTCTTTACCGACCACCTGTCCGACGCGCTTCAATTCCAGCGCGATGTGCTGGTTGGCCGCAACGATTTCATTGAAGGTATCGGCAATCTTCCCCGGCAATCCAGTCCAGGATCCAGGCAACCGCACCGAGAACTCCCCATCCCGCATCGTCTGCAGGCTCGCCAGAATCGCCGTCAGCTCCGACGAAACCCCGTCTCCAGCCCGCAATGCCAGTTCACCGCCCACTTGGTGAGTGTCGCCATTCCCATTCCCGCGGTTTGCATCCGACTCGTCATTGGCGACCGCCGTCCCACCATTTCGGGGGTTGGTATCTGCCCCTCGATTAGCGACCGCCGTTGCAACATTCCTAGTACTTCTTTTCATGCATCCCCCATGTGCCCTGCATGTTCCTTCTGGAAAGAGAAGAAGGAGAAATCTGAGTCGTGATGTAACCACAGTCCGAGATTTTCTCAGGCACCCGGACGCAGCCAAAAAGCGGCCTCGAACTGAACCGTCGGGCACCAGAAACGCGACTGTAGATGAAACTACAGGAATCCACGGACCACTTTAATTAGGTAACACGATGTTCGCGAACTTGACTCTAGGGTGTTTACTGTAGCGGACGACGGCCCTCTGTTCCGTAGCCGCCCTTATCCGATGGCTTTCGGAGGATCGGCCGACAGCGCTACAGGATCAACCCTAGTTTCAACCACAACGCAATGCTGTAGTTTCTTTTGATCGCCGCCCATCTACTGGGCGTGTGGAGGCCGCGCGGCTATGCTGGCTTCCAGAGAGTTCTACATTCCGGGCGATTCTGGAGACTGCTCATGATCCCGAATAAGCCAGCCGCTTACGGACTCTATTCTGAGGATGTTGCGCTGCGCGAAGTCCTAGGAACTTTGAACCAAGCCGGCTTCGGAAATGAAGACATCTGTGTCATGCTCTCCCCCACTCATCCCATCTCCACCATCGTTCGCGGCGCCCGTATCCTCGATCCGGAGCGCAAGACGACCCTCAGCGTCGGAATGATTGGCTGGCTCTCGAAGTTCGGCGCCGTCTTGATCCCGACCGTCGGCTTCTTCGCCCGCTCCCAGGCTTTCTTTCACGCCATGATGGCGGGCATGGATTCGCCCGCCTTGTGCCCGAGTGCAAGAACTTTGGTAACCCTCGGCTTCCCCGAATTCGAAGCCGAGCGCTTAGAAGACCAGCTTCACCGGCGCGGTGCCCTGATCTACGTCTCTTGCGCCGAAGCCGCCAACACGAATTGGGCCATTCAGTTGTTGCAAGGCACTGGAGCCCGAGAAACTGCGACCTTGGATTCGGACGGCAATAGAAGCAAAAAACTGATGTCCGGCGCCGCTGCCTAAGCCCTCCAAGGTGAGCCGCCAGAAGCCCCTTGTCCTGTCTCTGCCGCTGTGCACTCTGCGTCCTCTGCGGTAGCGGTCAAGGTTGCCCCGACCCGCAAGAAATCTGATATGCACGGAAAATAGAAGCAACGACCCGCAGCAATTCCAAATGTTATCTTTATGACGGCAACGAGCCGCCCAACTCACCCTATATGGAAGTTCTGAAACGACTCTTTGAGCGCCATTTCCAAAAGCCTGTCGAGCGCGTGCAGCCGCTGCAAGGCCAGCTGGGCGGGTCGGGCCGCAAAATCATTCGTCTCTCGAACGAAAACCTCAGCGCCATCGGCATTCTCTACGGCGTTCGCGAAGAGAACATCGCTTTCCTCGAATTCTCCCGTCACTTTCGCCGCCACGGCCTGCCCGTCCCCGCGATTTATGGTGAAGACCTAGACCAGGGCGCCTATCTGGAAGAAGATCTCGGCGACACAACTCTTTTTGAATTCCTCTCTGATCATCGTCAAGGCGCGACCATCGCGCCCGAGGCCATGACTGCATATCGCCAAGTGGTAGCCTGGTTGCCGCGCTTTCAGGTCGAAGCCGGCCGCGACCTGAATTACAAGGTAAGCTATCCGCGCGCCAGCTTCGATCGGCAATCCATAGCGTGGGACCTGAATTATTTTAAGTATTACTTTCTGCGCCTGGCCGGCATCTCCTTCAACGAGCAGGCGCTCGAAGACGATTTCAGCCGCCTCACCAAATTCCTTCTCAGCGCCAGCCGCGATTTTTTTCTTTATCGCGATTTCCAATCGCGCAACATCATGCTGCGGGCCGGCCTTCCATTTTTCCTCGACTATCAAGGTGGCCGCAAAGGCGCCCTGCAATACGATATTGCCTCTCTTCTATATGACGCGAAAGCCGACCTGCCTCCCGATTTTCGCCAGCAACTGCTCGATCATTATCTCGATAGCCTTGCCGATTTCCTCGATCTCGATCGTCCCGCCTTCCTGCATTTCTATTACGCCTACGTCTATGTGCGCATCATGCAAGCTCTCGGTGCCTACGGTTTTCGCGGCTTCTACGAACGCAAAGCGCACTTCTTGCAAAGCGTGCCCTACGCGCTAAAAAACCTGCGCTGGCTGCTGCACAACGTCGAATTGCCGGTGGCGCTCCCGGCGCTCATGGAAGCCTTCAAGAGCATGGTGGCGTCTGATAAGTTGCAGCGTCTGGCCTCTGACCCAGGGAAAACCGAAAAACTAACCGTGCGCATTGTCAGTTTTTCCTTTCACCGCGGTCTGCCGCAGGACGACTCCGGCAATGGCGGCGGATTCGTTTTTGATGGCCGCAGCCTCCCCAATCCTGGTCGCGAAGAGCGTTTCAAAGCCCTCACCGGCAAAGACGCGCCGGTGATCGAATATCTCAACCAGCAGGAGAGCGTTCATCAGTTTCTAGCCAACGCGCAGTCGCTAGTGGACGCGAGCGTGACTGCCTATCAACGTCGCCGATTCAAGCACCTCATGGTTTCATTCGGCTGCACCGGAGGCCAGCATCGCTCCGTCTATCTTGCCGAACAATTGGCCAAGCATCTTCGCGACACCGACGGAATCGGCGTGATCGTGCATCATCGCGAACAGGAGCAGCTGAATTCATGAAGGTGCGGATTCTATGAAAGTGCCGGTCCGATGAAAGTGCCGGTCCGATGAAAGCGATGATCCTCGCCGCCGGTCTCGGCACGCGTTTGCGTCCGCTCACTGCCGATCGTCCCAAAGCGCTGGTCGAAATCAACGGCCGCACACTGCTCGAGAGCACGCTCGTGCGCCTGCGCAGCGCTGGAGTCAATGAAGTGATAATCAACGTCCATCATTTTGCAGACATGATTGTCGAATACCTAAAGGAGAACGACAACTTCAGAATGCGCATTGAAATCTCGCGCGAGGATGTGTTGCTCGACACTGGCGGCGGCCTTAAGAAGGCCGGCCATTTTTTTCTAGCAGATTCCCGCCTTGAGGAGCCGTTCATCATGCACAACGTCGATGTCCTCAGCGCGATTGACTTACCGCGCATGGTGAAATTTCACATTGAAGATCGGGCTCTAGCGACGCTCGCGGTGCAGGACCGCAAAACCTCCCGCTATCTATTGTTCGACGAGAAGCTCGGCCTTTGTGGTCGTCAATCCGATGGCCATCGGCCAGAATTTGTGCGCGGTTGTCAGAAAGTGCAGCCGCTCGCCTTCGCCGGAATACACATAATCTCGCCGCGTCTCCTTAGGATGATGATCGAGGACGGCGCATTCTCCATCATCACGACGTATCTGCGTCTGGCAGCCGAAGGAGAGAAAATCCTCGCCTTCCGCGCCGACCAATATTATTGGCGGGATCTCGGCACGCCGGAGAATATTGCACAAGCTACCGAGGATCTAAAACAAAA
>Ga0210391_10002547_pt1 | contig 15768 bp, 14 predicted proteins | sample IncBWC12OmetaG_FD_160573 | JGI IMG/M metagenome (GOLD analysis project Ga0210391, IMG submission 160573) | Forest soil microbial communities from Barre Woods Harvard Forest LTER site, Petersham, Massachusetts, United States - Inc-BW-C-12-O ... | reverse complement strand
TGGAGAGCGATACGTTGACGATGGTCGCATCGAGCTGCGAGAGAAAAGAGCCGAGCACCGCCACCGCCGTGATCTTCCAGACCAATGGGTCGAGCCCGCCGGATTCGCTGGTGGACTTAGGCAAGGGCGGCGAGGACCTCATCGGTGGAGCGAACGCGCGTGAGACGCGGAAAGATATTTTCAAAGGCGAAGCGGTGATGCTCGGCGTTCTGGCTGGAACAGGCGTCTTCGACGAGCACAAAGGCAAAGCCGAGGCCGGTGCCCTGGCGAGCCGTGGACTCGACGCCGGCGTTGGTGGAGATGCCAGTGAGGACGACCGTGTCGATGCCGCGGGTTTGAAGCTGCTGCTCGAGATCGGTTCCCGCGAAGGCGCCCCAATGGCGCTTCGTGACGAGGATGTCGCCATGCTGGAAACCAGCGGAAGGAGCGATCTCCGATGCTGCGGCGGGCAGTGGCTTGTCGCCACGATTGTGCGGCTGGTCGACAGGGAGGTTCACAAGGTCGTTGAGATCGACTCGGACGTAGACGACGGGAGCGCCCTGACCGCGGAAGGCGTCGGCAAGTTTTTGGGAGTTTTCGACAACCTGTGCCGCCGTATGCGGCACGGTGTTCATGCCCACGATGGCATTCTGCAGATCAATGACGACGAGTGCGGTCTTTTGGGGGTCGAGCTGGAGTTCTACCAATGGTTCCTCTTTGTTGATAATATTCAAAAATCGAGGATAGCCTCGACTTCTATGGATTTAGAATACGAGGATGCCCTCGATTTCGTCAAATCCCGTTCGCGTCGCACCGCAGCAGGATCGCTCGATGCGCCGTCTGGCCGGTTTTCTTGACGCAGCCGCGGAACTCTTTGTTGAAGTCGGCTACGAAGCAGCGACAATGACGGCGGTCGCCGAGCGAAGCGGATCTTCGATCGGCGCGCTCTACAACTACTTTCCGGATAAACAGTCCATCGCGTTCACGCTGGTCAATCAATATACCCAGGAGCTGGAGGCGCAGTGGAAGCCGTTGATGGAGCAGGCGGAGATACTGACCCATGCGGAGTTCGCCGGTCTGTTCATCGAGCGCATCACCCAATTCGTCCAGAAGCGTCCCGCGCATCTCAGCTTGTTGGCCGCGCCAATCCGCTTTCGCCGCGACCCGGCAACCCGGAAGGCTTCACGAATCGCGATAGCCAACGCCTTTCAGCTAAAGAATCCGTCGCTTTCAAAGGAACGGTCTCTACTTGCGGCAAATATAGTTCTCCAGATAGTCAGAGGCATGATGACGCTCTATGGCGAAGCAGATTCCAAAGGCAAAGTCCTCGTTGTGGCTGAGTTTAAGAAGTTGCTGACGTTGTATCTGAGAGGCGTCTTGTCCGAAGACGCAGCGTCGGCCAGGTAGAACCCAAATTCCTGCATTTGATTGCAGCCATCATCAGAGTCAGGGAAGCATAAATGGTCCTTGCAAATCCCGGCGTGGCCGTGGCAATGTGGCCTGAACTCCCGATGAGGTTTCTATGCGGTTAGGCTGGCCGGTCAGAATCGCTGCGCTCGCCGTTGCCCTCACGATCGATGCGCACGCCCAGGATGCGCCGCCCGACGTGAAGGCTTTTGCCGCGCAATATGTCGCCGCGTTTGACGCCAAAGACATGGCACGGCTTGAGTCCCTGTACATTCCGCAATCGCGCGCGTGTATCACACCGGCCAACCACGACGTCTATGACGCATTGATGTCGCTGCAGATGCGGGACAGCGTCCCGCAGCGGTACACGCTTTCGTTCATGGCGGTGAACCAGGGCAATTTGAAAGGCCTGGCCAGCATGGGATACTTCGCCGTCGCCCCGGAACGTGAGCTGCATATCGATTACCAGTACGCCGGGACCAGCGACGGTGGAACGATCGTGCTGTGGCTGGTGCGCCAGAATGGCCGATGGATGGCCGATTTTCCATGCATGACGGAGCAGGGAATCAGGGACTTTCGGGACAACGCCGCGGCCCGCAACCGCTACAAAGACCTGGCCGCCGCGATCAGGGATCCGTTGCGGTCGCAGCTGCTCGACATGGTGCGCGCCCACAAAACCGGGGAGGCGGCGACACGTTATCAGCAGGTGAAGGGTGGCGATATGCAGACCGCGATGCGGGTAATCGACGCGCTGCAGGATCAGGCGCAGTAGCGCAATCCGCGTCAGGGGGAATTGGCGGCTGGCTCTGCAGCAATGGAGAGTTCCCGCGGTCCTTCGGCGTCCTGCAATGCGCAAAGTCTTTCATTGACCGCTGCTATCCCGGTCCATAAGATGGCTGCACACATGATCGGCCGCACCGTTTCCCACTATCAAATCCTGGAAAAACTGGGCGGCGGCGGCATGGGTGTCGTTTACAAAGCGCAGGACACTCGCCTGGGGCGTTTTGTTGCGCTGAAATTCCTACCCGACGACGTGAGTAAGGCATTCAACAAAATCCGGGCTTCAGCTCCCGATCGGCAAAACGCCCGCCAGCCACCCCGCGCGCCGGGGTGTCAGTGTCGCGAAATCCCTCAATCCAAGCCGACTTCCGGTCACTCACACGATGCTTCATGGAAGCTCGTGGTCGAATATCGCTAGAATGGCGCGTGAAATGAAACACGGCTGGGAGATCACCCTATGCGTGAGGACGGCGGGGACCGGGAAGAACTTAAGCCATCATCGTCAGATCCGTTTTACCTGCTCGATCCACGCGAACCTGCTCCTGGCGTTTTAGCCGTTCTCGCACGCGCAAGCCGGATGGACGAAATAGGCCAGCTTGAGCGATCATGCGTCACTAGGATTTGGCCTGTGCGTGGAATCATATCGGATGGGGTTTCGTTGAGCGGAGATCCCGAAGACGCTATAGAACGAGCTCTGCACAATCTTCTTCATCTCAATGAGAACCCTCTCTCCATCTATCTGCATCTTGGAGGGCACAAGGCCGTTTACTATGACCTCGTTGCAGAGGTGGGTCGACAGCTCTCGTACGTCGAAGTTCAGGTTGAAACGCGGCTGCCTTCAAACGCAATTACGCTTGCCCGGAGACCATTGAACGCCCTGCTCGATGTTCTTACTCGTGATTCAAACATGCCGCTTACTCTTCAGAGAGTCGAGTTGATATCGCCTGTAGATGGGCAGCCCCTTCTGTATCAAATGCTGCTCCCGGTACGAAATGGAGTGTTGCTTGGGCCGCTCGGAGGAATAAACCAGGCCGTGCCCTTCGCACCTTACGACGCGATCTATAGAGAAGCCCTCACGTCGAGCAGTCCGTTCTATCGGCTGCTTTGCGCCGCAAGAATATTCGAAGGCACCAATACGATTCGGAAGTATCTAAAAGATCAGCTTGCGGCGCGCGGCAAAGACGTTAAGATGCCGACCAAAATCAAAGTCGATCAGGAGCAACTTGTTAGGTTCGGCTTAGACAAGAGCTTTGTGGAGGGTGTGACGACCGCTCAAGGGCTCTACGAGAAACTAAGAGACATGCGTGACGCCATCGCACACTTTCTGATTGAACGGGATGGCGCGGATATTCACGTTTACCTGGCAGAGGGCGCACAACTGCACGCTTACTCTACGGCTGCTGCCGCTCTTCTTCATTACGCACACCTCACCCTAGAGGAACTCCGATTGTTCTATGTCGTGTATGTGGGTCGCCAAGGATCGCAAATTTTGCCGATGCTCCAGTACCGTGAAAAGTTCATTGTGAAGGCGTCTGACTTTGGATTGGAGTGACCCTAATAAGGGTCGTCTTAAGAATGCTGAGCTGGTTAGTACCGAGAAACGCGCTTCGCTCCAGTGATCCCGGCGAGCGTTTCTCCATGAGCGGTCGAAATCCAGCGCTCGCGGCAACGCCACGAGCAGGTTGGGCGCACGTCGCCCCTTACCTTCGTACCTTCCGCCTCGCCGAATCTCCTTGCCCCTGCTCTTCCATCCGCTTACTCTCAAAAACAAGAGAAGCCCTGTTCCTCGCGAACAGGGCTTTTGGTTTTCACCCCCGGCCCAGGCCGGCAGGGTCTTCGCGCTCTTTGAGAAACCAGGCCCGCATTCTGCAAAGCGGGAAAGATCGGTCGTTGGTCGAGCCGGAAGCCCCCCAGGGAAAGTTCAATGGAATGAATGGACATCCCGCACGCGGGAGATCGTATTCGCTGCCACAGCAGGCTCGGTTGTAGCCTGTGGCCTGTCAACTCCGGCCCAGGTTACCTTTTGCTTTCCCGCGGCCGGCGGGGTCCTCGCGCTCTTTGAGACACCAGGACAGCGTACCGCGATGCGGAGAGAATTCACTGGGATCACCCCGCTCAACACATCCACCCCCAGAGTAAGTCCACTGGATTGAATAGGCAGCCCGCACCGTGAGCTGGGAAAATGTTCTGGCAGGCTCAACTGCATTCTGTCATCCGCAGCCTGTCACCTGTGCGGTGATTGCAGAAACATCCGCTCTACATCCAGCCAATTCTCTACGCGCGGGTATCCAGTCACGCCCATGTTGTGCGGGGCGGTGAACAGAATTCCTTTTCCCTTGAACGTTTGAAAATGCCGCGGCTGATCGTCGATGAGGTAGTCGGCGCTCAGAATGCTCTTGTCTCCGCAGAACACGAAATGCCGGGGATCGAGAAAAGGGAAGTGGCGCAGCAGCCAGCGATATTTCGGGCCGAAGGAGTTGGGGAACTCCATGGCCGAGGTTGCAATGAAGATCTCGTAGCGTTCCGCCATGGCTCGCAGAACGCGCTGGCTATCTGCAATCACCGGCAGGTCTTCAAAGAAATCCTCGGAACGCAGATAGCCTTCGAGCCGCTCATGCCGGTCGATGGAAACGATGTCCCAAAGCCACTTGCCCTGCAGATCGGCTTTGGTGACGGCTTCGCCGTGATCGCGGTTGTAGCGCAAAAGATGCTCAGCCAGTGTGTCGGCCAGCACCTCGTCCATGTCAATGGCAATGCGTGTCATGGCAGGTAATCTTGCGCACTTGCAAACTCGCTGATTTGCTAACCCGCTGACTATCTAGTCCACGCCCGCTTCGGGAACTTTCTTCCCGCGTTTGGGCTTTTCGGGCACAGGAACGGGCTGCGGTTCGCGTGACGCGTCGTAGTAGAGCAGGCGTCCGCACGATTCGCAGGTGTGAACCTCGCCGCCGCTCCGGATCTGGTTCCACATTTGGGGCCGGACGTACATCTGGCACCCCATGCAGCGCTGTCCCTGGGCGTAAGCCACGGCGGTGCCGCGCGTCGAAACGCGGTCGTAAATCCGCAGCAGCTCTTCTGAAACCAGGGCGCGCTCGGCGGCGCGGCTCTTCGTCAGCTTATCGAGATGTTTTTTCTGCTCGGTGGAGGCGGCGCGGGCGTCTTCCTTCTCAATTTCGACAGCTTTGGTGTTGTCCGCCAGTTGGGCTTCGGCCGCCTTGCGCTGCTGCGCCAGTTGCTCGGTGCGCTCCATGCTCTCCAGCTCGCGGTCCTCGATCGTCTTGATTTCCGCTTCGGCGAACTCAATTTCGTGCTGGAAGGCGCGGTATTCCTCGTTTGTCTTCACGTTCGACATCTGGGTGCGGAGTTTGGCGATCTTTTGTTGCTGGTCTTTCAGATCGCTTTCCAGACGCCGCCGCATCGCTTCTTCGTCTTTCTGGGTTTTCGTCGCCAGGTCCACGGCGGCCTTCTCGGCAGCGAGGCGGGTTTCGAGGAGAGCGAGGTGTTTAGGCAGCGCGGCGATCTCCGCCCGAAGCTGCGAGGTCTCTTGATCGATGGTTTGCAGGCGGATTAGCGCCTCAAGTTCAACATGCATAGGCGGAAATTCGAGGATACCACCCTGGGGAGAAGAGAGTCGCCGCGGAGAGTGACTGGATTACCGCTTCCTTTCATTAGTTTTTCCGAATCCAAATAGATGTATATACATCTATTTTCTATGAACCGATCATCCATCCCGGCCCTTCCCTGCATGTGCGCGAACCTCCGCCGCGCAGCGCGGGCTCTCACCCAACTCTACGACGAGGCGCTGCGACCCACCGGACTCCGAGCCACGCAGTTCACCGTGCTGCAAGCGCTCTCGCTCACCAGAGAAGTCTCGCAACGGAGGCTCGGTGAAATCCTGGCGATGGACTCGACTACCCTCACCCGAACACTCGACATTCTCATCCGCCACGGCTGGGTGGCAAAACGACCCGGCAAAGACCGGCGCGAACGACGCCTCCTTCTCGCCAAACCCGGCGAAATTCGGTTTGAGAGTGCCCTTCCTTATTGGCAAAAAGTGCAGGCAACGGTGCGCGCTCAGCTTGGAAACGAACGCTGGGACGCCTTCGAGAGCCTGACCAACGAAGTGACCTTCGCGGTCACAGATTGAGCGAGCAGTGTCATGACGAAATATGCAAAGTTGACCTCCGGTCTCATCCTGGCGTGGTTTCTCTTCTCCGTCGCCGCATCGGCGCGTCATGTGTACGTCAACGCGCCGAACAGTCCGCCCATTGCCATCGGGCTCGCTGCGTCGATCCCGATCGCTCTGTTTCTGTTGTGGTTCGGCGCATCGGCCCAATTCCGCCAATTCACGAAATCCTTGTCGCCCCGCGTTCTCACTTTGGTGCATTCGTGGAGAATCGGTGGGTTTGTGTTTCTCATTCTTTATGCGCGCCACGCTCTGCCGGGACTGTTCGCGTTACCGGCGGGCCTGGGCGATATGTTGATCGGAGCAACCGCTTCAACCGTTGCTGTCAGGTGGGCCAAACCCGAAGGGCGAAATTTCTTTATCGCCTGGCAGGTGCTGGGCATCGCGGATCTGGTGATCGCCGTCGGCATGGGGACGCTGTCCGGATTCATCCAGCCACAGGGCGTTTCCACCGGCGCGATGACCGTGCTTCCCCTCAGTCTCATTCCCACTTTCGCCGTGCCGCTTCTCCTCATCCTGCACATCGTCTGCATCGCCAGCGCCAGGGAGTGGACGGTTCGGAAAACCTCAGTCAGTGTGCAGAATCTTCAAAGCCCTGCCGCATAATCGAGGTGGAAAGCGGCTTTCTCCAGAAGGCCGCTTTCCTGAATTCCTGTATCGACCTGGCCACACCTATAATTCAGTGCATGCGGCCATGGGCCACGATCCTCATCTTCCTCGCCATCGGTGCGAGTGGCGCCGCGCAGGACGTGGCGCCGTCTGCTGCGTCTGCACCCCTTTTGGTGATCGCGAAACTTCCACCACCTGTTTATCCGGCTATTGCCCGCGCGGCGCGAGTCACCGGAGATGTGAGTTTGACCTTAACGCTGCGGCGCGATGGCACCATTGACGCAGTGCACGCTATTTCCGGGCCGCCGATGCTGCGGGATTACGCCGAAGAACTGGCGAGGCAAACCCTGTTCGAATGTAGAAACTGCTTGGCGGAGCCAACGTCGCTTCCGCTTACCGTTCGGTACGCCATGGACGCTGCAGTCGCCAGCTACCACGATCCTTCGTATCCGCGAGTGGCGCAATTGAATGGCGTCATCATCATCGTGACTGACCAGCCTGTCATGATTTCGGATCCTGCCATCGATCGCACCCGTGTCCGCTCCTGGAAGTGCCTCTACCTCTGGAGATGTGGCTGGCGCGAGGAATAGTGGATGGAGCTGAGACTCCTGATCATCGTTAACTCCTTCACCCTGTGCGGTTAACTTCGCCCTTTCAGGCCAGTCCGTCGAAATTCGTGCATCTTCCTGCCAGGCTGTATTCTCAAACCACTTATCGATGCCCCCAGACACCGACGCAGGTTGGAAACCAAAACATAATCCCTGGGCTGTGGCGCTTACCGTCACGCTGGCCACCTTCATGGAGGTGCTCGACACCTCCATTGCCAACGTGGCTCTGCCGCATATTGCCGGGTCGCTGGGCGCGTCGCAGGACGAAGTCACCTGGGTCCTGACTTCCTACCTGGTTTCGAACGCCGTCATCCTGCCGGCCAGCGCCTATCTGGTCTCGTTCATTGGCCGCAAGCGCTTCTACATGATCTGCGTAGCGCTCTTTGGCATCAGTTCGATGCTCTGCGGCCTCGCGCCTTCGCTGCCGCTGCTGATCATATTCCGGGTGATTCAGGGAGCGGGCGGCGGCGGACTCCAGCCCAGCGAACAGGCCATCCTCGCCGACACGTTTCCACCAAAGAAGCGCGGCCAGGCCTTTGCCGTCTATGGGATGGCGGTCGTCCTCGCCCCAGCCATCGGGCCAACCCTTGGCGGCTGGATTACCGACAACTACGACTGGCGCTGGATCTTCTTCATCAACGTTCCTATCGCCATCCTGTCGCTCTTCCTCACGTCGCGGCTGGTGGAAGACCCGCCGCACATCCAGAAAGAAGTGGCAGAAAGCCGCAAACGGGGCCTCAATCTCGACTACATGGGCTTCGGCTTGCTCGCCATCGGCTTCGGGTCCCTTCAATTTGTTTTGGATAAGGGCCAGGAGGACGACTGGTTCGGGTCGCATCTCATCACCACGTTCTTCATCATGTGCGCGACCGCTCTCGTGGTGCTGATCGCCTGGGAGATTGCGCAGATCAAGCGCGGCCACCGGCCCATCCTCGACCTGACCATGTTCCGGCAGCGCACCTTCACGCTGTCGTTCGTGCTCATGTTCGTGCTCGGGTTTACCCTGTTTGGAACGACCGTCCTCATCCCTCTCTTCGTCCAGCAAATGATGGGCTATACCGCGGAGCAGGCGGGCCTGGTCATTTCTCCCGGCGGCCTCGCCATTCTGTTTCTCATGCCCATGGTCGGCTTCCTCGTCAGCCGCGTAGACGCACGCTACCTGATCGCGTTTGGGTTCATGATTCTTTCGGCGGCGCTGGCTGCTCTCCACACCATCGACGTGCAGGCCAGCTACAGTTACATCGCGTGGATGCGCATTTTCCAGGCGTCGGGGCTGGCATTCCTGTTCGTTCCCATCAATACGCTCTCGTATACCGACGTTCCCCGGAACAAAAACAACGATGTTTCGGGGCTCATGAATCTGGCGCGCAACATTGGCGGCAGCTGCGGAACCTCGTTCTTTGTGACACTTCTGGCTCGCCGTGCCCAGTTTCACCAGGACCGCCTGGTCATGCATCTTTACAACTCCAGCAATGCACTCCAAAACAGCCGCAATGGCCTGATGGGGTATTTCCAGCACGGTGGACGACAATCGCTGCCGGGCGCGCGGGCTATGGCGCAGGGCACCGTCTACCAGCAACTGCTACAGCAGAGCACGCAACTGGCGTATTTGGATGTGATTGCCGCGCTGGCCATTGGCGCGGCGTGCATGATCCCGCTCGCCTTCTTCATGAAAAAGAGCAAGGGCGGCCCGGCCGCGGCCCATTGATGCGCCCGATTCACCCTGCAGCCGTGCTGGCGATAGAATTCTCTTTCACCATGGACCACCCGGTTTCCCCAACTCCATGCCGGGCGAGTCTGGAGTCTCATTTTGATTTGCAGGACCTTCCGCACGTTTGGCCCGCTTGTTCTTTCTGCTCTGGTTGCAGCTTTTCTCGCCCAGCCGCTCGCCGCCCAGTCGAATCATCCGTGGACGGTCGCGGAAATCTTCGGTCGCAACGGCAGTGCCACCGGCAATCCGCCCGAAGGTATGAGCTGGTCGCCAGACGGCAAGCGCGCTACCTGGATCGATGATGACAACAACCTGATGCAGATTGAGGCCCCTGACGGCTCACCCAAAAAGCTGATTCCCGGGGCGAAGATCGGGTCCCTGCTCGATGCCAACATCTCCGAGCAGGACCGCGACCATCGCGGCCGCTATGACGAGCCTGACTACATCTGGGCGCCCGATTCCAACCACCTGCTCTTCGACACCAACGGCGAGCTCTGGCTCTACGATCTGAAATCCGTGACCGGCGTGCAAATCGGCAACACCGGCATGCAGAGCGGTGACGACCCCAAGTTTTCTCCCAGTGGCCAGTACATTTCGTGGCTCCGCGACCATAATTTATTTGTTCAGCGCACCGACGGCTCGCTGCCGCCCTTGCCGCTCACCACCACTCACGACGACACGACTCTGAACGGTGGAGTGGACTGGGTTTACCTCGAAGAGCTCAACGTGCGCAGCAATTATTTCTGGTCGCCAGATTCGAAGCAGCTGGCGTACGTACAGATGAACGAGGCTGCGGTCCCGCAGTATCCGCTCGTCGACTTCATTCCCGTGCACGCCGTCGTCAATAACCAGCGCTATCCGCAGCCTGGAGATCTCAATCCGGTCGTACGCGTGGGCGTGGTCGGCGTCAGCGGGGGCGCCACGCGCTGGCTCAAAATCCCGCTCGACCCCGGCAACGATTACATTCCGCGCCTCGGCTGGGTCAATTCCCACATCGTGTGGGTGCAGACCCTCTCGCGCAATCACCAGCACGAGAGTCTCTGGTTCGCCGACGTGCACACCGGCGAGGTGAAGCTGGTGCTGGCGCAGACCGAGCCAAAATACTTCAACACCACCTACGACGTCACCTTCGTCGGCGATCATCAGTTCCTTATTCTTAGCTGGCGCGACGGTTTCACGCACATGTATCGCTACACGTTCGATCCGGCGAACCCGCTGGGCGCTGAGGCGAAGCTCCAGAACCAACTGGAGAGCGGGCACTACGAAGTAGAAACGGTGAAAGCCGTCGACGCCAACACTCAGACGGTTTGGTATTTGTCGAACCAGGGCAACCCGCGCCAGCAGCAGGTTTGGGCGGTTCAGCTGGACGGCAGCAACCGGCGGCAGATCACGCACGAAGACGGCTTTCACGATCCTGATTTTTCCCCTCAGACGGGCGCGTTCATCGACACCTGGTCTTCCGATTTGACGCCGCCCACCGTCGCGACCTGTTCGCCCGCAGGTAACTGCCGGACATTCTGGCACTCGAGGCCGCTGGAAGGGCACAAGCTCATCGCGCCGGAGCTCCTCGAATTCAAAGCCGCCGACGATGCCACCACGCTCTATGGCGAATTATTTCTTCCGCCTGGCAAGACGGCTGCGCACAGCGTCCCGCTCATCGTGAATCCCTACGGCGGACCCGATGTCGACTCCGACACCGATGCGTGGCAGGACCAAATTCTCTTCTTCGATCAACTGCTTGCCGAGCACGGATTCGCCGTCCTCCATGTCGACAATCGCGGCATGGGTGGACGCGGGCGCGACTTCGAGCAGGTCTGTTATCACAACTTCGGCCCGCCCCAGTTCGCCGACCAGATGGCGTCCGTTGATCAGGTCCTGCGCAGCCATTCCGAACTCGATCCACACCGCCTCGGGTGGTGGGGATGGAGTTGGGGCGGCAGCTTTACGCTCTTCGCGCTCTCGCATAGTGACAGCTTCACCGCCGGCGTGGCCGTCGCACCTGTCACTGACTGGCGCGATTATGATTCCATCTACACCGAGCGCTACATGGGCCTGCCCTCCGACGATGCGCAGAATTACCACGACGATTCCGACGTGACCAGTGCGGCGAATCTGCGTGGGCATCTGCTGCTCATGCACGGCACCGGCGACGATAACGTCCACATCGAAGGCGACATGCAGTACATCGAGCAGCTCATCAAGGCGCACATTCCCTACGACTACAACGTCTTCCCGCGCAAGACGCACTCCATCGCCGGCGGGGACGACCGCACCATTCTGTTCAGCAAAATTGTGGAGCATTTTGAACGGTATTTGATGGCGCCTGTGGTGGACGAGAAGGGCTCTCCGGAGCGGAAGCACGAATAAGATGGCGCAGCATCCCTCTGAACGCCCCGACTCCAACGATCTGGTCCGCGGCCGCACCACGGTCGGAGACTTCGAGCTCACTATCCTCAGCGATGGATGGTATCTCCTCGATGGCGGCGCGATGTTCGGCGTGGTGCCCAAGCCGCTGTGGGAGAAGCGCGCCCGGGCCGACGAGCATAACCGAATCCTGCTCGGACTCAACACGGTCATCGTGCGGACAGGCCAGCACACCGTCGCCATTGAGACGGGCATCGGCAACAAACTCAGCTCCAAGCTTCGTGAAATCTACGGCGCAAAGGAGCAATTGCCGCGCGCCTTCGAGGCTGCTGGTATTCGTCCGGAAGAAGTCGACATCGTCATCAATTCGCATCTGCACTTCGACCATTGTGGCTGGAACACGACGAAAGCGCCCGACGGACGCGTCGTCCCGACGTTCCCGAACGCGCGCTACTTCGCGCATCGCGGCGAGGTGGAGCACGGGCATCTCCAACTGGAGCGCGACGCCATCAGCTATATCAGCGACAACTACGATCCCCTCGCCGGCTCCGGCCAAATGACGTTGCTCGACACGCGGCCCGGCGAAGAGACGCCGATTGTGCCCGGCATCTCGGTTGAATCGTTCCCGGGGCACACGGCGCAGCTGCTCGGCGTCCATATTGAGTCGGGTGGACGGCACGCCTGTTACATCTCCGACCTCATCCCCACGAGCGCCCATCTCGATCCGACGTGGGTGATGGGCTACGATCTGGACCCCGTCACCTGCATCGAGCAGCGCAAGCGGTTTCTTGCGCGGGCGATCCCCGAGCAGTGGCTCGTCCTCTTCACGCACGACCATCACCGGCCGTTCGGATTTGTGGGGTTGAACGAAAGAGGCAAACCGGGGATCCTCGATCAGAAACCCCGGTGACGGCCAGCCACGAGGAGGCATCCGTGATCGCTGCGAACAAAACTCAGGAGCGCATCCGTCGGCTGTCGGCCGCGTGCCTCGCCCTGCCCGGCGCAACCCGCACCAATCAGGGGGATCATGCCTCCTTCCGCGTCGCCGGTCGCGTCTTTGCCTATCTGCTGAACAATCATCACGGTGACGGCATTCTCGGGGTTTGCTGCAAGGTTCTCCCCGGCGACAACCTCCGGCTCATTGAGACAAATCCCGATAAGTTCTATTTCCCGGCCTACATCGGTCCTCGCGGTTGGGTCGGCCTTCGTCTTGACCTGCGTACCGTGGACTGGGCCGAAGCGAGAGATCTGCTGCACGGAAGCCATCTGCTCGCTGCGCCAAAGAAGGCCCCGCGCAGACGGAGTTCCTAAACGCCTTTCGCCCCCAAGAAGATGCCAGAATCCGGCGTGGGGTGCCGATGGCGGTCGCCGCTATAATGCCCGCATGGTCACGCCTCAGGCTGGAATCTTCGCGCTCGGGACGTCTTCGCATGCGTACCTGGAGTTCGACCTTGTGGATGCGAAGAAATGGTCCGACTTCGCGTCCGCCATCGCGGCCATCCGCGAACCACGCACGACCACGGGAGGCGTGAACTTCGTCATCGGCTTCCGGCCGGAACTCTGGTGCGAGATGGTTCCCGAGGACGCTCCGCCCAGCGTCGCAGGCTTCAACCAGCCCATCCAGGGCAAAGAAGGATTTGTGATGCCGGCCACGCAGCACGATGCGCTGGTATGGCTCTCCGGCAGCGCCTACGACGTGCTCTTCGATATGGCACGCTCCGTGATCGGCGACCTTGCCGGGCATGCGTCGCTCGCCGATGAAATCTCGAGCTGGGCCTACCGGCACGATCGCGATCTGACGGGCTTCATCGATGGTTCTGAAAATCCCACGCTGCTCGAGGCTCCCAACGCCGCGCTCTTCCCTGAGGGAGTTCCAGGTGCCGCTGGCTCCGTCCTCCTGCTACAGAAGTGGAAGCACAATGTAACGGAGTGGGAAGCGCTGCCCGTCGAACAGCAGGAACGCATCATGGGCCGCACCAAACCCGACAGCATCGAGATGGAGAACAAGCCCGAGGACTCGCACGTTGCGCGCACCGATCAGGACGAGTTTGGCCACATCTTTCGCCGCAACATGCCCTGGGGAAATGTCGAAGACCACGGCACGGTTTTCGTGGGATTCAGCGCCGAGCAGAAGCGCCTGTCACGCATGCTCGAAAGCATGGCGGGCCTGGTCAACGGCACACGCGACGCGCTGACCCGGTACACCCAACCCCTCACCGGCGCGTACTACTTCGTGCCCTGCGTCGAAAGCCTGCTACGCCTGCGGTAGAACGCCCATGCCAACATCATTGGCTACGAGCATCCCGCCGCTTTATATCAGCTCGGGTCGAAGCTGCGCGGCCTCGGTCGTAATCGTCACCGATCCCGACTGCAGATGCGGCCCCTCCTTCGAGGACGACGCCTCGATCGTAATCTGCCCCGGCGTTTTGCTTGCCTGCACGATGACCTGCGCGAGTCCGTTGAACAGGCTGCGGCGCGGCTCCTTATCGGATTCCTGGCAGTTGGGATCGCCGTTGCCTACGCCGATGATCGCGCCCGGCCCGGTGATTTTGAATTCGATCAGATCGTCCGCCGTCGGCACCAGCCGTCCCGCAGAGTCCAGCGCCTCCACCTTGAAAAGGGCAAGATCCTCTCCGTCTGCCTGGATGGTCGAGCGATCCGCGGTTACCCGGATCGTCGCCGCCGCGCCGGTGGTTTCACGCTTCTCCGTCAGCACCACCTTGCCGTCTTTGCTGCCGCGCGCTTCAATGGCTCCGGGTTCGTACTTCACTTTCCACTCCACGTGCGAAAGGTGCGGCACCTTTTTCGCGCCGGCACTCACGCCGTTCACGAGTAGTTCCACTTCGTCGAGGTTGGAGTAGACCCATACTGAGATCTCATCGCCTTCGCGGCCTTCCCAGTTCCAATGCGGAAAGACGTGCAGCGACGGCTCCTTGCCCCACCACGCCTTGTAGTAGAAGAAGTAGTCTTTGGGAAAGCCGCACATATCGACGATTCCGAACTGCGAGTTGATGGAGGGCCATCCATAGGGCGTGGGCTCGCCGCGATAGTCAAAGCCCGTCCACGCAAACCCGCCTGCCTCCCACTCGCGTGAGCCATAGAGCGTCCACCACGCTTCCGGCGACTCGCCCCACGGCACGACGCCATCGTAGGAGCTAACCCAGTTGCGCAGCTTGTCCGTAACGTAGATTCCGCGCGTAGCAATCGCGCTCGAAGTCTCCGATCCATACACCGCCCGCTTGGGAAATTTGGCGTGGAACTTGTCAGGCGCGTCGAGCCGGTAATTGAACCCGATGATGTCGAGCGAATCGCTCACACCCTGCAGGTTGTCGCCGTTTACGGCCGCCGAGACCACACGCGTCGGATCCAATTCGTGGCAGCGCCGGACCATGTCGTCGCCAATCAGGACGCCCTGCTTTGCCATCGGCCCCTGCAGCTGCCACTCCTCGTTCCCGATGGACCAGAGAATGATCGAAGGCGAGTTGCGGTAGCGTTTCACCATCGCTTCCAGTTGGGCCATGCCCTCGGGGTTTGAGCTCATCTGTCGCGTCTCGCACATCATCATCATGCCCATCCGGTCGCAGGCTTCGACCCACTCCGGTGTCGGCATGTTGTGCGAGGTGCGCACCGCGTTGCAGCCCATTCCCTGGAGCACGCCGATGCGGAAATACTGGAGCCGGTCCGGCACGGCCGCGCCCACGCCGGCGTGATCCTGGTGGTTGCAGGTGCCCTGAATTTTCAGCGGCTGGCCGTTCAGGAAGAATCCGTGGTCCGCATCGAAATGAGCTGTGCGGATGCCGAAGTCCACGCGCTCGGCATCGCGTGATTTGCCGTCTGTCTCCAGCGTCACCACCGCGGAGTAGAGATGCGGCGTTTCCGTCGACCACAACGCTGGATGCGGAACCCGCGCCGTCATTGTGAACGTCGCGCTGCCGTCCGGCGCCACCGTTTGGGCGGGTGCCTCGGCGGTCGCGACCGTCTTGCCGTCGGCGTCGACAATCTGCCATTTCACCTTGCCGGATTCCTGCGCCTTCCCGCTGTTCGCGACTACGGTTCCCAGTTCGAGGGTTGCCGCGCCGTTCTCCGCGTGCGAGCGGACGTAGCTCTCCCACTGCGCCAGATGC
>Ga0210391_10002546_pt1 | contig 15794 bp, 11 predicted proteins | sample IncBWC12OmetaG_FD_160573 | JGI IMG/M metagenome (GOLD analysis project Ga0210391, IMG submission 160573) | Forest soil microbial communities from Barre Woods Harvard Forest LTER site, Petersham, Massachusetts, United States - Inc-BW-C-12-O ... | reverse complement strand
ATGTCAGCTAAAAAGCTTGTGGCGTTTGCGCCATAATACCGGGGTAATCGAGCGCGCGAATGGCGGCGACCAATTGCCGAACCACCGCGCCTTCGCGGTACAGCGGGCAAATGACGGTGTAGATCGGAAGCTCGTGGTCGGCGATGCGCGGACGCTGCGCTGGCGCGGGGCCTGCACGGAAGGCGCAAAGAAGCCGCAGCATGCCGGCGGCCAAAATGGCCGCACAGCATGATGTCGCCAACGCGTGGATCGCCAAACCCGGAGCTGCGGCGAAAACCGCGCCGCCGATAGCGGCACTTGCCGCCATCGCAATCCAACCTGAACTCGCGGCCCGCGGGGCGTTAGAGAGATGCGGCTGCACACGCCGAAGCTCCCCGGCGGCGCGCTGTCCGAGCGCCCGTTGTGCATACTGCGCGGCGAAACGTGACAATCGCTCCGGCGACGTCAAACGAAACCAGTGAGGCGACTGCGGCGTTGAGTGGCCGAGATTGGCGAGGTTGCGCGCAGTAAGGCAGCGCGGCGCGATGATCCAGGAAAGCTCGTCGCCGTATTGCACCGGCAACAGGCCGGCAGCAGTAGCTTGGATCAGTTGGTCGTCGCTCAGCGGACAGCTGGCGCGTGAGACATTGTCCAGCGGATCGAAGAACGTCCCGAGCGAGGTGGCAAGCGCTGTGAGGTACCCTTCCTCAGTCATGACATCGGCACAGATGAGCACGCGATCGGCGCCTAAACCGATCGACATGGCCCGACGCTCCGCCGCCGCGATAACTTGCGTCGGCAACAGGTCGCGTACACAGTCGATCTCTGGAAACTGGCTGCGTGTTTGCGGCGGCCGACGGCGGGCGCGCAAAGCCCCCGGCCGATAAACGGCGGACCCGCCCGGCACCCGCAACCGCCGAACCGCGACGCCTACGCTACTCAACGGTGCCCCCGCACCAACGCAAAAGCCGCAACGCGGCGCACGTCGTGAGCCCCTCCGGGCGCCGCCAGAGCATGGTGAGCCATGGCCCGGCCGATGGCAATACGCGCGAGCCCGGCCCGGGCGGCAACCGTAAGCGTTGACGCAAGGCGGCGGCGCCCCTATAAGCCGCGCTTCGTTAGTTCGTGTTCACAGATCATGGCCAATACAAAGTCTGCCAAGAAGGCTGCACGGCAAAGCACACGGCGAACCGCGGTCAACCGGACGCGGCGTTCGCGGCTGCGTAGCGCAGTGCGAAAGGTCGAGGAAGCAATCACCGCCGGCGACAAGTCGCGCGCGGTTGCTGCCATGGCCGAAGCCGAACCGGTGATCATTCGCGCAGCGCAGAAAAACGTCGTGCACCGCAACGCGGCACAACGAAAAGTTTCGCGCCTCGCTCACCGCATCGCCGCACTCGGCAAAGCCTAATCCGTTTTCTGACAATCGCTGGCTCTGGCATCGCGGCGTTATGGCCGTGGATTGCCATATGTCTGTTGCAGAATTGTCACGTCACATTGTAAAATTAACCGGTTGGGCGCCGTTTCTCGGCTCAAAGCATCGTGTCGGCCGAATCTTTATTTGCTCCGTCACAGCCAGCGCGGGGCACCCCTTGAATCTTGATCAAAAGAATTGATGCGCCATGAAAGGGTTATGGCGCATGCGCGATATCGGAGTTTGAATCGCCGCTGAATCAGAGCGTTTGATTTTTATTTGCTCCGCCGCGCAATTCCGCCGGCTTTGCCGCAAAGTGAATTGTGCACGAATTGTGAATTGACCCGTTGAGTCAAAGCGTTGCCGAAAGCAGCGCGGGCGACGGCGCGACGTCACGCTTCGAAAGCCGATGTTATCGCGACGTTTTTGCGGTTGCGGGGCGGAATCCGCGTGATAGCGTTTTTCTCACTTCGGCTTCCGAAGGTCTTCAACAATCGGACCCGATTGGACTCATGAAGACGTGGGTGCGGGAGAGCGTTGCCGCGATTTTATGTCGAGTAGAACAGAACCAACTGGCGACCTTTGACGATTTCGATCTGAATGAACGGAAACGCGCATTGGGATCTCGCAAAGGAAATTCGCCGAGACGGCGGTGACGTCATCGGGTCCGGGAGCGATGGAGGTGGGGGATGCACGCTGCAATTCAGCCAGCGCTAAATGCGAAGAGGATTTGGTCAGGTGGCGCGTTTCCGCCACTCGCACTCCTCGATCGCGTCGGCCGTTTCGCCACCGCGATCCTCAGCGGCTGATGCCGCGATTTCGGTCGGCGTTGCGTTGCTTCCGCTCTAACCGCCGATTTCGTCCGTCCACGAGTATGTAGCGTTCGCCCGATACCGGGCTGGTGGCATACCGCGTCTTAGTCGCTCGCACTCTCTCTCTTAGGCGAACAAGCAGGCTGATATGACGAGCATCGATCAAGAGCGCTGGCAGCGGGTCAAGAACCGGCTGCGGATCGAACTAGGCGAAGACGTTTATTCGAGCTGGTTCGCGCGCGTGGAATTGGAAGCAGTCGGCGAAGGCGGCGTGCGATTGTCGGTGCCGACGCGCTTTTTGCGCAATTGGATCCAATCGCACTACAGCGAGAAAGTGCTCGGCAATTGGCAGGCGGAAGAGCCGGCCATCATGCGCCTAGAGCTGACCGTTCGCTCTTCGGCAATCCGGCCGCTTCCGGTCAAACCCAAACATTTGCCGAGTTCCTCATCGACCCGCGAAAACCAGGGAACGAACCCAGGCGGAACGGAAGTGCGCCCAAGCGTCCCGTTCATGAGCGTGCACGAAGCGCTCGGCGGCTCGCCACTCGATCCGCGTCTGGCTTTTGAGACCTTCATTGTCGGTCGCTCGAATACGCTTGCCCACGCCGCCGCGAAGCAGGTGGCGGCGAGCCGGCGCGGCGACTCCATGATGTTCAACCCGCTCTACATTCACGCCGGCGTAGGCCTTGGCAAAACCCACCTCCTGCAGGCGATTGCCTGGGCCGGCAACGGCGGCGATCGCAAGGTGCTCTACCTGACCGCCGAAAGATTCATGTACGGGTTTGTCTCGGCGCTGCGCACCCAGACCACGCTTGCTTTCAAGGAAGCGCTGCGCGCCATCGACGTTCTCATCATCGACGACCTGCAATTCCTCCAGGGCCGTTCGACCCAAGCCGAGTTCTGCCACACCCTCAACGCGCTGATTGATGCCGGCCGGCAGGTGGTCATTGCCAGCGACCGGCCGCCCGCCGACCTGGAAAGTCTCGACGACCGCGTGCGGTCTCGGCTCGCCGGCGGCCTGGTGGTCGAAATTGGCTCGTTGGGAGAGGAATTGCGGCTCGAAATCCTCAAAAATCGGATCGCCGCTGCGTGTGCGCATCACCCCGGATTCGAGGTACCGGCCCCGGTATTGGTTTTTATCGCCAAATCGGTGACGCATAACGGCCGCGATCTCGAAGGCGCCGTCAATCGCCTGCTGGCGCACAACAAGCTCAGCGGCCAGCCGGTCACATTGGAAATGGCCGAGCGCGAAATGCGCGATCTCATCCGGCCGGTTGAACCGAAACGGGTGCGCATCGAGGACATCCAGCGCATTGTTGCGCGCCAATATAACGTGAGCCGCGCCGACCTTTTGTCGTCGCGCCGTACCGCTAACGTGGTAAGGCCCCGCCAAGTCGCGATGTATCTCGCCAAAGTGCTGACGCTGCGCTCGTTGCCGGAAATTGGACGACGCTTCGGCGGCCGCGACCACACCACCGTCCTGCACGCCGTGCGCAAGATCGAGAACCTCGCGAACAACGACACCTCGTTCGCCGAAGAAATTGAATCGCTCAAGCGACAATTGCAGGATTGACCCCTGCCGGTGCGCCGAAGGCGCACCTTTGTCGCCCGGCCCAAGGCCTTTAATGGCCGTTCCCGGCCTCCGTCATGGCTGTGTGAAACGGCTGGAAAAGGCCCGTTCCGCCGTGCTGTGCCCTTGCCGAAAGGCCCCTGCCGGGCCACTTTCGTCATCCCTGCGTTGTGAACGGATGTCGCTATGAAGGTTACCGTAGAGCGCGCCGAACTATTGAAATCGCTCGGCCACGTGCATCGCGCCGTTGAGCGGCGCAACACCATTCCAATTCTCGCCAACGTGCTCATTCGCGCCGACCGCGCCAAACTGAGCCTGAAGGCGACCGACCTCGATCTGGAAGTGACAGATACGATCGCCGCTGAAGTGGCGCCCGCCGGGGCCACGACCGTGCCCGCGCATATGTTCTACGACATCGTGCGCAAACTTCCTGAGGGCGCGCAAATCGTCCTCGAATCCTCCGCCGATCGCGCCGCTCTCTCGATCCGCGCCGGACGCTCGCGCTTTTCGCTGCAAACCCTGCCGGAGAGCGATTTTCCCGATCTCGCGCCGGGCGAAATGACGCACAAATTCTCGATCAAAGCCGCTGAACTCAAGCGACTGATCGACAAGACCCAATTCGCCATCTCGACGGAGGAAACCCGTTACTATCTCAACGGCATTTACTTGCACGCCGCGAGCACCGCGCAAGAACACACTTTGCGCGCTGTTGCCACCGACGGCCATCGGCTGGCGCAAATGGAGCTCGAATTGCCGAAGGGTGCCACCGGCATGCCGGGGATTATCGTGCCGCGCAAAACTGTCGGCGAAGTTCAGCGGCTGCTCGAGGACGGCGAGACTGAGATCGCGGTCGAACTCTCGCCGGGAAAAATCCGTTTCACGGTCGGCGACGTGGTTTTGACCTCGAAGCTGATCGACGGGACCTTCCCCGATTATGGGCGCGTCATCCCGCTCAACAACGACAAAGAGCTCGTAGTCGACAAGAAAGAGTTCGAGGCAGCGGTCGATCGAGTTTCAACGGTGGCGAGCGAACGCGGCCGCGCCGTCAAATTGTCGCTAGCCGGCGGCCGTTTGCTGCTTTCCGTCACTAATCCGGATTCCGGCAGCGCCACCGAAGAGCTCGAAGTCGAATACGAGGCCGACCCCATCGATATTGGGTTCAACTCACGGTATTTGCTCGATATTGCCGCCCAGATCGAGAGCGAGGCCGCGGTGCTGAAACTTGCCGACCCGGGCTCGCCAACGCTCATCCAGGACAAGGAATCCCGCGGCGCGCTTTATGTGCTGATGCCGATGAGGGTGTAGGGCCTGTCATGCTCCGCGAACGCGGAGCACCCAGTACGCGTCGGCGTCGAGCGCCACTACTTCATCCGCCGAATACTGGATCATCCGCCTTCGCGGATGATGATGCGTAATGCCCGCGAACGTCCGCCGTCTCACCCTGAGCAATTTCCGCAATTATCGCGCGGCAACGCTCAAGGCCGGAAGCCGGCCGATCGTGCTGTATGGTCCAAATGGGGCGGGCAAAACCAACCTCATCGAGGCCATCTCGTTTCTCGCACCCGGCCGCGGGCTGCGGCGTGCCACGCTCGAGGAAGTTGCCTGCAACGAAGGTGACGGCTCGTGGGCGGTTTCCGCCGAAGTCGAAGGCGCTCTCGGGCTGGCGACGCTCGGTACCGGCATCGAGCGCCTAGCCGAGGACGGCGCGACGGCGCAACGGAAATACCGCATTGATCGGGAGCCGGTGGGAAGCGCCGCTTCATTCTCCGATCACGCGCGTATCATCTGGATGGTGCCGGCGATGGACACGCTGTTCACCGGCGCGCCGGCCGAACGCCGCCGCTTTCTCGATCGCCTGACGACCGCGATCGACAGCGAGCACGCCAGCCGGGTCAACGCATTTGAGCGCGCGCTGCGCTCGCGCAACCGGCTCCTGGAAGATCCGCGGCCCGATACTCACTGGCTCGACGCGGTCGAGCATGAGACGGCGGAGCTGGCGGTGGCCGTCGCCAGTTTGCGCGCGGAAACAGTAAGCCGCCTCCGCGCCGCGCTTTCAGCGCGGGCGCAGTCGGCATTCCCACCGGCTGAAATTGCGCTCGACGGTTGGATGGAGAGCCTGCTGCCCGGCGAGCCCGCGGTTATTATCGAAGAACGCTATCGCGAAAAGCTCCGGGACAACCGCGGCCGCGACGCGGCTGCCGGCCGTACGCTCGACGGCCCGCACCTCACCGATCTATCGGTCGTCTACGCCCAAAAGGGCATCGCCGCCGCTGACGCCTCGACCGGCGAACAGAAAGCGTTGCTGATCGGGCTCGTGCTCGCGCACGCGCGATTGATTGCCGAGATGACCGGGTCGCCGCCAATCCTGCTTCTCGACGAAGTGGTCGCGCACCTCGACCCAGCGCGCCGCATGGCGCTACACGGCGAACTGGCGCAGCTCGGTGCACAGGTTTGGATGACGGGCGCGGATCCGGCGCTTTTTGTCGAGATCGCAGGCCAAGCGATGTTCGTGGAAGTTCACTCCGGCCAGCTCCAAGTCAGAGATGATTAAGCTTGCCGAAAAGCTAAGCGCCGACTGGTTCCGTCGGTCACGCACTATCGTCCGGGTGCGGTAAGGGAACTAGTGCGCCATCAACGCCTTACCCCTCAGCGACCAGAGAGTTGGAATCGAGTGTCTATGCCGGACGCTGTGCCAGATACCGTGATGAAAAACCTCATGGAGGCGTTGAATCGTCTGCACGACGATCTCGACCGGGTGGAACTATGGACTGCGGCGCTGAAATGCTTCCAGGAGCCGCCGCCGGAGTATCGGCCGCGCACGGATTACGTTTTACCCGGGCACGACGACAAGTTGGCGAGCTAGCCATCGCAGGACGCGCGCCCGTCGTATCAAGCGCGAGCATTTCGCCGTGCATTTCCGGCCGATTTTTTTGAGCATATCGGCCCGGTTCCCCACCCCCAAAATCCGGGTTGTTTTTGCCCTCGTTTCGTGGTCCGAGCCAGCGCCAAATTTCGCCCTGGAAAACCTTGAAAAATCACGATTTCGCAATATCTTAGTCGTGGTCGATTTGGCCTGTACCTGCCCGTGTTTTCGTGTACAAGAAACGGGCGATTCTTTTGCTCATCAAAGCTTTCCCGAAAGCCCTTCTGCATGGCCGAAGCCATCCGTAAACCGACGTCTGATTCCGCCGCCGATTATGGAGCGGAATCGATCAAAGTTCTGAAAGGGCTCGACGCGGTCCGCAAGCGGCCGGGTATGTATATCGGCGACACCGATGACGGCTCCGGCCTGCATCACATGGTCTACGAAGTTGTCGACAACGCTATTGATGAGGCGTTGGCGGGCTTTGCCAAGCAGGTCGAAGTTACCCTCAACCCTGACGGTTCCTGCACTGTGCGCGACGACGGCCGCGGTATTCCGACCGACATTCACAAAGGCGAGGGTGTGTCGGCCGCCGAAGTGATCATGACGCAGCTGCACGCCGGCGGAAAATTCGACCAGAACGCCTACAAGGTCTCCGGCGGACTGCACGGCGTCGGCGTGTCCGTCGTCAATGCGCTGTCCAGTTCGCTCAAGCTGACGATCTGGCGCGACGGCCACGAACATTCCATGGAGTTCCGCAACGGCGAAGCCGTGGCTCCGCTCGCTATCGTCGGCGCAGCGTACGACCGACGTGGAACCGAAGTGACTTTTCTGCCATCGAAGAAAACCTTCACCATGACGGAGTTCGATTTCGCCACGCTGGAACACCGGTTGCGCGAACTCGCCTTCCTCAATTCCGGCGTCACGATCGTGCTCTCCGACATGCGCCACGCGGTCGAGAAGCGCGAGATTCTGCGCTACGAGGGCGGCGTTGAAGCCTTCGTCAAATATCTCGACCGCAACAAGTCGCCCCTGGTACCGCAGCCGATTGTCATCAAAGCGGAGCGCGACGCCATCGGCGTCGAATGCGCGCTTTGGTGGAACGACGGCTATCACGAGACGGTGCTCTGCTTTACCAACAACATCCCGCAGCGCGACGGTGGCACGCATCTCGCGGGCTTTCGCGGCGCGCTGACGCGCCAGGTCACGGGTTACGCCGAATCCGGCGGTGGCGCGCGCAAGGAAAAAGTCGCGCTCACCGGTGACGATTGCCGCGAAGGGTTGACCGCCGTGCTTTCGGTCAAAGTGCCCGATCCTAAATTTTCGTCGCAGACCAAGGACAAGCTCGTCTCCTCCGAGGTGCGCCCGGTGGTCGAGGGCGTGATCAACGACATGCTCAAAGCCTGGTTTGAAGAGCATCCGGGTGAAGCCAAGATCATTGTCGGCAAAGTCATCCAGGCGGCCGCCGCGCGTGAAGCCGCGCGCAAGGCGCGGGAAATGACCCGCAAAAGCGCGCTCGGCATCACATCGCTGCCCGGCAAGCTCGCCGATTGTCAGGAACGCGATCCGGCGAAATCCGAATTGTTCATCGTCGAGGGCGATTCCGCCGGCGGCAGCGCTAAACAGGGCCGCAACCGCGAATTCCAGGCCGTATTGCCGCTCCGCGGCAAAATCCTGAACGTCGAGCGGGCGCGCATGGACAAGATGCTGTCGTCGGAGCAAATCGGCACGCTGATCACCGCGCTCGGCACCGGTATCGGCACCGACGAATTCGCGGCCGACAAGTTGCGCTACCACAAGATCATCATCATGACGGACGCCGATGTCGACGGCGCCCATATCCGCACGCTCCTGCTGACGTTCTTCTATCGGCAGATGCGCGAGATCATCGACCGCGGTCATCTCTTCATCGCGCAGCCGCCGCTTTACAAGGTCGCGCGCGGCAAGTCCGAGCAATATCTCAAGGATGAGCGCGCGCTGGAAGACTATCTGATCGACACTGGCCTGGAAGACACCACGCTGGCGTTATCGTCGGGCGAGATCCGCGCCGGTCTCGATCTGCGTAAGCTCGTCGAGGATGCACGCGTGATCCGCAACCTGCTTCGCGGCTTGCACAGCCGCTATAACCGCCAGGTCGTCGAGCAAGCCGCCATCATGAGCGTGCTCAACGCCGGCATTTTCGGTGATGCGCAGAAAGCCATGGCCGCCGTGCCGTATATCGCGCGGCGCCTCGATGCGTTGTCGGAGGAGACCGAGCGCGGCTGGCAAGGCCTATTCACCGAGGGCGCCGGCTTCACCTTCGAGCGCACCGTGCGCGGCGTTAAGGAAGTCACCATTATCGACAAGGCGCTACTCGGCTCCGCCGATGCGCGCAAGCTCGACGAGTTCGCGCCGCTCCTTCAGAAGGTGTTCCCGCGCCCGACCCCGCCGGCGCTGCTGAAGCGCAAGGACGAGGAGACGCCGATCCACGGCCCCGTCAGCTTGTTCGAAGCGGTAATCGCGGTCGGAAAAAAGGGCCTCAACCTGCAGCGCTACAAAGGTCTCGGTGAAATGAACCCGAGCCAGCTCTGGGAAACGACCCTCGATGTCAACGCCCGCTCGCTGTTGCAGGTCAACGTCAAGGAGATCGACGAGGCCAACACGACTTTCGATGAATTGATGGGCGACAAGGTCGAGCCGCGCCGCGAATTCATTGAACAACACGCGCTGGCCGCCAGCGTCGACGTCTAGCGCGGGGCGCACGCACCGCGCCTAGCGGAACACAGCTTCGTTCCAAGCCCTGGCGAAATGCTGTTCCTTTACACAGACGGAGTGACCGAAGCCACCAACCTCGACGGCGACCTGTTTCGCGTCCACCGCCTGATGGACGTTGCACAAGAATTCGCGGCTCGCTCCCCGGAGGAGCTGATGCTGGCGGTGATCGATCAAGTCGAGCGTTTCTCGTCGGCACCGTGCAGGCCGACGACATTACTTGCCTCGTGGTACGCCGCAACGGCGTGGCAAAAATGGCGGCCTAAGTCCCGACGCCCGCCAGCGCGCCTTGTTCTACATTCGAGCACGCGGCACGCAAGAACGGAAATGCCAAGCTTAATTGTCGGCCGACGAGCATGAAACAGTGCGAAATGTCAGCTGAGGGATCATTGATCGTTTGACAGCGCTTCCCGGCGCGAGACAAAATCTTGCGGTCAATGGGCAAGAGGGTGTCGCGTCATGAAATTTTCGATCTATTCCGAGCTGCAAACTTGGCCGTGGAAGACGCAAGCGCAAGTCTACGCCGAAGCACTCGAGCAGTGCGTCAACGCCGATCGGCTCGGCTACTCGACCTACTCGATCATCGAGCATTTTTTCTTCCCGAAATTCGGCGCCTCGCCGAACCCGTTTGCGTTCTTTGCAAAAGCGTCAGAGCGCACGCGCAACATCAACTTCCGCACGCTGGTGCACGTGCTGCCGTATCACAATCCGGCGGTGCTGGCCTCGCAGATCGCCCAGTTCGACATGCTCGTCGACGGCCGCTACGAATTCGGCTTTGGGCGCGGGCACGCCTGGATACCGCTCAAGGGCGGCGTACCTGTCGAGGAATCGCGCGAGCGCTATGAGGAGGCGCTGAAAATCGTCATTGATGCCCTCGACAACGAGCGCTTTTCCGCCGACGGCAAATACTACAAGATTCACGATTCCCATATCGTGCCGCGGCCGACGCCAGGCCGTAAATTCCGCATCTTCCTCGGCGGCACCAACGATTACACTTACGAGCTCGCCGGCGAACGCGGTTATGCGATGGTCGTGCCGCCGCTCTTGCCCTACGAGGCGCTGCGGCCGCAACTCGATATCTACCGCGCCTCCTGCAAGAAGCACGGCAACAAACCCGACATAGTCTGGATCCACGCTTGTCATCTCGACTTCGACCGCGACACCGCCAAGCGCGAGGCCGAGAAGATGATGCGCGGGTTCCTCAAGGGCAACGCCTCCGTCCTCCTGGAGAACAAGGACGAATTGCCGTCGAAACAGGTGCTGGAAGCGTCGGGCTACGGTTTCTACGCTTCGGGCATCATGGAGAACTTCTCTGACATGCCCTACGACGAGATGATCAAGAACGACATCGTCTGGGTCGGCACGCCGGACGACGTCATCGAGCGCATCGAGGCGGTGATGAAATTGTGCGAAGGGCTGACCGAGGTGGCGATCACCGTCAATCCGGGCGGCGTCGAACACTGGAAGACCATCAAGACGCAGGAGATGTTCGCTCACCACGTGATGCCGCACTTCGCCGGCAAGAAGCCGGCAGCGGGCACGTCGCTGGCGGCCTAGGGCCCACGCAATTCTCGCAGTCCGTCGTGGCCGGACTTGTTCCGGCCATCCATGTTTCCGCTTGTGCTTTCAAGACGTGGATGCGGCTAATTGAGATCAGACCGCAGTTGGTTGGCAACAGCAATCTCAGGTCCATCCCACTCGTCCAACCTGATTGCGTTTACGTGATCGAGAACCGACTTCGCCTCGTCTCGTCGGCCCCCTTCAGCGAGCATGCGGGCGAGCGGTATCCCGGCGCTCAAACGAAAAACATTGGCGCCCTGCTCATCGGCAATGCGTAGCGCGGTTCCGAAAAAGCGTTCGGCCTCCTGCGAATTGGCAGCTGATTGTCGCAGCGCCATCTCTCCACGAATCCGCCAGAGCTCGGAAATAAAGGGGCCGCGTTCCGGCGTGCTCGACTTATCGAGACGCCGCGTCACCAACGCCAGTGCTTCTTGGCTGCGGTTCGCGCTCGCCAGCGCACCGGCCAAGATGACGCTAGGGAGCACACCGGTAAACCCGTAACCAAGCGTAGCTTCGTAGGATGGCTCCATTTGCCCAAGCGCATTGGCGGCGTCGCCTTGCAATGCATCGGCCGCACCCAGCATGAATAGTCCGACGGCGCGGGTAGCCGGTAAATCGTATCTGGCTGATACCTGCGTCAGCTGTTCGGCGAACTCCCGGCAGCCGTTCGCATCCCGAACAAGATGCATCGCAAAGACCCCGAGACTGAGAAAGTACGCTAGCGTCAGGGGATGTTGCAGCGACGTTGCAAGCGCAAGACCCGCGTCCAAAACAGGTCTGACGCTCCTGGAGCGACCTGCCATGCCCAGCGCCAGAGCTCGTAAGCAATAGGCGCAGGCCCCCGGATCGTGGCCGGCAAAGACGTATGAAAACTTATGATGGCGATCGCGATCATAGTGCACTATGCCTTCCGCCGTGTACTCGAGCATCTTCGCCGTTTGCCCAAGAAAGAGTGCGGCCCCCCAGCGGTGATGCGAGGCTTCAATCTTGAAATCCTCGTCGTCAATTTCCAGACTGATCGCCGTTAACTCCTCACTCAAGACCTCGACCTTATCGAGCCGCCCTTTCCGCGCCGCATTCAGGTACAACCCCCAGGTCGCCTGAAACAATTGTGGTCCCGCATTTGCCTCTTTGGCGAGCGCTCTTGCCTCTTGCAGCGCCGATTCCGCTTCACTCGTTTGCGGCCCTTTGTGAATGGCGAGCGTGGCACCGAGCCTGAGTTGTGCCTCAAGCTTGAGGCGTGTCCGCAGTTTCGGTTCGGCGACGCGCTCCGCTTCCGCGAGCGCCGAGGTCAAATTGGCGACAGACTCGGCAAACGCCAGCCGCTGACCGGACCGGTCCGCGGCCAGCATCCAGAAATGGAACGACTTCTCCGCTTCCCCAGCGCGGCTGTAGTGGTGTGCGATCAGCGTCGGTTCGCTTTCCCCCGTGGCGTTCGATTGCGATTCAAGGTGATGGGCGATCTCCTTGTGCAGCGATTGACGCCGGGTTCGCGAAAGACTTTCGTAGGCTGCTTCCTGAACGAGGGAATGGTTGAAACTGTAACTCGATTCACCATCGCTCCCCGCCTCGAAGATCAGGCCGGATTCACGCAAGCGGGCCAAGGCGGATCGAAGGTCGACGTCACTTGCGCCCGCAATCGCTTCCAACAACTCATGGGAGAATTGACGCCCGATGACGGCGGCGATTTGGGCGATGTCTTTGGCGCGCCCCATGCGGTCAAGGCGCGCCATCAGCGTATCCTGCAAGGTGAGCGGCACCGCGCCGGCGCCCAGGGAGCGCAAATCCAGCACCGCCTTCGTCAATTCCTGGGCAAACAGCGGTACCCCGTCGCTACGCGCCACAATCTCGCGGATCAGCGTGTCGTCCATTTGCGCCCGGCTGGCGACGTTGCGGATCAACGCCGCGCAGTGCTCGCGCCCTATTTGCTTGCAGGCAATGAGCGTGCACTGAGGGTGATCGGACCAATTCGTTTTAAGTTCCGGACGATGGGTAATCAGGACCAGCGCGTGTTCTCGTCCGATGCGCTTCAGTAAGCGCTCGATCAGTGTTTGCGTCGTCTGGTCGCTCCAGTGCGCGTCCTCCAGCAGCAGCAGCACGGGCCCGTCCAGTGGCGCCATCAACAGGTCTTCGAGAATTGCGAGAGTTTCCTCCTTCCGCTGATTCGGAGTCATCTCGATGGAGGACAGCGTGTCGCTGGAAGGAACCTCGAGCAGTTCAGCCAGCAGCAGCATCGAAGAACGTGCGTGCCGGCCGACACGCTCCAACATTCGGCTGATGCGATCTAGATTCTCTTGGGTCGAAAGGTCGCGACTTATATCGAGCCTGTGGCGCAGCAATGTCTTAAACGGGAACAAAACACTGTTGCGGTGGTAGGGCGAGCATTGACAGCGCAGCAAACGATGGGGCTCCTCGCGTACGCGCTCCGCAAGCGCTTCCAGCAACCGCGACTTGCCAATCCCGGCCTCGCCCGCCAGCAGCACGACGTGCCCGTCTCCCCGCGTCGCGCGCAGCCACGAGTCATAAAGAAACGCCAGTTCGCGCTCGCGTCCGACGATCGGACCGGCGGCCGCGGCATGAGCAGCTGCGAACCGGTTTTCGATGGCGCACTCGCCAAGCACCTTCCAGACTGACATCGCGTCCCGGAAGCCCTTGATTGCGTGCTCTCCCAAAAATGAAAATTCAAAAAAATTGCCGGTGAGTTGGTGCGTCGTTGGGCCGACAAATACGCAACCAGGATCGGCGAGGGATTGAAGCCGGGCCGCCAGATTGGGAGTATCGCCGACAACGGTCTCTTCTCCGGCAGTGCCGACGCCGGTCGCGTCTCCCGAACGACGAGACCGGTGGCGATGCCTACACGCGCTTGCAGCGCTCGTCCGTCGGGCTGCTTCAGCTGTGCGACCTTCTCCACGATTTCCAATCCGGCCCGCACTGCGCGTTCGGCTGCGTGCTCCTGCGCCTGTGGAAAGCCGAAATACACGAGTATGCCGTCGCCCAGGTATTGCGCGATAAATCCATCGTATTTGGCAATCACCGCCGTACAGGCGTCCCGGTATTGCCGCAGCAGCCGAATGAGGTCCTCTGGATCTAGCTCGCTACCGAGCGCGGTCGAACCCACGAGATCTACAAAAACGACGGTGAGCTGGCGTCGCTCAACCGCTGGCGCGATTTGATCGACTGGTTGCGCCTGCGCCGAGACGACTAGCGATGAAACAGGCGCCGCTCGCAACTTCGCCGCAGCAGTTATGAACTTGCGGCGGTGACCGAGCGACAACCCTATTTTTTCCAAGTCTTGCTCAGTCAGCTCCGGCGCCACCATCAGGTCGATATCGTGGCTCGCAAAGACTTCGCCGTATTTTTCGAGGCCTACGCTCTGTAGCCAGAACTTAAAATCGGACATCGACAGCTCCTAAAGAGGACTGCGACCTCTATATCCTGGATCGGAGCAAGTCTGGCGGCCCATGCCTTGCGCGCATCGCGGCGCGCCTGCGCCCTACGGTTTCGCGTTTTTTACTAGTCGCCACCCGCTCTGGATCGCCATCTCACTGCCTTCCCCAAAGTCAGAACCAGGCAAGTATCGCTTACGATGGTGCGTGATTAGAGCAAGGATTTGGAGCCCGCGAAATGGGGTTTACCGGTCATTTTGCACAGCAATAATTTTGCGAAGCCCATGTCGCCGATGGGTCATCAACGACGTTTCGGAGGCAAAAGCGTTATGTCCGTTGTTCATCCAATTTCAGACATCAGATATCGCAACGGCGACGGCAGGAAAGGGCCAGAAGCGGCAACGGCCGTCAGAGGCCGTTGAGGCAGCTACACCCCGTAACCGGACCCGGCGGGCGTTCACCGTCGCGGTCGTCGCGGGCCATTTGTGCCCCTTTGCACATCGGCGGACACTTTGATCTTCAAAGCCTGGCCGGTGCATCTCCAACCGGTAGCTTAGGGAATCCTTCCTCGACCTCAACATCGAAGGCTGTGACCATATAGCCCATGATTGCATAGAGGCCGCAAAGCGCGACAAGTTCGACGATGCCGGCATTACCGTAGACGGCGATGAATCGCTGTTGCACTTCAGCTGGAATCGATCGTTTGGCGACGACCGAATCGACCGCTTCAAGCGCCGCCTGTAACGGATCGGGCAGCGTGTTGGGTACTTGTCCGGCAGCAAGCGCGTCGATGACCTCCTGGCTGATGCCGGCCAGTTTCGCCGGACGCTGGTGGTGAGACCACTCGTAGCCATATCCCTGACGGGCAGAGTAGCGCAAGATCACCAACTCGCGCACGGCGTCGGGCAGGGCGCCATGGAACCGCAGATGCTCGCCGAGCGCGCCGACGCTCGTTGCGACTCCTGGATTGTTGAACATGCACACGTAAACTTCCGCGAGGCGCGCCCGACCGTCCGCGTTCGCGCGCGCGGACGCCATATGGTCGAACATGGCGCGCTCGGTACCTTTCAGCGTGTCTGTAGGATCGGGCAGCGCGGCCATCAATCGTTGTCCTCCCATTCGTGCTGACGCTCCCGCCAGACTTTCACCGGCGTGGGATAGGTCTTGTCGATATGAAGATCTAACAGATACGGGCCCACGGCGCGCAGTGCACGGCCAACGGCCGCCGCTATGTCGTCGGGCCGTTCCACGCGCTCGCCGTCCCCCCCCATCGATCGAGCAAAGGCCACCCAATCGATGCCGGGAATATCGGTGAGATGTTCCGGGCCTGGTCCCATCGTTGAAGCGCGGTAGTAAATGTTGCCGTAGGCTTGGTTGTTCATGAGTGCGATGACGAGCGGCAATTTCTCGCGGGCCGCCGTATGCACCTCCATTCCGTGCATGAGCATGCAGCCGTCTCCCG
>Ga0210391_10002544_pt1 | contig 15803 bp, 13 predicted proteins | sample IncBWC12OmetaG_FD_160573 | JGI IMG/M metagenome (GOLD analysis project Ga0210391, IMG submission 160573) | Forest soil microbial communities from Barre Woods Harvard Forest LTER site, Petersham, Massachusetts, United States - Inc-BW-C-12-O ... | reverse complement strand
CGGGCACGATACTTCTCCGATACGAAAACCGAAATGGACGCATTGCGCCAGCATCTGATTATCAAAGACAAAGTCGTCGGAATTCTCCAGCAACGGCAAGCGGGTGAGCACCTCGCGGCTGAACGCACGATACCCGCTATGATATTCGGAGAGCTTGGCCCGCAAGAAAAAATTCTCGAACGCGGTCAGAAACCGGTTCGCCACATACTTCCAGATGGGCATGCCGCCTCGGAGCGCCTGTCCTCCAAGAATGCGCGAACCCAATACTACGTCGTACACTTCGTACGCCACCATGCTCGCCATGGCCGTCACCAGAAGCGGCGTGTACTGATAGTCCGGATGCAGCATAATGACGACGTCCGCACCCGCGGCAAGTGCTTCGCGATAGCAAGTCTGCTGGTTGCGGCCGTATCCATAGTTTCGGTCATGCAGAAAAATCTGCAGCCCCAGTCGCTTCGCGACCTCGATGGTACGGTCTGAACTGTGATCATCCACCAGAATGCGGATATCCACCTGGTCAGGCAACTCGCGAATCGTCGCCTCCAGTGTCTTTTCCGCGTTGTAAGCCGGGAACACGACCGCGATGCTTTTGCCGTTAATCATTTTCAAGAATCAATGGAGCGACGGGCGTCCTCGCCCGTCCGCCTGCTGATTTAGTCATGATAACCTGTGCTCGAGTTTCTTCCTCTATTCTGATGCAAAGAACCACGGTCAAAACTCGCAAGAAGCGCGAAGTCCTCGACATAACGAGCAACGTAGAAGCTTGGCTGGCAAAGCATCACGGGCAGGCAACGGGAATCTGCAATCTGTTCATCCTTCACACCACCGCGGCGCTCACCACGGCCGACCTCGATCCGGGCACGGATCTTGATATGCTCGACGCCTTCGAAGCCATGATTCCCAAGCTGCGCTATCGCCATCCCCACAATCCCGCTCATGTGCCCGATCATATTTTGTCGTCGCTCATCGGCACATCGGTCGCCCTGCCCGTTGATCGCGGCCAGATCCTGCTCGGCACCTGGCAGCGCATCGTGCTTGTAGAATTGGACGGCCCGCGGGAGCGCGACTTGGTTCTAAGCATCACGCCAGAAACTTAGTTAGCCGACTGAACAGGAATTCGCATCTCGTAAAGTGATCTCGTAAGTTGAATGTGCGGTCTATCAATTTAAAGGAGGAGTTAAATGCCCCAGCCTAAATCCGACGAAACCGAAATTTCTCGCGATCGCCTCGCGGAGTTGTTAAACGAAGATCTTTCCCGTGAATACCAAGCTATTATCGCCTACGTGGTCTATTCTCAGGTACTCAGCGGCGCCCAATATATGGATATTGCCGCCCAACTCGAAATTCACGCCAAGCAGGAGCTCGATCATGCCCTGATCCTCTCGCGGCAGATCGACTACCTGGGCAAAATGCCCGTGGTCACACCCAAGCCCGTGCGCACATCGAAAAATCCGAAAGACATGCTGCGCTTCGATCTCGAGAACGAAAACGAAACCATTCGCAATTACCGGGATCGCATCGGGCAATGTGAAGCGCTCGGAGAATACGCGCTGGCCGAGCAGATTCGCCAGATCCTCATGCAGGAGCAGGACCACCAAATCGATTTAGCCACCGCCCTCGGCGAAGAAGTACCGAACGTTGGGTTTGGTCCCAAAGCACGCGCCCTCCGCCGGCGCCGCTAACTGTGCTCCAGTCGCCCAGCGACGGACTGAACTAAGGCTTCGTCGCTGGGGCCGGCGGGGCACTGGGAGCCGCACTCGGAGGAACTTGTTCCGGGACCAGCGGTGTTGGCCGGTAAAGCGCTGTCTTCACTGAATCTGGCAATTTGTTGGCGTTCGCCAAGAGCAGACTGACCTGCCACATCTGCGTCTGCGAAAGCGATTCGCTAAACCCGGGCATTCCCGATAGCCGGATACCGTTTGCCACTTTCCAATAAGTCTCGCCCGGCTCATCGTCGGTCACCCCCGTGCCTTCGAGCAACTTAGGCGGCTTGGGAAACATTCCCCGCGCAATCGCCGTTGGCGTGCCTCCGGGAAGACCATGGCACACCGCGCAATTTTCCCGATAGACATCCGCGCCCGCAGAAAATGCGGCTGCGTCGGCAGTTACAGGCACGGTCCGGGGCATCTCTTTTGCAAGTCGCGCATCCAGGGCGGTATGCGCCAACATGTTCTCAAACGGCATGGCGGGCGCGGCGGTTGCCACCGGCGCGCTTCCGGTGGCGAAATAGGCATACACACAAATCGGTATCACGATCAAACCGATGATCAGGCCGATTAAAAAAGTTTTCACCGGACCCTCCTTAGGCTGAAACTCGCAGTATACACATCAGCCTATAGAAACATAGCTGGCTGTGTCTCCAAAAAGAAAACGCCGCCCGGACCGCAGGCGGCGTTCGTCAAAGACAATCAACTCGCGCTCAGCGATGGCCTCCATGTCCCCCGCCGCCGCTATGGCCGCCGCCGCCGTGAGAACCACCAGAGCTCCCGTGGCCTCCAAAGGATCCCGAGCTATGCGACGAAGGAGCCGAATAGCTGCGTCCTCCTCCATATGACCCTCGAGATGACGGAGCGCTGTAGCCGCGATAGCCGCCGTAATTGCCATACCCGCCGCCATAAGCACGGGACGAAGCCGAGTAACCTCCACGACTCTGAGCCGATGGATAGCTTCGCGGCGCAGGCAGCGAACTTCCCGACGGACGCGGCGAGCCACTCGGCGTGCTCCGTCCAAAGTACGGACTGGAAGACGAGCGCGACGAAGACATATTCGGCATCGTGTTGTGCGCCATCGTACTCGTTTGCCCAAAGTTCGACGGAGGACGAGGCACCGATCGTGACATCGACGAGGACGAAGGCGCCATTCCTCCGGATCTCGACGACATCGCCGGACTGCTCACGCCGCGACTCGACATTGCGGAATTCCCCATGCTCTGCGGCGGCCGCGGTACGGACCGTCCCGCCGGTTGCGGCGTGGATCTCGCGCCACTTGATTGCGGCCCACGATTCCCCGCTGCCGTAGTCGTGCCACGCCCCGTGTTCTGCGAAGCTGTCGGCCTCGAAGCACTAGCCGGAGGGGTCATCCTGCTAACCGTCGGTCTCGAAGCCACTCCGGCACCCGGCCTCGCGCTCGCTGTCGACCCTCCAAGCACGCTCGAGCGCGTCGGCGACGCATTTGGCCGGCCGATACTCGAACTGGACAGGTTTCGCAAAGCGCCATTCGAAATGCTTGCCCGATTGCCTGCCACAGGAAGTCCGTGCTCCAGAGTATTTCGGGAAACCGCTGTCATGCCCGTTGCATTGGCATAACGCGGCATACCAACTCCGTTCCGTCCGTAAAGCGCTCCGCCATTTCGGTTGTTGTAGTAGTTATTCGTAACGTTGTTAATGTTGGTGATACGCGTATTGCTGACATTCACGTTCCGGAAATAACCCCGGCTCCCGCCATACCACGGAAAGAATGGCTCACCCCAGCCTAGCGGACACCAGCCGAATCCTCCGCCAATTCCAAAGCCGAAACCGCCGCCGAATCCGAAGCCAATGCCAAACCTCGGACCTCCAAACCACGCCACCAGCGCGGGCGCGTAATAGGGCCGCGCATAGTAAGGCCCCGGAGCCCAGCCCCAGTAGCTACCAAACGAAACCCACCGGCCATAATGAAAGGGAGCAAATCCCCACGGTGCAGCATCCACCCAGGTCCATCCCCACGGAGCCTGCCACATCCACTGCCCCGCACTATAAGGAGCCCATCCCGGCGCAACCGAAGTCGGCACCCACACCGGCCCGTAATCCGGCGTCTGCCGCCATGCTCCGTACTCATCCAGGTCGTCCGCTCCAACCACGCCCGGCGCAACGTACTTGGCGGTCACCGAATTATCTGCCCGCTTATCGCGCACTTTGCACCAATCGTCGAAACCATCCGGCCCCGGCGCATCGGCAATCTGATTGGTCAGTGAATTTCCATTGCTGAAGCTCGCCTGCTGGCCTTCGTGCACGCGAACCGACGGACCCTGGCCCGTAGCCTCGCCCTCACCTTTCCAAACCGTCACTCGCGTTGTGTCCCCATTCGGATCAACGTCGAAGCGGTAATCGCCCGACCGGGTTACGGTAAACGCCAGGTTCTGCGTGTCAATCTCATAAACTTCGCCGCCATAAAGCTTGCGGATGTGCACATTCAACGTGCCCTGATGCAACTGCACCTGCACTGCATCATTGGTGACATTGGTCAGCGTCAAACTGCTTTCGGAGCCTATTCGCATCACCCCGGTGCCAAGATTGAGCTCAGCCCGCGAATCTTTATCAGCCCAAACATTGTCCCCGATCGTCAGCGGACGGTTCAGCGAACCCTCAACCCAATCGCCCGTGCCTTGCGGCTGCACCGAAATCGACCCCGTCGTATAGCCCAATTGAGCAACTCTGCCTGGAGGGTCCGCCTGCTGCGCCGAAGGCTCTGGCATCGACTGTCCGGCCGGGGGTGGAGGCGCTTGCGGATAACTCGACTGATCCCCAGCTCCCTGTCCCGCGGAATTGGGCGGCAGATCCTGAACCGAAGGTCCCGACGGCGCCGCCGCCTGATCCCCGGGATTCGCCGATGGCTGATCTGGAGCGGGAGGTGCATCTTGCGCTGTTGCGGAAATTGTTGCCGTGGTTATGGCCAATAATGCAAGAAAAAAGCTGATCTGAAATAAGCGCCGGAAAGTTTTCATAACCCATTCTCCCCGGAACACTGCCAGTCACTGCCGTGTTCCTACAGCCCCTGAACGCCAACGCCACGCGAAGCGGGACGCAGATGACTGATACTTCTACTTCTGTGATTATGAACCCTAAGTTGGCCAAGGAGTTGCGGGAAGATTACGGAAGTGCGAGGCGCTGCCGAAGGCGGTCGCCAAGTGGCTCAGACTGCAAGAATTCCACCAAATCTGGTCATCCCGAGCGGAGTGGCGGACTCGCGAAGCGGATCACCAGGGAGTTGAGGATGTACATCGTTGGTGAACCGGTTGCAGGAAGTGGGTCAACTATCGGATACTCTCGCTTCACCACCAGTGTCAACCACAGTTCCACGGCGGGAGCCGTCAGCTGGCTCGTAGGGCCGAATCCACCGTCCGGTAGTTGCGCTGCGGGAAGCCTTTATAGCTGCGGAACAACTGCAACATTGCCAGCGAAGGGTATATAACCTTGTGGGGCTGCCAGGGCGGTAGCACTTGGTACCCAATTGACTAATGATACAAGCGATGCGTAATCGGCTCTTGAACGAGGAATGAACATGAACGGCTGTGGACGCAAAGGTGGATCAGGGTAGAATACGCGACAGCTACGCTGTCTCTGCCGCCCCCCGCATTGTTTCTACCCGTCCGCTAGGAGGTTGGTCCTCTTTATGACCGATAGGAAGCTTGCTTACCTGGGAATTGCCGCCGTTTTTGTGCTTGTGTTCCCTTCGCCTCTTTCAGCGACTTGGAAGGACAAAGTGTTGTACAGCTTTCAAGGCGGCACGGACGGAGCGACTCCTGTTGGCGCAGTGGTCTTTGATTCCGCCGGAAATATGTATGGAGCTACGCAAAATGGAGGTTCATCGAGCTGCCAGTCGATCTACCAGTGTGGCACCCTATACCAACTCACGCCCCCCGAAAAGGAAGGAGATTCTTGGACTGAGACCGTGCTCTACGTCTTTCAAGGCAATGCGAAGAACGACGGAGCGTCCCCTTTCGGCGGCCTAGTAATCGACAGACCAGGCAATCTTTATGGCACGACCGCCTACGGAGGTACGGGCGACTGCGTGCTGGCAGGCTCAAAGGTTGGCTGTGGCACTGTATTCGAGATGTCGCCGCCAACCCAGAAAGGTGGTGCATGGACCGAAACCGTCCTGTACAGTTTCCCCACTTCAAAGCAAGGCTACGTTCCGTGGGGCGATTTGGTTTTTGACAAGTCCGGCAATCTTTATGGATCCACAATTTTTGGCGGCGGAAAGGGGACAACCTGCGATCCCTTCTATCAGTACTGTGGAGCGGTGTTCGAGTTAAGCCCGCCAAAGACCAAGGGCAGCAAGTGGACAGAGAAAGTGCTGCACAGCTTCGCGGGAGGTTCTGACGGTGCCGAGCCAAACGGCGATCTGGTGCTCGACAGCAACGGCGCAGTCTACGGGACGACGAGTTATGGGGGCAACCAAGGGTGCAAAACCGACTCAGGAATTGGCTGTGGCACGGCATTTGGGCTGAAGCCGTCCGCCAACAAGGATCTTCCTTGGACGGAAGAGAAGCTCCACATCTTCACTGGAGGTACTGACGGGGGTTCTCCGCTTGCCGGCCTGACTTTCGGCAAGGACGGCGATCTCTACGGCACAACAGGAGGGGGGGAAGTCAGGGATTAGGCATTGTGTTGCGACTTGCAACTAAGCCGAGTCGCCGATGGATCGAGTCAGTGCTGCACAATTTCACGGACAACATCCACGGCAGGGGTCCGGCAGGACCTCTAACATTCGACGCAGCTGGCAATCTCTACGGCTCAGCCTTGGCTGGCGCACATTTTCGGGGCGTTCTGTTTCGCCTGAAACCCTCAAGCGGGGGAGCCTGGCTGTTTTCGGACATCTACAGCTTCGCGGGACCTCCAGATGGGTCCTATTGCAACGTAGCTCTCGTCTTTGCTAAGAGCGGGAATCGTTACAGCACAACCGAGAGCGGCGGTACCGGGCAGGCATGCCAAGGGGGCTGCGGCACCGTATTTAAACTCGACCAATGAGATTCACGATTCTTAGGATTGGAACAAAAATATGACAAGGACTTTGCCATCAAAATTCGCCTTAGCGTGGGAACTTCTCGTAGTGATGGGATGCATTCTCGGTTTTCCCCCTCACTCGCGTGCGCAATCTAGCCAGGGTAACGATGCCGTCTATAGCATGGCCGGAACAACCGTGGGCTCGCCATCATTCATCGACGCCAGCAAATTTCCGGGGGGCGGCCAAGGCCGGGACCCATGCGACACGATCTACGGGATTTTTAATAACCTTTTCAACAACACATACCCTGCCACCGGCGCTGTGATTGACGCACGAGGCATAAGTGGAGCAACAAACCTGACCTGCACCCACGGCACCCCGTGGGACCCCGCGTTCGCTCGCCCTACGATGAATGCCCCAGGGCATTTCCCCTGTGCACCACCTTTGGCTCGCTTCCTTATGAAGCCGCGAATTGCGATACCATGATCCCTTCCCATGAAACCGACTGACAGGAAGCTCCTGCGGCTGATCGCATTGTTCAAGCTGGCAAAGGCCATCCTCCTGATCGCGGTTGGAGTGAGCGCCCTCAAGCTCATTCACCAGGACGTGGCCCGCGTCATCGAACACTGGGTCGCGATACTCGGCATAGATCCCGGCAAACAATACGTCGCCAAAGCCCTGCAGAAAGCCGCCGACCTCACGCCCAACAAAATTAGAGGCCTGGGAATTGTCAGCTTCTTTTATGCCGGCCTGTTTCTCACCGAGGGCACCGGTCTCTGGCTGGAAAAACGCTGGGCCGAGTGGTTCACCACAATACTCACAGCTTCGCTGGTCCCGTTCGAGGTCTACGAGATAGTCCGCCATTTCGGCCCGATCAAGGTCGTGGTGCTAATCGCCAATATCGCAATCGTGGCCTACCTGATCCACCGAATCAGCACTGAAAACGCCGATGCCCCAGCTTCGCGTCCATCCTCTAAACGCTAACCTGGGTGCCTCAATCACACAGAACAAAGGGTGCCCCATTCTTTTTCGCGTTCGTGGCGGAGAAGGTGGGAGGGAACGACGCCACAAGTGAATATTCTGATTCAACTTGGAGGACGAGCGCCTTCGTCTGTCCCGTAAAACCAACAATGTAGATCCCTTCCGATTTATCTCTTTTTGACATCAGGTCGCAAATTCGCAACAATCGCCAATAATCCCCCTAAACTATTGAAGAGGCGCCACTTGCGCCATTTTCCCAACATATTAGTACATACTTTTTAGTACATAATATGTTCCACGTGGAACACTTCTCCGATTTCCCCAGGCGCGCAAACGTTACCTTCGTCATCGATCGAAGCCAGCGTCACTCCTGAGTTCTCTTCACCCTGTGCTAGCTTTTTCTTTGGCCCGACTCGGAATCAAGCGCGGCAGCAGAGTGCTGGCGCTGGAGGTGTGTTCACGGAGTCGCGGAGGGATGCTTTGGAAGCAGGCGCAGCGATTCAGCGTGAGATCCATGGGACTAAATTCATCGTTGCCAGCGGCGCGATGCAGCGCTTCATGGCCATGGTCGAGCGCGTCGCGGGCCACACCGAAACTGTCCTGATCACGGGCGAAACCGGCAGTGGCAAAGAGCTGATCGCGTGCAGCATCCACGAATTCTCCTACCGCAACGGCAAGCCCTGGATCGACATCAACTGCGCCGCGCTGCCCGAGCACCTGGTCGAGAGCGAACTGTTTGGCTACGAAAAAGGCGCCTTCAGCGGCGCCGACAACTCCAAGCCGGGACTGTTCGAACTCGCCGACAAAGGCACGCTCTTCCTCGATGAGATCGGCGAACTGCCCTCGCATATTCAAGTCAAACTGCTGCGGGTGCTCGACGGCACTGCGTACTATCGCCTGGGCGGACACAAAAAGATCACCGTGGACGTGCGCATCGTCGCGGCCACCAACCAGGATCTCGAATCAGCAGTGCGCGAGGGACGCTTCCGCAAAGATCTTTTTCATCGGCTTTGCCAATTTCAACTAAGAGTTCCGGCGCTGCGCGAGCGTCCGGAGGACATTGTCGCGCTAGCCGAGCACTTTCTGCGCCTGAAGTCAGCGTCGATGCACTTCAGCCCAGACGCTTTGCGCACGCTGCAAGCTCATTCGTGGCCAGGCAACGTGCGCGAGCTTCGAAACGTAGTGGCCAAGGTCGCGATGGCAGCATCCGGCAACGACATTGGCGCGGCTGAGGTGCTTGTCGAACTTTCCGCGACACAACAAAAGATCGACGTGCCCTTGCCCACTGGCGATCTCCAGAACATGGAGAGGCAGATGGTTATGAAGGCGCTCGAAAATACCGGTGGCCACAAGGCGAAGGCAGCCGAGCAGCTGGGAATTTCGCGCCGAACGCTGACGCGCAAGCTGGGCGAATACAAAATCACTGGGGTCCAGACCGACAAGAGCCGGGCGCTGGGCGCGCTCAGCCTGAAGCAAAAGAAGTTTTTCCGCGCAAAGGTAAACCTTCCCGTGGTGCTCAAAGACAGCAAGGGGATCGAGGCGCGTGTGACCGCAGTGAATTTGAGTGTTGGCGGCATGGGACTCGAGGGACTGCCCGATCCGAGACGATCAGAAGGGCTGATGGATATCAGCTTTGTCCTGCCTGACAGCCAGACGCGCATCGAGGCGAAGGTGCAAGTGGTGTGGGCGGATCTGGAAGGCCGGGCGGGAGCCACCTTCGTGGTCATCGAGCCAGCCGTCTACAAAGAGCTGCAAGAGTGGACCAATCAGAGGATGAAGGAAGAGGGTTGGGAGCTGCCTCTGTAAGCGTTGCCCACCCTTTTCCGCAAAAGAGGCGCGTAAAGAGTGGGGCACCCTTTTATATCGTGATTGAGAGAATATGGATGTGATTTCTGCCTTATTGAAACTCGGGGCCAAGATTATGATCGTCGTCCTGCTTGGCGGTTTTCTTGGGGCGACTTTGGTGCGACTTGCGCCGGGGTTCGGAGTGGATGAGCAGGAACTGGACGCACGACTTAACGCGCAGAGCATCCAGGCGCTGCGAGAAGCGCACGCAAGTGATGATCATCTTTCCAGTTTTTATTTTGGTTATCTGAACCGGCTGCTGCATGGCGATCTGGGAACTTCGCGGACGCTGCAGCGTCCGGTTGCGCAGTTAGTGGCCGAGCGGTTGCCTGAGACTTTGAAGTCAGTCGGCCTTGGGCTGGCATTAGGCTGGAGCGCGGGATTTTTGCTGGCCGCGGCTGTGGTCATGTCGCGAGCTTGGTATCTCGATCTGTTGGGCAGTTTGCTGGCCGGGATTCTGCTTTGCCTGCCTGCGGCTGTGCTCGCTTTGCTGTTTGTGCTGGCACAAGCGCCAGCGCGCTTGTTGCTGGGGTTTGTGGTTTTTCCAAAAATCTTTCGCTATTCGCGAAATCTTTTGTCGAGGAGTTCGGCTCTGCCGCACGTGCTGACGGCGAGAGCCAAAGGCCTGGGAAATATGCGTGTGCTGGTGTGGCACGTTTTGCCGCCGGCCGCACCGCAGCTTTTGGCTTTGCTCGGAGTCACGGTCAGTGTCGCATTCACCGCCGCAATTCCTATCGAAGCTTTGTGTGACATTCCTGGAATCGGGCAACTGGCTTGGAAAGCAGCGCTGGGGCGCGACGTGGCTTTGCTGGTGAATCTGACGATGATCGTCACTTTGGTGACGCTGGTTGCGAACTCTGCCTCGGACGTGATGGGCAAGACTTTTCGCTTGGGCGCAGCATGAAGTGGACACGCAAAGTGGCGATTGCCTTCTTGCTGTTCGTCTGCGTCGCATGCTTGTTGGCAAACTTCATTGCTCCGGCTTCGTATGCGCGCCAGTTCCGAGATGAGCCCAACGCGTCGCCTTCGCGGCAACATTTGTTGGGCACGGACGATTTGGGGCGGGACCGTTTTTCCCGCGTGCTTTACGGAACACGGGTTTCGCTGCTGCTGGCGCCGGCTGCCGCGCTGCTCTCGAGTCTGCTGGCAGCTTTCGTTGGCGGGATCGCGGGATTCGCGGGGGGATGGGTAGACCGGTGCGTGATGGCGGCCACAGATCTTTTTCTGTCGCTGCCCTGGCTGTTTTTATTGATTACGGTGCGCGCGCTTTTGCCTTTGAACGTCTCCCCGATCATTTCGGTATTGATCACGTTTGCGATGCTGGGATGCCTGGGCTGGGCGGGCGCGGCTCGCATTATTTGCGCGGATGCACGGGCGTTCGCGCAATCGGATTTCATTCTTCTGGCGCGAGCCTCGGGCAGCGACGGCTTTCGCCTGCTGTGGCGGCATCTGGTGCCTAACCTGAAGCCGGTGCTTTATGCGCAATTCTGGATTTCGGTGCCAGTTTTTATTTTGACCGAGGCCAATCTTGGGATTCTCGGCCTCGGAGTCGCGGAACCTTTGCCTTCGTGGGGCAGTCTGCTGCGTGAGCTTGAGGGGTTTTCTACTCTCTCGGGCCAGAGGTGGCAGTTGGTCCCGCTCATTTTGTTCATTTTGGTTGTGAGCTGCTTTCATCTTGTCCTGACGAAAGAGGAGTTGCCGGTATGAAAAAACGGTTGGCAGGTTTCATTCTTTTAACGCTGGTTGCTCTCGGTTCGAACGGCTTGCTGGCGCAGTCCGGCGGCGAATTACATTTCTGTCTGCGGTCGGAGCCTAAGACGCTGAATCCGCTGCTCGCCGCGGATGACGCTTCAGAAACCATCCGCTACCTGACTGGCGGCGTGCTGGTGCGCGTGAACCGGCTCACGCAGGATGTTGAGCCGGGGATCGCTAGCTCGTGGAAGATTTCAAACGGCGGAAAGACGATTACGTTTGACTTGCGCGACGGGCTGCGCTTCTCCGATGGGACACCGTTTTCCGCCGACGACGTGGCTTTCACGATGCAGCAGTTGATGGACCCGGCATTGCATTCACCGACCGGCGATGCCTTCCGGTCTTCAGACGGAAAAGTTGCAACCGAAGTTCTGCCGAAGAACCGCATCCGCATCACATTTCCGGCGCCGATCGCGGGACTGGACAGACTTTTCGACCAAGTGGCGATTATGTCCTCGAAGTCGCCGCAAAAAGAGATGGCGGTACTGGGACCGTACTACATCTGGGAGAACAAAGCTGGAGCGTATTTGACTTTGAAGCGCAATCCAAATTACTGGGAAAAAGATCCAGCGGGGCGACCGCTGCCTTACATCGATTCGGTGCGGCTCGATATTCAGCAGAACCGCGATATCGAAACGCTACGGCTGACGCGCGGGGAAATTCATTTCATCAACTCGCTGGATGCGGAATATTTCGACAAAATTGCGGCGCAGGACCCATCGATGGCGCACGATGCGGGCCCATCTTTGGATTCCGAGGAGATGTGGTTCAATCAAGTAGCGAGTTCTCCACTGCCGCCGTACAAAAAGCAATGGTTCGCTTCGACGAACTTTCGGCGAGCGATTTCAGAAGCCATCAACCGCGAGGATATGGCGCGAATCGTGTTTCATGGACACGCTCGTCCGGCTGTGGGCGCGGTGTCTCCCGCGAACAAATTTTGGTTCAATGCCAAGCTGCAGGCGCATCCGTTCGATCAGAAATCCGCTCTACAGCGCCTGTCCGAAGACGGATTCCACATGCAAGACGGCGTCTTGCACGATCACGAAGGGCACGCGGTTGAGTTTTCTGTCATCACCAATGCAGGAAACAAATATCGCGAACGCATGGCAACGATGATCCAGCAGGATCTGTCTGGGATTGGGATCAAGTTGAATGTTGTCACTCTAGATTTCCCGTCGCTCATCGAGCGCATTACACGAACCTACGATTATGAGGCTTGCCTGCTTGGGTTGGTGAACGATGAACTCGACCCCAACGCGCAGATGACGATTTGGCTGAGTTCGGCCGAAAGCCACCAGTGGAATCCGAGCCAGAAAACTCCCGCGACCGCGTGGGAAGCGGAGATTGACAAGTTGATGCGGGCGCAGGCGGCGACATTGGAGCTGAAAAAGCGTAAGGAAGATTTCGACAAAGTGCAGGAAATTGCCTGGCAGGAAGAGCCGTTTATTTATCTGGTGAACAAGAACGCGCTTTCGGCGGTGTCGCCAGCGCTGCATAACGCGCACCCGGTGGTGCTGCGGCCCCAGGTTTACTGGAACATCGATCAACTTTCGCTGACCAGCGAGGTCGCCGGGAACCGCTGATGGATGCGCCGTTGCTCTCGCTGCGACTGTCGGTCGACTATCCGGGAAAAACCGGAGTGTTGCGCGAACTCTCGCTGGACATTGGCAGGCGGGAAATCGTTGGACTGGTGGGGCAGAGCGGCTGCGGCAAAAGCACGCTGGCGCTGGCGATCTTGAAACTTCTTTATTTGAAGCGAGGCCAGGCTCGGGGTTCGATTCACTTCAACGGACGCGATTTGATGGCGTTGAGTGAACGCGAAGTGCGAGGGCTACGTGGAAAAGAAATTGGTCTGATTTTGCAGAGTCCGATGTCGGCGCTGAATCCCGCGCTTCGCATCGGCACACAGCTGGAAGAAGCGTGGAAGGTGCACCGGCGTGGCTCGCGCGACGAGTGTCACGCGGCGCTGTGCGAGGCATTGGAAAATGTGAGTCTTCCGGGCGAGTCGGATTTCCGGCGACGATACCCTTCGCAGTTGAGTGTGGGGCAGGCGCAGCGAGTGCTGATTGCAATGGCAGTGTTGCATCGTCCGGCGTTACTGATTGCCGATGAGCCTACCAGCGCTCTAGACGTGATTACTCAGGCTGAAATACTGCAACTGTTTGCCAGCCTGAGTGAAAAGTTCGGGATCAGCATTCTTTATATTTCTCACGATTTGCTTTCGGTTGCGACCATCGCGAAACGGGTGGCTGTGATGCATCAGGGAGAGATTGTTGAGTGTCGTAAGACGGGGGAGTTATTCCAGTCGCCGGAGCATGCTTATACTCGGCAGTTGATTCAGGCTTTGCCGGTGGTGCCGCGGGCTGTGGGTGCGAGTGTCGGCGGGAAGTGAGACTTCTTCTTGCTTTATGTCGTTCGTTTAGAAAAGGCGACAACCACAGAGGACACTAAGGTTCACAGAGGAAAAGCAAAGTTTCGTTAGCTGTCTTCGCCTACTTTCAATACTGCCAGGAATGCCTCTTGTGGGATGTCTACTCGTCCGATGCGCTTCATGCGTTTCTTGCCTTCTTTCTGTTTCTCCAGCAGCTTGCGTTTGCGGGTGATGTCGCCGCCGTAGCACTTGGCGAGAACGTTCTTGCGAATGGCATGTACGGTCTCGCGAGCAATGATCTTGGCGCCAATCGAGGCCTGAATTGCGACTTCGAACATCTGGCGCGGAATGAGCTCACGCATTTTCGAAACCAGCGCCTTGCCGCGTTCATAGGCGAAATCGCGATGCACGATTATGGAGAGCGCGTCGACTGGTTCGCCCGCGACCAGGATGTCCAGCCTCACCATGGGCGATTCCCACCAGTCGGCGAGGTGGTAATCGAGCGACGCATAGCCGCGCGACACGGACTTGAGGCGATCGTAGAAATCGAGGACGATCTCGTTGAGAGGAAGTTCATAGTGCAGCATTACGCGCGACGAACTCACGTATTCGAAGGTTTTCTGCTTGCCGCGCTTTTCTTCCACGAGCTTTAAAATTCCGCCGACGTATTCTTCGTTCGTGAGAATCGTGGCGAGGATCACGGGCTCTTCGATTTTGGCGATTTCACTCGGCGGCAACCAGCGCGAAGGATTGTCGACTTCGACCATCTCTCCATCGGTTTTGTAGATTTTGTAGCGGACGCCAGGAGCGGTAGTGATCAGCGAGAGATTGAATTCGCGCTCAAGGCGTTCCTGAATAATTTCCATGTGCAGCAGGCCGAGGAAGCCGCAGCGGAAGCCGAATCCGAGAGCGACGGAGCTTTCTGGCTCGAAGAAAAATGACGAATCGTTGAGACGCAATTTTTCGAGGGCTTCGCGGAGTTGCGTGTGCTCATGGGCATCGACGGTATAAAGCCCAGCGAAAACCATCGGCTTGATCTCTTCGAAGCCGGGCAGTGGTTCGATTGCGGGGTTATTTTCTTCGGTGATGGTGTCGCCGATTTTTGTGTCGGCGACATTCTTGATATTGGCGATCAGGAAACCGACCTCGCCGGCGCGAAGTTCGCCGATCTCAACCGGCTTGGGGGTCAACACTCCAAGAGTTTCGACGTCGAGAACGCGGCCATTCCACATCAGGCGAATCTTTTGTCCTTTGCGGAGGGTGCCCTGGAAGACGCGCGTGAGCACGATCACGCCACGGTAGGGATCAAACCAGGAGTCGAAGATCAGCGCCTGCAGCCGCTTTTCGGGATCTCCCTTGGGCGGCGGGACACGTTTGACGACGGCCTCCAAAACATCGGGCACGCCTTGGCCGGTCTTGGCGCTGATCAAAACGGCGTCGGTCGCGTCGAGACCAACGGCGCCCTCGATCATTTCTTTGGTGCGGGCGACGTCGGCGCTAGGCAAATCGATTTTGTTGATGACCGGAATAATTTCGAGGCCGTTGTTGATGGCTAAGTACGCGTTCGCGAGAGTCTGCGCTTCGACGCCCTGGGAAGCGTCGACGATAAGCAAAGCGCCTTCGCACGATGCCAGAGCGCGAGAGACTTCGTAAGAAAAATCGACGTGGCCGGGTGTATCAATCAGATTGAGTTGGTAGGTTTGGCCATCCTGCGCGGTGTACATCATTCGGACCGCGTGGGCTTTGATAGTGATGCCGCGCTCCCGCTCGAGATCCATGGAATCGAGGACCTGAGCCTGCATCTCGCGAGCAGTAAGGGATCCGGTTAGCTCGAGCAGGCGGTCGGCTAGCGTGGATTTTCCGTGGTCGATGTGCGCAATGATGGCAAAATTGCGGATAAATGCTGCGTCCATAGCTGCGGGAGTCAAGAATTGATTTTAGCAGGCAGTTCTCGGTTGCCGGTTTTCAGTTCTAGGCGATCGGCTAGAATCGGGGTTCATGCTTGTACTCGCATCCGCGTCTGCGCGCCGCCAGCAACTTTTGCGTAATGCGGGCATTCCGTTTGTGGCGCAGCCGGCTAATATTCCTGAAGTCGCTCGAGAGCGGGAAGAGCCGCAATCGTTTGCGGAACGAATGGCGCGAGAAAAAG
>Ga0210391_10002543_pt1 | contig 15806 bp, 18 predicted proteins | sample IncBWC12OmetaG_FD_160573 | JGI IMG/M metagenome (GOLD analysis project Ga0210391, IMG submission 160573) | Forest soil microbial communities from Barre Woods Harvard Forest LTER site, Petersham, Massachusetts, United States - Inc-BW-C-12-O ... | reverse complement strand
TGCAACCCTGTTGTCGGGAGGGACCTTTCCTTCTCTGATTAAGCCAATCGTTAGCATGGGGCGCAAAATACCTCGAAATTTTTATTCCCCATGTGGGGAGGATGGGGTATATTTGCGTCCCGCTTTCTTTTTCAGGTTAGGAGATTTAGCCCAGATGGCGGAATTGGTAGACGCGCCAGACTCAAAATCTGGTTTTCGCAAGAAAGTGCAGGTTCGATTCCTGTTCTGGGCACCATACCCGACTTCGGTCGGGTTTTTTAATGCCCTGAATTCCAGTCCTGACGGGCATCTTATCGAGGTGTCTTTCCTTTGGCTATTTCTTGTTTTCCCTTGTTTTCCCATTTTTTGTTACTCTATTGTTACTCAGTAACAAAAAATTGATGCCTTTTTCATACCTTTAAGTAGGCATTAAAGCCCTTGGAAATTATGAGTGTAACCCTACGTAAGCGCAAGAATAAAGACGGTTCTACGTCCCTCGTGCTCGACATTTACTATGGGGGCAAGCGCAATTATGAGTTTTTGAACGAACTGAAATTATCGCCTAGCAATGCGCTCCCTGATCGCCAGAAAAACAAGGAAAACTTGGATTTGGCAAAGAGGATTCAGGCAAAGCGGGCGCAGGAACTATCCGCAAACGACTATAATATACAGACCGAACACGCCAAGAAGGTAAACCTACTGGCCTGGATGAATTCATATATAGAGGGGTATTCAAAAAAAGACCTTCGAAATATGAAGGGGGTTTATGGCCGATTTGAGGAGTTTTTGAAGAAGCGCAAGGCGTCTGACTTGTTTGTAAAGGATTTGGATGAAAACCTGGTCGCCAATTCCGGGACCATCTCACAGTTATCTGTAAAGGAGAGGGGGCAAAGTCCTATTATGCCCGTTTTAAGAAAATGGTCCGCCAGGCGGTCCGGGAAAAATTGATTTTAACGAACCCATGTGCGGATGTAAAGGCACCCAAGGGAGAAGCAAGTGTAAAGGATACTCTGACCTTTGACGAATTGCAATTACTTGCGAACACACCAACAAGGGCCGGGGAAGTCAAAAGGGCTTTTTTGTTCTCCTGTGTTACGGGATTACGCTGGGTTGATGTTAGTGCGATTACCTGGACTAATGCGGATATGAAGAATAAGGTACTGAAGGTTTTCCAATCCAAGACGGCCAAGACGGTGGTAGTTAACCTCACAGATACTGCCCTGCGACTCTTGGGAAAGCCCGGAAAGCCTGGGGAAAAGATATTCGACCTACCCACAGCCAACGGGGCTAATAAAGCTTTGCGACTTTGGTTGGAACGGGCGGAAATCCCTAAGAAGATTACCTGGCATTGCGCCCGGCATTCGTTTGGAACAAACCTGGTTTTCCATGGAGCGGACGTGTTCGTGACTAGCAAACTTTTGGGGCATACCTCCATGAAACATACACAGCGGTATGTTAGGGCAGCCGAGGAAATGAAAAGGGATGCGATTAATAAATTGCCTGGGATTCAATTAAAATAGAGCATGGCCAAGAAGAAATCAAGTCCTAAAAAGGAAGAACCGGAGTTCAAGGCTCCATCCCCCGTTGAATGGGCGATGTTTGAAAAGAGCATGCAACAAGAATTTAAAGATAAAGAGCGTGAGTTTCAACGAATGGCTGACCAGCACAAGTATATCGATTCTAATTTTGACTACCTTCCATTTAATCTATTCCAGACATATATCAAGGCTTATTTCCCGACCCAAAGGGGACAAGAATACCTCAAATTCCTTATTGAAAGTAGGATCAAGTATGGCGATGCAGCTTATTATTTTTGCACCTGGGGAGGCTCCCCCGCGTTGGAATCAAAATGCGATGAATGTCGGAAAATAGTTGCATTTCTTAATGCGGAGTTGGGAAAGCCGGTTGAGGAAATCAAACCATTAATCATTCAACAGGCTGCAATAGAAACCAAAAAGGTAAAATATTGGGTAGGTGAGGAGAGGGTCAAGCAGCAGTTATTTAACTTGTTAACCCAGAAAGGGGCTGTAGAGTCAAGTTCCACCCCCGATGTTTTTTTCAATTCACCTATTGTATGGCTGCTAGAGGATTCGGTCCTCATTTATTTGATTGAAAAATTACAAGAAGCAAGACTTTTACGAAAGAGCAGAAGTCTCGCTAATTCTATTATTACCGACAACTTCCAAAAGAATGGTAATACACCCTTCAATAAAAACTCCCTAAGTGCGGCTAGATCAAGAGGCGCAAACCCAAAGGAGGGAAAATCCATTGTGGATCAAATACTTAAGGAATTGCTTACCGATAAAAAGAGTTAATCTCAGTTAAGGTATTAACACCCTTAACACCTTTCCTTTCCCCGTAATACATTTTTGTAGTGCAAAGGCATGATGCCAATGTACACGTAGCTATGTGTTTTTTTCATTTTTCACATGCACAAAAATGAGTATCATTTTAAAAAAGCTGGCCTTGATTGAGGCTCGTTTAGAGGAAAGAAAAGAGGTCCTGACCCTGGACGAAGCGGCCAGGTTTCTTAACATGACCAAATCCTACCTATACAAACTTACTTCCGCCGGGATTTTGCCCCATAGCAAGCCAAATGGGAAGCTCCTTTATTTTTCCAGGGAAGAACTAACCAAATGGGCATTAACCACGGGCAAGCGGGCGGGATCGGAAGGAATAGACATCATTGCCGATACTTATTTGGCAAAAAAGAAGGGGGGTAAGTAATGGAGAACCGAATTACCCCATTTCCTCCGATGAATACCCAGGTATTTAAGGAGAAGTACGAGTTCGATACGGTTCCGACTTTCCCATTGGAACTAATGCCCGCCAAGGTCGCCCTGGTTGCAAAGAAGCTAAATGAAAATGCAGGATTCAATATTGACTATACTGTATCAAGTATGATCTATGCTGCTGCAATTGGGATGGGCAATACCTACAATGTAAAAATGAGTGCGGAGTGGTATTTAGCGCCAATAATATACATCGCGCTGGTGGGCGGTCCCGGTGTGGGTAAGACACATCCTTTGTCGTTTGCGGTTAAACCATTGAGGGACGCAGATAAATCAAATTTTGATATGTACACCATGGAGAAAGCTATGTATGAAACAGATGCCGCGCTTCCAAAATCGCACCCGGAAAAGTTAAACCTGCCCAAGCCCAAGTATAGGACTTACCTGCTCAGCGACTATACCCCGGAAGCGTTGGCTAGTGTTCACAACGATAACCCCAGGGGTGTAGGGGTAAAGGTGGATGAATTGGCTGGATGGTTTGGAAACTTTAATCGGTATAACAAGGGCAGTGAACAAGAAAAGTGGTTAAGCATGTGGAGTGGGGAGTCTATAAAGATAGACCGAAAGGGAAGTGAACCTATCTATATCCCTCATCCATTTATATGTGTAGGCGGGACTATCCAGCCCGCTGTTCTTTTTAAATTGGCCGCCGAGAACAGGAATGAAAATGGATTTATTGACCGGATTCTCTTCGTCGCACCCGAGATAAAAAAGGAGCCTTGGCGAGATAGCAATGAAGACGGAATAGCCTCGATGGTTTGGTCTGAAATAATGCTTAAGTTACTAAGCCTCACCCCTGCTCTTGATTCTAAAGGTGACCCCATTCCCCAAACTGTGTCTTTTGATCCCGAGGCCAAATCGCTTTTATTCCAATGGCAAAAGGCAAATACTGATCGCTGTAATGAAGATAACGACTATGCCTTAATCGGCGCAAAGATGGATATATATGCAATTAGATTGTCGCTTATCATTCATGCTTTAAGATATGCCTCAGAGGGCAGTCCGCTGGGAGTGCTAAGCGTTGAGGACGTAACGACTTCCATTGCCTTGGTGGAATACTTTACCTCGATGGCTTTGCGGGTCAAGAGAGCCTTAAAGGGCGATTCCCTGGCAATGGAATCCACCGATAAAAAAGACCTATACAACTCATTGCCCGATCAATTCGAGACAGCGGCAGGGCTCAAAATAGCTCTGCAAAAAGGAGTTCCTATAAGGACGGCAAAAAGGTTCTTTTCCGAAAGCGGGGCCTTTCGGCGCATCAAGCGGGGGCTCTATGCCAAAAGCCTGGAATAGTCCTGGCACCAACGGCATTTTGGCCCATAATAATGCCAGCCTGCATTGCCGTTAAAACGTTTTGTGCCAATGGGCCATCCGTTCACAAATGGGAATAGCTTAAGAGGTAAGCCCCTACCCAATGGGGCCAAAATGCCAGAAATGCCAAAGAATAATATATGCGGAACGTATTGGAAGCAAAAGTTAGTTGTTTTATGAGTAGCAACAACACCATTCCCATCAAGGAGGTCGAATTGATTAAGATACTTAAGTCTGATAGGCATCAGGCAACTATTGAGAAGATCAGGCAAATTGAGGATAAAGTGGAACGTGACGTACTTAAAAGCAAGCTCCCCGCATTCACGCCATCTTGCACATGCTCGTATCGGAGCCAGGACAGGGTGATAGCTCATACGGGACTGATTCAATTCGATATTGACCAAAAGGATAACCCAACCTGGTCTATGACCGATTTACGTGGAATTCTGGCTTGTGATCCTTGCATTGCTTATTGCGGATTGTCTATATCAGGCCGGGGCCTGTGGGGGTTGATATATGTCGCACATCCTGAATACCACAAGGAACACTTTAGATTTTTTTCGAATTGGTTCAAAGCGAATAAGGTAATAATCGACATGGCTCCTTCAAATGTGATTTCACTGCGATTCGTTTCCTACGACCCTGATGCCTATTTCAAGTGTAATCCTGAACCCCTCGCGTATTACGAATTTGAAGTTCCCAAAGACAAAAAGCAATCAACAAGGAATAGAGGGGCTTTGGATCAATACAACCAAAGTAGAGCATTCGAAGAAGTCCTTCTGGCTTACGGATGGGAAATTGACCATGAGAAGGGCGCCAAGGTTTATTACACGCGGCCAGGAAAGACTCGGGGGGCCTCGGCTGAATATGACAGCGATAGGGGGCTTTTCTATGTATTTACAAGCAGTACCGAGTTTGAGCCAGGTAAGGCATATACTCCCTTCGCTGTTTACGCGATTCTTGAACACCGCAGGGACTACCGAAAAGCTGCTTCAACGCTGCGCCGGGGCTTATCCCTAAATATTTAGGCTATATTATGGGCCGTCGATCCTCATCCCCAATCCTGCTTAATTATTGTAAGACGATCAGTACCACCGACCTTAATAATGCCGGAATGCTTACGTCGAACCGCGGCACCATTAAAGGCATCCTTACCTGGACCAGGAGGGGGGTAAAGATGGGCTCTATGGGAGTTGTTGTAGTAAGTGGACATCATGCACCTGCCTACGCGGAATTCGCCTATTCGGTGGCAAAAATCCCCATAACGTACCGAGTAAATTTGGTAGCCCTACCCTCCAACCTGGGTAAGGGGCAAATTTGGTATTTCACTTGTCCGGTAACAGGGGTGCGTTGTCGGAAACTCCACTTGGTTGGATCATACCTCTTTCATCGGTCCGCGTTTCAAGGGGTAATTTATGAATTACAGACCTGGAGCAAAAAAACGAGGTCCGAGGCCAAGTTACCTGCTTACCGTAACTTATTCATAGACAGGGTGATTTCTGAGGCTTATTCCAAGCGATTAAGAAAAACCTATAGGAACAAATTAACCAAGCGGTATTTAGGATTTGTTAAAAGACTAGATAAGTTGGGAGTAGACGAAGGTCAATGGTAAGGAGGGGAAAAACCCCGTTTCTTTTCTTTGTGATTTTTTGGAACTTCCAGCGTCCCTAACCTTCCGCTATGCTTTCCCAACACGGTTATCTGATTACGCTTACGCTTCTCCCTTACTTTTCTTTCGGTCAAAAACTGCCTCAAACCATTTCACCAGGTTCCTTAATGCAAGTGCCAGCACCAACCGTCGCGCTTTATACCGGCCCAAGTTATATCGGAGATACGCTATTAAACTATGTACGTACTTGGACAGCACAGCAACCCTATACCTCTGAATCCGCTTTACTGGCCGTTACAGCGCCATCGGGGGTCCAACACGCGACGGTATATTTTGATGGCTTTGGTCGGCCCATCGAAACGGTTTCCTGGCAAATGTCCGGGACAGGGAATGACTTAGTAGCCCCACAAGTTTATGATGCCTTCGGTCGGCAAGCGTATTCGTTTTTGCCTTACGAGGCGTCCAGCAATACCGGCCTTTTTCAATCAACCCCTTTCAGCAGCCAGGACACCTTTTATTCTTCGATTTATCCCTCGGACATTCCGGGGTACAAAGGAGAACAAGTATTTTATGGGCAGTCCCAATTTGAGGCTTCTCCCCTGAACCGACCCCTGGTCGTTTCCGCCCCCGGAAATAGTTGGGCAGGGAGCGGTCTCGGGGTTCAGACTCAATATCTGATTAATGACACCTCAGATAAGGTGCCAATATGGACCATCACTTTCAATGCGCCCAGCGATGGAAATAATATTCCCGCCACTACTTCTAATTATGCCCCCGGCACCTTGTATAAAACCGTGACCGTGGACGAACGGGGTAGCCTGGCAGTGGAGTATAAGGATTTAGAGGGGCAGATCGTGGAAAAGAAGGTCCAAGCCGCTAACACGACTTCTGGTGCATATACGGGTTGGTTAGTGACGATGTATGTTTATGATGACCTGAATCAGCTCAGGGTTGTTATCCCTCCCAAGGCCGTGGATCAACTAATTTCCGCTTCTTGGACAATGAACCTATCCATTTTGGACGGCCTTTGTTTTCGGTATGAATATGACTACCGGAAGCGGCTTCTAGGTAAGAAAATTCCCGGCGCAGGATGGGGCTGGATGGTCTACGATAAAAGGGACCAGTTGGTTTTTTCCCAGGATGCGAATATGGGTGCAAAAAGCGAATGGATTGGAATGTTGCACGATGCACTGGACCGGCCTGTGATGACTGGCATGATGAACTACACGGGCACTCAGGCCCAGCTTCAAGCGTACGTGGACAGCGTAACTCTCAATCCGACGAGCGGTTCTAGGACCGATACTATAAAGGGTGTATCCGGAGTAGTGCCAAAGCTGACCGTTTCCGTTCGTCAAATTGGGGATACAGCATACCACGCCGATAGTCTTATCCTATTTGCTTCGGGCTTCGTCTCAGAGCCAGGGGCGAACTTTGTTGCTACACTTACTCCCGGCGCCTCTAGTTCTTCCGTATCGACCACTACATTCATGGGGAATCCGATTCCTTCCGGGGTAACTTTTATACCCTTGATTGAAAATTTCTACGACGATTATTCGTGGGGAACCGCCAAGAGTTATAATACAGCGCATAACAACCAATTGGACTATGGGACCAATGCGTACGCGGACGCCCTGCCATCGTCGGCAAGCCTGTTAACCCGTGATCTTACCACGGGCACCCGTGTCCGGGTTTTGGAGGATTCCGCCAACCTGGCGCTGGGCGGATGGTTAGAGACAGCATCATTCTACGATGATAAAGGGCGGGTAATCCAGACCGTAAGCGATAATTATAAAGGTGGTGGAGATACCCTAACCCAACGATTTGATTTTACAGGCAAGGTTGTTTCCAGTTACGATTCGCATAGCAATCCCCAAGCCTCGACTTGGTTAAGGTTAAAAACGAACAATAACTATGATGGCAGGGGAAGATTGAGTAATCAATCCCATGAGATTAACGATAATTCAATCACTCAAAGGACCGTTGCCCAATATGCCTATTCCCGCATGGGCCAAATCAAGACGAAATTAGTGGGACAAAGGAATGCCAGCAGTTCCTTACCTATGGAAGCGCAAGCATTTGATTATAATATTCGAGGCTGGATCAAGGGGATCAATAGGGGCTTCGCAAACCCATCGTTGGGAATCACAGGGGGAGGAACCTGGTGGGGAATGGACCTTTCCTATGATTGGGGGTTTGATTCCACGGCTTTAAACGGGAATATTGCAGGTATTCGCTGGCGAAGCGGGAGCAACGGAGAGCAAAGGGCTTACGGATTTACCTACGACCGATCCAATCGACTCCTGTATGCAGACTTCAACCAGTTATTCAATACCACATGGTCCAAAAGTGACCCCAATAATTCAGATGCCGGGTTGAATATTGATTATTCAACGTGGCTGGGGGATGGGAAAACCTTCGATTCCGCCTACGATGACAACGGGAATATCCTGAAAATGTACCAGAAAGGGCTATTGGTGAATCAAAGCCAAATTATTGATAATTTGAGTTATAATTATGGAAGTGGCCCGACCAATCAACTCCAATCCGTGACCGATTCGGTTGCTGCCAACGACCACCTTGGAGATTTTTATGATGGGCATACAGGCGCTAATGATTATAATTATGATGCCAACGGCAATTTGCTATGGGACCTGAATAAGGGAATTAATTGGGTTACCTATGACCATCTTAACCTTCCTTACAAGGTCGCCGTAAATCCAACGACAGGTGCCAAAGGAACGATCACGTATATCTACGACGCATCTGGAAATAGGCTTGAAAAGCGCATTGTAGAACAACCCGACTCGGCTGACGGCCAGCAAACCACTTATACCAATACGGATTATATTGGCGGTTTTGTTTATCAGAACAATGTCCTTCAATTCGTAAATCATGAGGAAGGGCGGATACGGCCCTATATGAACCCGAGCGGCCAGGTTCGTACAGACACTCTCCTGTATGATTATTTCCTTAAAGACCATTTGGGGGATACCCGGATGGTCCTGACTGAGGAACAACGTGACGATGCTTACCCCATGGCAAGCATGGAAACAGGTGATTCCTCACTTGAAAATACTTACTATACAGGGCTTGATCAGACTCGAATCGCAATCAGTACCATTTCGGGCTATCCTACCGACAATACCACCAGTCCCAATCAATATGTATCCGGTGTGGGCGGGGCATCCAGTTCACTTCATTTGGGTCCGTCAATTACGCTCCGTGTAATGGCGCAAGATACCCTCAGTATAAGGGTGTCCAGTTGGTATAATCAGGCAGGCCATCCCGCCAGTTATCTTCCGATCCCGGTGTCAAACCTGGTATCTGCTTTGTCCGCCGGTTTGCAAGCGGTGTCTTATGCCGGTCCCGAAGGAACGGCGGTGCTTCCGGTTACCGGGCTTCTGCAACCGGACGCTCAAGCTTTTATCGACAGTGAAAAAGTGCCAACGCCAACTGCCCCCAAGGCTTATTTAAGTTGGATTTTCTTTGACGATCAATTCCGGTTTGTCGCCCAAGGAAGTTATGCAAGGCAGGTGCTACCTAATAGTGGGTCGGTCAATCCAATTGATACTACAGGGATAATCGCAAATAAAAGCGGTTTCGTATATATTTATGTATCAAACGCTGACTCATTGACCACGGTATATTTTGATAACCTGCAAGTCACACAGGTCCGTGGGCCGTTGACTGAGGAAGAGCACTATTACCCCTTTGGTTTGACGATGGCGGGCATATCCTCCCGAGCGCTTCAATTTGGGAAGGACAACCGCTACAAGTTTAACAAGGGTAGTGAATTGGAAGAGAAGAATTTTGCAGACGGCAGTGGGCTGGAATGGTACGACACCCATTTTAGGGAACTTGATCCACAGGTTGGGAGGTGGTGGCAAATCGATCCAAAACCCAATGCCTCGGAAAGCCCATATACGGCTATGGGAAACAACCCCATTTTCGTGAACGATCCATTAGGGGACACATTGATCGGTTATAATGCTAAATCCGCCCAGCAGTTGAAGGCTATAGCCCAAAATTCCTTTAAGGATCATGCAAAAGTTCAGGCGTTGTTTAAATTAAGTAAGGATGGTAAAACTTTCCAAAGTATTAGCGATAAGAGCTTTGCCGCTGCGACCAAAGGGTTGTCGAAGGACGATTTTGCCTTGGCTACTTCATATAAAGAGGCGATAAATGGTAAAGGGAACGAGGTGGTTGATATGGTTACCCGAAGCCAGAAGTTAGGGAGCGACCTTTCATCTTTAGTTTCCGATGGGGCTACCAAAGACTTGACAGGGGCGGACATTGATAAAGCGGGAAGCCTGACCATGCAAACCTCCCAAAACAATACCCTTTCCGTTATCGTTACAGATTCTAAATCGCAAACCGAGTACGTCGATCCCAGCTCGGGACAATATGTGAGTCGGATTCCAACGACGGGCGAATTGGTAGCGCATGAGGTTTTGGGGCATGCGATGGGGGACATTTCAGGCTCTCCGAATGCGGACAATAGGGATGCCATACAGATGTCCAATTTATACTTGCGTACCCAAGGGGTTAGCCTCTATAGAAACGGGGTAGATCACGGAGGTATCCTTAGCCAATCGGCGGCAACCGGAATCCCTGCAATGTATCAGGCGGCCATATCTGCGGCCATAAGGGCGCAATTGTCACACTAATTAATTGATCTGAATTATGAATATGGTTTTGCTTTTTTTCCTGATGCAATACGCTACATTCCATCCGCCCATGTTGCAGGATACCATTAATGGTTGTCATTGCAATTGTTATAGCCGCATGGATTTCAATCTCTATGTAGCCCGCATTGACAGTATTGGAATAGCCCTGCACCAAAAATTTGGTCGGATAATCGGAATAGGTTCAACCGCGTTTAATTCAGCAACTTTTGTATTTATTGTGAAGGAAGGTCAAAAGAATAAGGGATTTTACTATGACCTATTAAATAATCGCCAGAAAGTAGTGGTTGATAAGTACGTTGACTCTTTTGCAGTTGCTATTAAAGGCGATAGCGCTTATATCGTATCGGTTGATACGGTTCCCAAAGGGGTTATTTCCCACGATTGGAGCTATTATATCAATTACGATGTAGGTATGTCAAAAAATTTTATTAAAATATGCCAATCCCAGGTATATAAGATGAACAATCGGAGGGTAATTGGTCTAGTTGAAAAATATTGGCTTCATACCGATCGAATTTTCCCTATGGGAAAGCGGTAGAATCTTTCTCATCTGCTATTTGACCAGTTCTATCATTCTATTTTAGCATCGATAACGGTTCCGTTCCAGTCAAGGGACGCAGATACTATTTGTAAAGTCATTGCTCCAAAACCATTTTTTGCCCTGAATTTTGTGATTACCTGAAAAGTGCTGTCCCCTTGATAATTTACGCTTGTTTCTTCGTGTTCATAGCTATCCGGGTCATTAAGTGATTTCAACAGGTAATCCTTCAGAGGTCTGCAATCCCCATTGTATGAAAGGAATTTCTTTTCCCAACCGTTCACTATTTGCGCTGTGATATACCCTTGACCGTATAGAAATTTATCACCCTTGTAAATGGCGATTTCCCGGATAAAATCGGTTTTCAATAAATGGTAGCTATTATCAAAGTATTGATCGGTGCCCCCTTTTTCAGGGTCCCGGACATGGATTTTAATAGTGCTGTCCGGCCCGATTTCAACCTTGGCTACCTTGTACACCGTATCCTTTAAAATGGCTTTAATAAGACTATCCTGAGCCTTGGCAAGGTCGGCCAAGGATTTAGGAGTAGGCGGCGAAGCTTGGGCGGGGCTGCCCGAATTGCCGAAGATTGCGCTGAGGACAACTAGCAATACTACAAGGCCAAAGCAAGAGGCTACAAATATTTTTACCCCTTTGGATGGTTTTCGCTGTTTCATAAGTAAGAGGGTGCGTTTTTGTAAGTAAATAATTGACAGTGATATGCTTAGATGAAAATATGAAAATATTTCTTGAATAACCTATTTATTTATCAAAATATAAACATCATTTTTCCTTGCGGCGGGAAGGCTTTTTCCACTTCGCAATTTTGGCTGTGACGTCGGCCTTCACTAACAATACTAACCGCTCTGGCTCTACTCCAATCCATTGCGACATATTGAAAAATTCCAATAGGGTGAACCGATCAGGATTGAGGACCTTACCAGCAAATGTCATATAGTTTCGCCTCAAGTCTCTCGCTAGGACTGATTTTGGAATATATATGAAAATGTCCTTGAACGTTTGAATATCCCCCGCCTCAATGAGCCTGTGAACTGATGTGTACCTGCGGTCTTTTACCATTCCTGGTCTTTTTAGGTGGGTTTCTTATAGCCTCAATATCTTTTAATACAATTTCAGCTAATACCTTGGGATCAATCTCTGTGTACTTTGCTAATCGCAATATGTCTCTAAAAGTGAACAATTCAGGCTTTAAGACCTTTTGGGAAAATCGGCCATAATTAAGGCCTATGTCAGTTGCAACTATTGATCGAGGAACGATACCAAAAATATCTTTTAAGGAAGTCAGGTCCCCCGCCTTCCAAATACTTTGTAAATATTTATATCGACTATCTGGCATACTAGATATTTTACATTCCTGAATCCTCTAAAAAAGAGGCTTTTAATCTTGCTACCAATTTGGGGTCAACCTGTTTTTCTATCCACTTATAAAGGTCGGACGGGCTCATTCTTAAAAGAATAGAAAGCCGGTAAACGTCACCTACTGTAAATTGTGATGGATCGAGTAGACGTTTGCTCAAAGTGTTGTAGTTCATCTCCATATCTTTAGTAAGAACAGTAATTGCAACGAACCGTTGAATGTCCATTGTATCAATTTTGTCTTTTTTGATTGCAGCCCGTAGAAGGGTATAAGGTGAGGGTTTCTTCATTGTATTAATATTTAAGCCATGCACTTTCCGCTTTGTCTCCGCAATAGAGGGCAAGCATGATGAATGCAAAGGCTAGTTTGTAATTATGGTAACGTATATAATCAAATGCTACGACGAAACATGCGCAGATAGATAGCCACCAAAGGCAAGCGATAAATTTGTACATAGTTAACCCTTGCGTTTATTGTAAAGAAGGTGGGCGGCTTCTATGAACCTTTCCAATTCCTCAAAGAACGTTATCAATTCTGCCCGGTGGAATGTCGTGCCTAAGTCCTCATCGCTTTGGCCTAGTAGACTATTAAAGCACATCCGCAACACATCTCGGCAGAATTCGAGATCAAAGCCACTGTCAAAAAAGGCAGTAATAACTTTGGCCGGGTTTACCATTTCCTCACTTGTAAGGTAGAGGGGTTGGTCGTGAGCAATGAAGTACCTGTTAATATGGTTCATATTGTGGCTTTATAGAAGCAAAAGGAGACGTAGCCACAAAAAAGAGGCGCAGACCCCACTTATTGTCTTAGAGGCACTGGCATGCCCGGCGACAAATAAGGGAGCCCACGCCAAGACGTGAGCCCTTCACTTATTGTCCAGTCGCCGTTGAAAAGTGCCAGTTTTCTAAGACAAGACGCAAAGCGAATTGCTTCAAATGCGTTTATTGAAGAATCGCAAATCTAATTCAATTACTAAGATAGTAATAATTTCTAAAAGTAAGCCAATTGGCTTACCAATTATTTTTTAAATCTCTTCACATTGTGAAATGGCAAGAGAATTAGATAAAATCGACCAGGAATTAAAAAAGCGTATTGCTATGCGTTTTAAGGAATTACGGAAAGAATCTGGCTTGAATCAGACCGAATTTGCTTATAGTTATGGTAAGGATAAGCAGACTCAAAATAGACTTGAAGGCGGTAGGGGTGCGACAATTTATTCAATCAATAAATTTTGTAAGGCCCAAGGAATTTCACTTAGTGATTTCTTTGATTCCCCCTTATTTTATGACAATAAAAAGTGAGGGGTAAATATGTCAACTAGGATTTCTTTAACCCGCTTACTTGGATTTAAAGAGTTTTTCCCCAACTGTAATAACACTTCCAAAGATTATTATGCCCAAATTGTGGGACGCGAACTTATAGAAAGTTTGGTCTGTACACTTTTAAGCTATTCGCGCTGTGGATTGGACCCAAATGCACAAGAATCTATTTTAGTCTGGTTTTCATTTGAGGGAATTTCTTATGAAGAAGTTCTTGAATATAAATTGGTGTCCAATATTTATTCTAAAATCGCTGAGGCAAATCCTCATCAGAATCTATCAATAATTTCGGAGGAATCCCTATTAAATCTATTCCTTTGGGCGAGCAATAATTCAATGATTCCTGATAAAGTGCCTGGTTTTGATGGCCCCATACTTCTTTCCTTGCTACAGCTATTATTACTATTTAATGAGGAGGTTCTCGAAAATTATGAAAAGGCACAAAATTCAATTAAAAAATACGGCAATGATAGAAAGTTACAACGGCTTGCCTTGGCTCAATCCTTTCCTCAAAATGATTTGATTAATGTAGACTATGCCCTATTAAGTTATACACAATTGTATAAACTAATGCGACTGCTTGAGTTTTTGGAGTCTGAATCTAAATATACTCCCCTGCTAAATAATCTTCTACAAGAATTTGGGTCCAAGTCTAAGGTAGATTATTTTAAGGCACTCACATCGGCTGCATTTATCTCAATGAATAATCGAGAACCAACTGCAACTAGATTTACAACAGAAAATAATCCGGAAAAAGAGAAAGATGCGGAAATTTTAGAAAAGCTATCAGTTGCTGATAGGGTTGAATTAGAGCAGGACGATTACCTTCCACTTCGTGATCGTCCCTTACAAAGATTGGATAAATATAATTACAGAGTAATATATGATTTATTTTTATTAAAGAAACTTTATAATGGAACAATTTTTAAGCTTTCTTCCTTTGACGAGGATTTTATGGGAAATATTCGGTCAGATTTCTCCGAGGAAGTCTTATTATATGAGTCATTAAATGCCTTTCCAAAGCCTATTTGGTGTGTTTCAATACCAGGTATTGAATTCAAAAGGGTAAAGTTGCCAAGGGAGCCAGACTACTATCTGAGATATAATGATGATATAATGCTATTTGAATCTAAGGACTTTTTTATTAAAGGAAAGATTAAGTTATCCTATGACTTCGATAAAATTGAAGGAGAATTAAAAAAGGAAGGTAGGTTAATGAAGGCCGTAAAGCAACTCGCAACTAATGCGCTTCGTTGCTTAAAACAGGAGATGCCTTTGGATAAGACCTATGACCTTAAACGACTTCGAGTATTTCCGATAATTATAGTGCATGATTCACTTTACTCGGCATCCGGGCTAAATTATTGGGTATATTATTGGTTTATGGACGAATTGAGGTTATTGCAAAATGATCCAGCTAATTCCATGCTAAATTTTTCCAAGATAATGCCAATAACAATTATCGAGATTGATACAATAATACTTTTTCAAGCACATTTTGCAAACGGAAGTTTGGACTTAGTAAGCATGTTACTTCGTTTTCATGAGCACGTTTTGTATGATCCATTAGGTAGAGTTAATAGTAGTAATGTGGAGGAGCAAATTATGAAGTCCCTCCTTCCATTTTCAGAATTTGCAAGAGAATATGGATATAGTAAAGGCATAAAACTATCCCTCGATCCACTTACTGGGGTACTAAGTAGATATGAGCTTGATGGATTATTGCCTTGATAAATATAATTTGGAAATTGGAATTTCAAGAGGGAGCATAAAACAAATTTTAATATGGAAGCAGAAATAGAAATTAAAACTGTAGATGAGCCAACCCAAGAGGTTCTAGAAGCAATGTTTGTTGAAATAATTCGGGGCAAACGCCCTGATCTTCGAGAGATATGTATTAGACTTTACGAAAGTTTGCCGGAAGGTTTTGATCCAATGAAAATCAATAATTGGCTTATTGATCCTCATAGGGAGGTGATATTACTTGAAGGAATTTTTGCTTTACAAGGAAATGTTAGGGTACTAGAAAAATGTGATTTAGTTATCCTGGAGATTAGAAAGCGATTAGTAAAGGATTATACGTTAAAACATATTGAACTTGCGTCTCTAGCTTCTAATTTGAAAATGACCCCTGGTGAGTTAAGTCTTTATCTAGAATTGATCAGAGAAATTGATGGCTTTTGGAATGGGGC
>Ga0210391_10002541_pt1 | contig 15812 bp, 3 predicted proteins | sample IncBWC12OmetaG_FD_160573 | JGI IMG/M metagenome (GOLD analysis project Ga0210391, IMG submission 160573) | Forest soil microbial communities from Barre Woods Harvard Forest LTER site, Petersham, Massachusetts, United States - Inc-BW-C-12-O ... | reverse complement strand
GCATCAATGCTCGCGAGCATCTATTGTTAAGCTCGCAGGTGTGCCGATACCCTCGGGTTCGGACGCCGCGTGAGATCGGTTCCGAACTGCTACCGCTTACGGCCCTCCGGCTAGCAGGGTTTAGCACCCGATTCGTATCACGAATCATTCACACTTATTCATTGACACCCACAGGGTTGTGCAGTTAAAGTTTTCGGAATTTTGACGAGATAGATCGTCATTGGGCAGCCGGTGGCTCTTCAAGCTGTTTGTCCCTGCCGCCGCTTTCCTTGAAGTGTGAATGGATTACGCCCACCTAGGTGGTGGAGCAAGTGCGAACGCGTAGTCGCATGGGTAAGACCGGCGTCAGCCGGAAGAATCAGTCGGTTCATCTAAGAGGAATCTAGATGGCTCGCTCTGTTGTGGCGTCGTTCTCATCTTCGTTTGCTTCTAGTCACTGCAGGGCAGTATTAGTGTGTGACGCACAACGAAAAGGCGGTCATCCTTTCGCTGGCGATCTTGATTGTCTTCCTTGTCAGCTAGTGGGCGCTGAACGACCCCGCCATTTTGCCGTTTTAACACGTTTCGGAGGTCCCGTTGACTCAGTGGTCTTAGCTACCGGCAGTTTACCAGTCAATATTCTGGTCGGAAGTAAGCCATGTAACATTCGCTTTTTAGCCAGTCTGATACGAAACAGCCATATTTGCCAGTAACACTTTCTTGTATACCTTTTCGAACTGTAGGAGAAAGAGAATTATCTATTGCACACTGTCAGATATTTTTGGGTCGGCTTGAACTCTACTCTTACACCGAGGCACGCTTACCCAAGGATTCCCTTGGCTGCGCGTTCTTCTTACGGGCATTTGTCTGATTAAGAGCCTACTTGTTCGCAAATGAGCGCTTACAGAGCGCAAGGAGGAAGCTGCATGTCATTAGAATCTTCGCTGGGTTCGATCATAGTCACCTTGAGGAACGGCAAAGGCGTACGCTCTAGACTGCAGTCGATCTTTTGTCTAATCGGAATCTGCCTTCTGGTGGTCGCGCCCCAATGCAGCTTAGGGCAGGTTGCGCAAGGTGTTCCGCCGTTCTCAACCCCTGACGCTCATCAATATGACACGATAAACCTCGCTGACCTGAGTATTGTCATTACAGTGCCGGTGAGAAGCAAAGCGGCGGAGCCCATACCATTCTCTTACTCGCTGCAGATGGACAATTACATCTACGAAGCCTGTTGCGGTGGCCTCCACGGAACTACTCCTTTTTGGACCGCAAATGCTGCCATGACGGGAACTGGGCCCGGAGACTTCAACCCCAACACCGGCGGAAATGGTGTTGGGTACAGTTCGCAATCCTCGACCTGTAGCAACGGAACAGCAACAACGTTATACATTGATTGGATCTTTACTGATCGCTTCCTCCAAAAGCATTCCTTCACAGGCTTGGAGGTCGATTCGAAAGGCTGCATCGCTTCCAATGCCAGTGCCACCGCTCAAGATGCCTCAGGCTATACGCTTGTCGTCAGCTCCTTACCAACCCTTACCAGCACTGTCTACGATGTTGGAGGGAACTCGGTACAGCTGACTACTAAATATCAGAACAGTTCTTACACCATCGCTTCCTCGGGCGTTCCAGGACTGTCGATCACCACGGCGACTCAGAACATAGTTTCCATTAACGAAACGGTGGGCTGTTGCGATGGGCCGCCAACGGCATGGGGCTTGATAACCATGACGCTGGCAAACGCCTTGTCACTCCCAGTCGGATATGGCGACAAAGTTCAGATCGCGGGCGTAGCAGTGTCAGGTTACGACGGCGCTTGCACGATCCAGACTGTCAGCACGAATGGTAAGACGGTAACCTGTCAGCCCCCCGCGTCAGCCACACTCAGCCCATCTTCTGGCGGAACGGTCACCGCTGGTCTCATTCAAGTCACCACAACCGCAGCAAATGATTTTGTTGTTGGGCAATCCGATGTGGAGATTTCCAATGCTGGGAATGCTGGCTACAACGAGGCCTACGGGGAGGTGCGTTCTATCATCAGCTCTACCGAACTTCTCCTTTCGACAAACGATATAACAACTTGGCAGGGGTTGCCGAATTCAGGAGGTGGAACGTTGTCTGGAATCCAGCTCGCCGGTCCACCTTTGCTGATTGATCCCAATGGGAACGTGTTGCAGACAACCGAATCCATGAACTGGGAGACCGGTGTGGAGACTTATGGCTATCAAGATCCACTGGGCCAGGTTCCATTAACCTATACCTTGGGTGGGCCAAATTACTTTTCGCCGACGGCTGCGTATAACCCGGATACCTATACGTATACATATAAGACTGAAGGTGGAACCTCGCAAAACGCCAATATCACAGTTAACTATGCTGAGCAGACGTTGTACACGGACTTTGGCCCTTGCAACGGCATACTAAACACTCAGCGCACGCTACCCTCATTTGCCGTACCATCGACCGTCACCTTGCCCGATGGTTCTTCTTTTTCCTTTACTTATGAGACAACCCCCGGCCAATCTTTTCCCGACACGACCGGAAGGGTTGCATCGATGGTTCTCCCAACGGGCGGCACTATATCCTACAAGTACTCCGGCGGCGCTGGGGGCGACGGCCTGAACTGCGATGGTACGACTAATACGCTTACTCGCACTACCCCGGATGGCGCATGGACTTACGTCCACACTCCAACCAACGGATCGACCCCTTCCACGACAACCGTCACCGACCCCGCCGGGAATCAAACAACGTATACATTTTCGGGAATCTACCAAACCGGGCGTCAGGTGTCACAGCTGATTAACGGAACTCAAACTCTCCTCGAATCCTGGATAATCTGCTACAACGGCAATTTTGCAAACTGCAACACCACCGCAACCGTTACGCCACCTATCATGCGGCGAGACGCATACCGTACACCCGCCAACGGCCAAACAGCACTCTCGGAGGTGTTGTACAACACCAACGGTATGGTTGTGCAGCAGAACGAGTTCGATTATGGCGTCAATACGGGCGCAGCTCCGACCGCCACACCACTGAGGGGTACCTTGATCGCGTACGCAAGCCCAGCGCCTTTTATCAACAATCGTCCATCGTGCGTACAGGTAACTGCAGGTAGTAATCCGACGACGTGCGGAACACCAGCAGCCAACACGGTCGCGCTCACAAACTACCTCAATTACAATTCGCACGGAAAAATCGGAACAATCCAGAAGTGGGTCTCAGGAATAGGTTCGAGTGCCGCCTATTTATCCAGTAGCTTTACTTATAATGCAAACGGCACGGTCGCGACTTCCACCGATGTCAACAGTGCCCTAACAACCTACTACTACAACGGAACCGGAGAATGTAATGACCTTTTGCTGACTTCGGTAGTTTATCCAGTCGATAACCTCTCGACCTCGCAGCAATGGGATTGCAACGGGGATGTTGTGACGTCGGTCAAAGATGTCGATGGCCAGGTAACCTCGTTTACGTACAGCGATCCATTTTGGCGCATTACTTCCTCAACCGACCCTCTGCTCAACGTCACCAACTATGTTTACTCGCCATTCATTGCGGGATCGTCGGTCCCGTACCAATCGAACACTTTGAGTTTTAACGGAGGTATGTCGATAAGCGGTCAATTGAACTACATGGACGGCTTGGGTCGAGTTGTGCAGTCGCAGGTTCAGCAAGCTCCCGGATCGAAGACGTACGACACAGTGTCCTATACGTATGATACAAATGGCCGGCCATATTCCACGAGTATGCCCTGCGCTGTGGCAGCCAATACAAACTGCCCAATAACGCCAGAGACCACGCATTCGTACGATGCGCTGAACCGCCCGCTCGTCACCACGGACGGAGGCGGAGGAACGTTGACCCGGGGTTATCCACAAAATGATGTCCTGCGCATAGTTGGGCCACCGCCCAGCGGAGAGAACGCGAAGCAAAGGCAATCGCAGTACGACGCCTTGGGTCGGCTCACGTCTGTGTGTGAGGTCACAGGTCTGCCCGGTAGCGGAACTTGCTCGCAGGCGTCTTCTAAACCCACAGGTTACTTCACCACTTATACCTACGACAGCCCTGCAAATACTATTAAGGTGACCCAGAACGCCCAGGGCACTCCCCAAACCCGTACTTATCAGTACGACGGCTTGGGCAGACTTACGTCCGAGCAAAATCCAGAGACGGGCACGACCACCTATACCTATGACACGAACACCACATGCGGAACATCGATGGGTGACCTCGTGAAGAAAGTGGATGCTGTCGGAAACGTTATCTGCAACGCATTCGACGGGTTGCATAGGAAAACCAGCGTCACGCATCCTACCGGTACCTACGCAAGCGTGACGGCGGATTCATACTTTGTTTACGATTCGGCAACTGTAGATGGCGCAGCAATGCAGAATACTGCAGGGCTTAACGCGGAAGCCTACACAGTGGCGAATGGTACTGGTGCAAGCGGAACGAAGCTTACGGATGAGGGTTTCAGCTACGATGCTGATGGCCGCTTGGCTGGTGTCTACCAATCTACACCCAACTCGGGTGGCTACTACAACACAATGGCGAGCTACTGGGCGAACGGTGCGCTTAATACCCTGAGTGGGGTGCCCGGGCTGAGCGGGTGGACGTTCACGCCGGATGGCGAGGGAAGACCGTCCTCGGCGACCTATAACGCATCTCCCGTCGTCGACTGGGTTACGGGCACGGCCTACTATCCCTCCGATCCGCAGACCACTGTGACCTTCGGCAACGGCGACAATGATGTTTATACCTACGACCTGACGACGGGACGAATGAGTGGATTCCAATTTACCGTTGGGACTACACCCACAACCTTAAGCAGCACTGTAGGCTGGAATAAAGACTGGACACTGGGTAGTTTTGGAATTACCGATGGCTTCAATGCCTCCAACACACAAAACTGCAGCTATGTCCACGATGATCTGGCGCGCATAAACAGCGTAAATTGTGGCACGAATGGATCGACCAATAACGTCTGGAGCCAGAGTTTCACTCTCGACCCGTTTGGCAACGTCAGCAAATCGGGTAGTAGTTCCTTCGCTGCCAGCTATTTGCTGGCGAACGGAACCACAAACAACCAAGAGCAATCGGTAGGCACTTGTGTGCCCACCTACGACGCGAACGGCAATCTCACCAAAGACTGCGCGTTCTCTACTCCCTACACGTATGTCTGGAACGCCGATGATAAGCCAACAACCCTGGACGGTAAGGGGATCACTTACGATGCCTTGGGCCGCGAAGTGGAGTTTGCTTCCGGTTCCACACATACACAGATCTTGTATAGTGCGCTTGGCAAACTAGCTGTGATGAATGGTCAAACCCCCAAGACAACTCGCATCCCGTTGCCGGGTGGCAGCACCGCAGAGATTCTGGGGACTGGTGGCACGCGACACACCTTGCATTCGGACTGGTTGGGGAGCTCGCGTCTCTCAACAGCCTACATCAACCGCACACTAGCTTACGACGTTGGCTACGCGCCTTATGGCGAGAGCTATGTTGGATCGGGCAGCTCTGCTGATCTGAATTTCACCGGCCAGAGCGAGGACACACTTTCGGGGCTCTACGACTTTCTTTATCGCGAATACAGCCCCGTGCAGGGCCGCTGGATATCGCCTGATCCGGCAGGAACGGCGGTGGCCAACTTCAGCAACCCCCAGAGTCTTAACCGCTACTCCTATGTTTCCAACAATCCACTCGCGTCGGTAGATCCTCTGGGCTTGGACTGTTTCACCGACCCCTCCTGCGGCGATGGCCCTCCCGATTGGGGCGACGAAGGGGACTTTTACGGGTGGTACTATTGGCCTGGACCACGTGGAAATCAGATTTGGCTGTTCTCAATTTCTGCACCACTCGAAGTTAAACAGATCGAGGCGGGAATAGACGCTGCAGAGGGGACTCGTATGCTGGAAACCGAAGGATTGCTGCCGGGCGAGGACTGTTTATATTGCTACCCTGTAGGCGCTAATCCACTGGCGATATTGCAGGCCGTGCTCTCCGGTAACATCTGGGGAGCGCTACAGGGAGTGGGAGCGATCCCGCAAGATCCCAACTGCGAGTTTGGAGCCTGCGGCGACAGCTTTCCGGGGGCAATGAATGCAACCCCAGCGAATTTGCCCTCCCTCAATCCCCAAGCCGTGCTGGACTGCTACAACGGGTTCCATAACAGTAGGTTTGGAAGAGGAGTAGAGTTCTTCAGTCTGCTGTCTTTGACGTCTGTTGACCAGAATTATAAGAGGAATTGGTGGGATACGCTGACGTTTGGCCTTGGGAAAGCCAGTACAGTCGGTGCCGCCGGCAGGTTCGGCAAGGGATTGCTGAAACTGGGTGCCGAGGCTGCGGAAGTCGCCGCCTCGGGACTGGTTGTCGGCGCGACGACCTTGGATGGGTTGGTGCTGACGAGCTGTCTCCCAACGGGAATTAACATCCCGACCGCGCCGTCCATTCCAGGGGCGAATTGATGCAGAGGAGGAGGATGGCTGAATCGATTCACTATGGGGAGTCCATTTGAGTTTCCAGTTGTGCCCTGTCTTTCGTTGTCTGCGGTATTTTTTGCAACCGGATACATTGGGTTTCGCAGCCAGAGCCCGATCATTGCTTTCTTCGAATGGCTCGGAGCATTTGTCGTTCTCGGCGTCTGTGTGCTTGTCCTATTCATGGAACAGAAGGCGTGGCCGGGCGTAGCCTTGGTGCTGGTTGCGGCCATCTGCGAAAGTGTACTCTTGGCCTATTGTGTTACGCGCCCTCCGCGGAAACAACCGAAGCGACCGGACCGCACCTAGAGGGAGAAGCTAGATATAGTACGGATGGCGAAGGCGCCAATTGCCCGCAACGGCCGGGCGACTGAAGATCACCGCAGTTGTTGATGTAGAAATTCGCCCGTCCGCCCGTTGGCGAGGGCCAACGCCGCGGCAAGGGTCACCGTCCCGCCTTTTTTCCGGAAGGCACATGTGCAGTCCGGTTTCAAGAAGGGCGGCAGGCGAATGCAATGCGATCTCGCGGCCGGGGATCCAGCCAAAGCGGTTGGCTTTGTGGCGTGTTGGAAACCGAGTTCGCCATTTCCTCCAAGGCCGTTTCTGGATAACTTCCGATTGGCGAAGATCAAACGCCCCAAGGGGCTATAGTTCTGAAATTGTGGGGTGCTGAAATCGAAATTCTGTTGATCGTAACGTGCTTCTTCCGCACTACTTCATATCAAGCAGCGCAGCCATGGTTTCCACCCCGTCCCACAGATTCTGCAAGCGCAGGTTCTCATTGGCGGCGTGTTGATTATCGTCATAGTTGGCAATCGGTACAGTGATGGTACGCGTCTGCGCGGCGCGTTCCATCGCTCCCAGTGGTACGCTCCCTCCCATGGTGGGCAGCAGCACTACATCTTTGCGCGCGCTCTTCACTGCTTCAATTACCTCCTGGGCGATGGGCAGATCCATCGGCGTGCGCACAGCGTTGTAGCCTGCCTCATCGCGCACCACCATCGCAACCCGAGAATGCTCCAGCAGGATCTGCTGAGTGGGTTCGCGGTCCGTGATGAAGTAGCCGCGGGAACGAATATAGTCGATGACACGCTGCTGCTGCTCTCGCCAGTCGATGCCCACCACCAAGCGCAGATCCAGATCGGCGGTCGCGGTGGGCGGAATGACATTGGCGGCTCTGGCTCCGGTTTGGCCCGAGGAGAATCCGTTGATGTTCAGTGAAGGCCGGTTGATCAACTCAAGCAGATGCGCGCCTGCGCCGTCGATGTGCCCCAGCCAAAAGGCATTCATCAGCATGTGGTCGTTCACCGGCGCATGGGCTAGCGCTTCTTTCTCAGCAGCAGAGAGCGGCTCAATTCCGTCATAAAAATGCGGTATCAGGACGCGGCCGTCTTCATCTTTCATCCCGGCGAACAACTGCGCCAGCATCATCGCCGGGTTCGGCGCCCAGTTTCCGTAATGGCCACTGTGCAACCCATGGTGCGGTCCATAAACTGTGATCTCCAAATGCGCATCGCCTCGTGCCCCAAAGACCACCGTCTGTCGTCCGCTCTGATCGACGGGCCCATCGCACACCAGCCACACATCGCCGTGAACCAGATCGTGGTTGGCATTGAGGATCTGCTCCAGATGTGGCGATCCTGCTTCCTCCTCACCCTCCCACACGAAGCGAAGATTCGCCCGCAACGGGATCCCGGTCGCCTTTAACGCATCGAACGCGGTAAGCTGCGCGAAGATCGCCGCCTTATCGTCGCCGGCAGATCGAGCGTAGATGCGCTGCTCGCCGTTTACTTCCCGCACAATCGGCGTGAAGGGAGAGCCGCCATCCCATTCCGACGGAGTAACTGGCTGTCCGTCATAATGCGCATAAAAAACGATCGTATGCTGAGCTCCCGGCACGTCGATCTTCCCGAAGACCACCGACGGCGCGCCGGGGAGAGAGAGCAGCCGGGAATCGATACCGCGTTTCCGCAGTCCTTCGAGGAGTACGTCGGCATTGCGCTTCAGGTTTGCCGGATCGGCGGCAACGTTTGGTATCGACAGCAATTCGCTAAACTGTTGCGCGAGTTCCGCGCGATGTGCCGCGGTATACTCGCGGGCCGTATCCGGCGGCTTCTGCGCCGCTATTGCGGTTGCCAGGCAAAGAAGAAACGCAGCAAGGTAGGGAAGTTTCATAGGCTGACTATACAATGCGATTCGTACAAATGTTCCTGCCAGCGCTCCTGCAGAACTGGACATCCCGAAGAATATGTGGACGAATGCAAACGTGGGCTGCAAAAATAACGGTGGAGATTTGAATGAGAGCCGAAGGCCCCGACTTACGGGGATACGATCCCAGCTTCAGGGCTGCTGTAAACGAACAGGCTAGCACTAACGCAGGATGCCGATATTTGCGTCGAACCCGTGAGCTGCGCTCTTCGTGCCGGTGGACCACGGGACTTCTGCTGCTTCTGCCACTGACGGCCGTGATATCGATCCAGTTCGTGAGCGTCGCGAATGGCGCGATTGTCGGAGATCCACCTCTTTCCGGGGAGTCTTCTGGCGCCATTGAGCTTTCCTCTTGCAAATTGTCAGGTGTTCCGCAACCAGCGCGGTGCGGTGTACTCCAAGTCCCCGAGAATCCCAATCGGCCTGCGGGGCGTCGGCTCAAAATCGGCGTGGCCGTGATCCCCGCTACCGCCGGGAAGTCGCATCCAGACCCGATTGTCATATTGATGGGCGGCCCTGGTGAAGATGCGATCAGCGCAGCCGAGATTTACGTCAAGCAGTTCACAACGCTGCGTCAGGATCGCGACATCCTGCTAGTAGACCAGCGGGGTACTGGACGCTCGGGCGCATTGAATTGCGCTCTATTCTCAGCGCAAGAAGCTGCGGTGAGCCTGCGCGATGTATTCCCACCTGCAGCCGTCGAAAAATGCGAGCAAACCCTTCGCGTGCGAGCCGACCTGACACAGTACACCTACGATCGCTTCGCCAACGACCTGGAACAGGTTCGACAGGCTCTCGGCTACGGACCACTGAATTTGTTCGGGGGCTCCTACGGAACTCGAGCCGCGCAAGTTTACCTGCGAATGTACCCCAAAAGCGTGCGGACTGTGTATATGGGTAGTGTCGTTCCGCTCGATGCAGCGACGCCGCTGCCTTTCGCAAAGACCGGACAAACTGCGCTCGAGAAGATGTTCGACGCCTGCGCCGGAGATTTCGCCTGCAACGCTGCGTTCCCTAACCTGCGAGAGGAGTTTCGCCAGATATCTGCTCGCCTGTCCTCAGAATCCGTGCGCGTCACCGTGCAGGGACAAACCGGCACCGAGCCGCTGGATCGTGGTCGGGTTGCGGAGTGGTTTCGCTCGAAACTTTATAGGCCCCGGAGCTCCACCGCACTACCCTGGATGATTCATCGAGCTTTCCTTGAGGACTGGAGCCCGATTTCCGAGGGCGTTCTAGCTGATGCCAGCGATAACTCGCCTTTCAGCTTCGGTCTCTTCTTTGCGATTACGTGCAGTGAGGATGTCCGGTTTATCAGAGAAGCCGACGTCGCAGCTGAAACCCAGGGCACTTTCTTGGGTGACTATCGCGTACGTCAGCAACAGGCCGCCTGCAAGTTTTGGCCTAAGGCCTCACTCCCGAAAGACTATCGCGAAACTATTCGGTCATCCGTGCCGACCGTGTTCGCCTCTGGTGATACCGATGGTGCTACGCCGCTATGGTATACGGATCATGCCGCCAAGGGTTTCTCACATCGCCTCGAAGTCGTGCTCCGTGGGCAGGGGCACACCGAGTGGAATGAATGCATCGCGAAGATTTATCAAAAGGTCGTCATTTCCGGCTCCGTGGGCGGCGGGGGCACATCGACCTGCCCGCTAGTGCCACGACCGCCATTCAGACTACAGTAGGTGTCGTCCTCATGGTTCGCAAGTTCACGGGCGTTTGCGCATTGCGGATGGATAAAGCACTTGCGTCACCCGGGCCAGAAGTCGGCTTCTAGGAAGTTGGATTTCTCCGACGACACCAACAAATCTGACAAACTAAGGTTGTCTCCGATTCTTAACCAAGAGGCGAAAGTCAGGAAGCACGAGGAAGAATCTCTAAAAACCCCCATTTAGTTGCGCTTCTTGGAGCATTCCCTGCGGATAGATTTTTCGCTTTCGGACTGCGCGATAGGCACGCAGGCCCTGCGAACATCATCAGGATGCCGGGGAACCTTGCGCCGTGACCATTTTTGTCACAGAATCGCCTGGTGTTCGCCGTTTACGCACGAATAAATGGCGAATCGAAAACCGGACTAGTTGCAAACTCTTGAGGTCGCGTTTTGGTGTGAGATTCTCTGGTAAGGTTTTGCTATCTGCAACTCACGGACACGTCGAGGCTTAGCCTGTCAAAACCGTACCGAGGGTTCGAATCTCTCTTCCTCCGCCAGCAAGTCTTAACTGCAGAGAAAATCGGCTCTTCTTCCCTCGGAAATACGCGACGATTGCCTGTATTTCGCGATTGTGCCTAGACAAACCGGACTGCAGAGAACGGCCCGCTTAGCAACAAAGGCGGTCACTGTTCTGGCTTTTCTCTGGAGGGCACGTGCGCGGTCCGGTTTCAATAAGTGCCTCAGGCGAATGCAATGCGATCTCAAGCCGAAGATTCGGCCGCAGCGAGTTGACTTTCGCCAACACCTTAGAAGTGGCCTTCGGTGGCCTTCGGCAACAGACGCTATGGTTCGGTAGCTACATGGGCGGTTTTCGCTAACTGGCCGACGAACCGATAACTTCCGGTTTGCCCGTCATCCGGAAATTGACTACGGAATCGATTCTGACGAGGCGACTTGTAGGTGCCCACCCTAATGGGCGGATTTTTATGAAATAGCGTCCCGCGTCGCTTCAGACTGCCTTGGCGTTCGCAGAGAAATGAAGGAGTTTTGGCTCCCGATCCGATCGGCATTCACGCGCTGCGTTCTGATTGAGAACGTATAAACGTGATTCTTTCATTCAGGCCATCCTCAGCGGGGCATAAGCCGGAAAAATAGAGCCTGCTTGGCAACAGGTTCTACCTTTGCTTCCAGGGCAGCATCTGGGCCTAGAAGTCTTCCGTACTAGTCTTGAGCGACTAACAGCTTGCCGATAAAAAAATTAATCATATGCACTTTATCGATTCCGAATCCCCGTCCCTTTCGTCGAGGTTTCGATCGTACGGTAGGTTGGTTGTGGCAGCAAGTTCGAAGGTAGTAGCGTCACCACTTAGTATTTTCAGAGGCTTCCCCGTAGGTTGCGCAAGCCATGATAGCGGAAATTATACAAACAGAGCGGTCCAAGGTCCGTACAAAAGGGCTCGCCGTCATTGGCATGGCTTGCAGGTTTCCTGGGGCCCGGAACATCGACGAGTTTTGGCGCAATCTCCAAGCAGGAGTCGAGTCGACTACGGAGTTTTCGGATGAGGAGTTGCGGCGTTCGGGAATCCCTGAGTCTGTCTTTACTTCGCCCAGTTATGTAAAACATAGTGCGATTCTCGCGGATGTTGATTTGTTTGATGCCCGGTTCTTTAATATGAGCGCCCGTGAGGCCGAGTTGATTGATCCGCAACAGCGGGCTTTGCTGGAGTGCGCCTGGGAAGCGCTGGAGGATGCCGGATACTCTTCGGAGACTTACCAAGGCAGCGTAGGAGTTTATGCCGGCAGTGGTGCTCCAACTTACTTGTTGAATTTAGGCGTCGATCACAAAGCCATGGATCCGAACGATGCCACGCCCATGTTGTTTGCCAATACCAACGATCTTCTGGCAACGCGGGTAGCGTATAAGTTGAACTTAACCGGACCTAGCATCACGGTACAGACCGCCTGCTCAACATCCCTGGTAACGGTACATGTAGCTTGCCGGGCTTTGCTGAATCATGAGTGCGATCTTGCATTGGCTGGTGGCGTCACCATTCGAACTCCCCAGGTAATGGGAGATTCATTCATGGAAGGCGGAATTGTCTCTCCTGACGGCCACTGCCGGACCTTCGACGAGCGGGCGCAAGGCACGGTTCGTTCGAATGGGGTGGGAATCGTAGTGCTGAAGCGATTGGAAGACGCGCTTCGTGACCGGGATTGCATTCATGCGATTATTCGAGGCTCAGCTATTAATAATGATGGATCTCAGAAGGTAGGCTTTGCGGCCCCCAGCGTAAGCGGACAGCGGGACGTGATCCAGCAGGCGCTTCGCGATTCCGGTGTCGAGCCGGAAACCATCCGCTATATCGAGGCGCACGGAACGGCAACTCCGATGGGGGATCCAATCGAAGTGACTGCTTTAACGCAGGCATTTCGTGACAGCACCGCGGAAAAAGGTTTCTGTGCCGTCGGTTCGGTCAAGTCCAACATCGGCCATACTGACTGTGCAGCTGGAGTCGCGGGCTTGATTAAGACCGTGCTCGCTCTCGAGCACAAACAGATCCCCGCCACTTTAAACTTCCAGCGGCCCAACCCGATGATCGATTTCGCGAATAGTCCGTTCTATGTGAATACGACTCTCAGTGAGTGGAAAACCAACGGTGTACCGCGCCGCGCCGGAGTAAGTTCGTTTGGTATTGGCGGCACCAATGCTCACGCGGTGCTGGAAGAGGCCCCGCCGGTCGAGTCTAGTAAAGAAACTCGACCGTATCAGATGCTTGTACTCTCAGCTAAGACGAGCACTGCCCTGGAGGCGGCAACTAGCGATCTGGCAGCATATCTCGAGTCACATAAAGATGTAAATTTGGCGGACGTCGCTTACACGCTGCAGGTTGGTCGCCGGGAGTTCAGTCATCGCCGAGTGATTGTAGGCAAAGATCCTGAAGACGCTCTCGATTCTTTGCACTCACTGGACGTAAAGCGTGTGGTGACTGGATTCCAGGAACCTAAGAGCCGGCCGGTTGTCTTTATGTTTCCTGGGCAGGGCGCGCAGTATGTAAATATGGCCGCTGACCTTTATCGCAACGAACTGGTTTTCAAACAAGAGGTGGACCGCTGTGCCACGCTTTTGCAGGAGCACCTCGGACTTGATCTTCGCGACGTCCTCTACCCCAAACCGGACGAAGTTAGGACTTCCGAAAGTGCGACACGATTGCTGCAAACCCAGTTCACCCAGCCTGCTCTCTTCGTCATCGAGTACGCGCTCGCCCAGCTGTGGATGGACTGGGGACTACAACCCCATGCCATGGTTGGACATAGCATTGGCGAATACGTAGCAGCGTGTCTGGCCGGAGTATTTTCGCTCGAAGATGCACTGGCCTTGGTTTGTGCGCGGGGTGAGTTGATGCAATCGCTGCCCGCGGGGAGCATGTTGGTAGTTCCTCTGCCTGAGGCTGAAGTTACTCCATTACTAAGTAACAACTTGTCACTCGCTGCCGTAAACAGTCCGGAGTTTTCTGTTGTCTCCGGTTCCGACGAAAGCATTGAACGCCTTGAGCAAGAGCTGATGGCGAAGAAGCTAGCATGCCGCCGTCTGCAGACTTCGCACGCATTCCACTCGGCGATGATGGACCCGATTCTCGAATCCTTCGCCGCCGAACTCCGCAAGGTTCACATGCGCGCTCCGCAGTTGCCGTATATGTCTAACCTTACTGGCACATGGATCACTGAAGCCCAGGCAACCAGTCCGGACTATTGGGTGCAGCACTTACGCCGGACAGTGCGTTTCGCCGATTGTGTTTGTGAGTTAGTGAAAGATCCAGACTGGGTGCTGCTCGAAGTTGGGCCTGGCCGGACGCTGAGCACACTGGCGCGCTGGAATCCTTACCGAGCCCAAGGTCAGGTCGTGATCAATTCTGTTCGCCATCCAGATGACTTACTTGAGGATGAAGCATTCTTGTTGGTGGCTGCCGGTAAACTCTGGATGACCGGCGTCCAGTTTGATTGGGCTCGCTTTTATGGGCATGAGGAGCGAAAACGAGTATCTTTGCCGACTTATCACTTCGAGCGTCAGCGCTATTGGATCGAACCGAAAAAGAAGACGGCATCGACATCTGCGGTAGAGGCAAGCACGGAAAAAAACAGGAATGCCGATGAATGGTTTTACATGCCGTCGTGGAAGAGAACACCCTTAACTCCCAAAGCCGACCAACAATCGCTCGTTGGACCGTGGTTGATCTTTTTTGACCGCTTTGGCTTGGGAGAACGACTGAAGTCCGAAGCGCAGCAACGCGGAATCGAGGTGTTTTCGGTTACAGAGGGCTTGCAGTATGCTCAGGTTGCTGAATCTTTCACGATATCTTGTCAGAAAGATTCCGATTACCACTCTCTTTTTAAGGCCCTCAAACAAGCAGGAAAAATACCGTCTAAAGTCCTGTACTTGTGGACCATTGCAGACGCGGACAACAACAATAATGGAGCGGCACAAGTTGATCTGGAATGGAGTTTCTACGGCCCTCTGTTTCTCGCGCAGGCGATTGGTTCTCTGGCGAATGCTTCTCCAGTTGAATGGGTAATGGTGTCCAATTCTCTTTACGACGTCATCGGTGAATCGATTCACCATCCAGAGAGGGCAACGCTGCTAGGGCCTTGCCACGTGATCCCGCAAGAATATCCCAATGTATCTTGCCGCCATGTTGACTTCGACTTTACCGTTCGCGAGATTCCTCTAACGGACGCTGTCCCTGGCTTGGTCGAGGAGATTGTGAATGGCTCGGAAGAAAAAGTAGTGGCCTATCGAAAAGGAAAACGGTGGGCACAGATCTATGAGCACTTACACCTCCCAGCGAATGATCGAAATGTTCCTTTACGCGAAAAGGGAACTTACCTTATCACCGGCGGTCTTGGGGGAATCGGTTTGGCTATTGCTGAACATTTGGCGGAAACACTCCGGGCTCGACTGGTCTTAGTCGGAAGGTCAACGTTTCCGCAACGAAAAGCGTGGGAAGAGTGGCTGGAAACGCATCCCGAACAGGATGAAGTAAGTTCAAAAATCCGGAAGCTCCAGTCGCTGGAAAAGATGGGCGCCGAAGTGCTGGTGGTTAGTGCCGATGTAAGTGACGAGCAGCAAATACGATCTGCCATTGCTTACGCACAAGAATGTTTTGGACCGCTTAACGGCGTGATGCACTGTGCCGGTGTCCCTGGCGGCGGAGTCATTCAACTGAAGACGCGTGAAATCGCGGAAGCGGTGTTGGCGCCCAAGGTAAAAGGAACGATGGTATTGGCGTCTGTTCTGAATAAAACGCCGTTGGATTTCTTTGTCGCGTGCTCGTCGCGCACTTCCATCACAGGTTCCTTTGGGCAAGTTGACTATTGTGCTGCCAATGCATTTCAGGATGCATTCGCACATTTCAGCCGTCAAAACGGCTCTCCGGCAATGGTTGCCATCAACTGGGACGCATGGGCAAATGTGGGCATGCTCGCCAGCGCTG
>Ga0210391_10002540_pt1 | contig 15815 bp, 9 predicted proteins | sample IncBWC12OmetaG_FD_160573 | JGI IMG/M metagenome (GOLD analysis project Ga0210391, IMG submission 160573) | Forest soil microbial communities from Barre Woods Harvard Forest LTER site, Petersham, Massachusetts, United States - Inc-BW-C-12-O ... | reverse complement strand
CGCCCCCCCCGCACCCCCAATGAACCTCCCGATATTTTGAACGTCGTGAGACGTTGGGAGGAGTGTTGTCAAAAAAGAGGCCGGCAGAATTCTCTCTTCGCTTTCAGCGGTTCTCATTCGCTAGAGCGTTGACGATCTCGCTCCACTCTTGATCGAGTGACATACGCGCTTGCGGCTTTCCTGCTCGGCTATACCAGTAGTCAGCATTGGACAGATCCCCTTCCTTGCGGTGAAGGTAAGCGTGCACCCACGCGCCCCCCGGCCCTTCATCCTGTTGAGCCGATTCGTGCGCCTTCCCCCAATCGCCCTTCGCATCCCACCACAAGGCTGCCAACGGAAGGCTCAGCTCTTTGGGAGGATGGTCGCTCGCTAGAAAATTTCGGAATTGTTCCAAGTCCATAGAATGTAGATGACGCAGATTAGGTGGGGTTGCAGAGGCACATCCAGGCTTGTTGACTTCGTTTGGCTGGGTTGGTGGTTCATCAAAAATGGGAAATGGTCTACCTTGCAGTAGGCACTAGCCAAAAATGGGAAAACACCAAGAATTGGAAAACTTGACCCAGCCCCACCGTCCGCCTACCATCTGCCCAGAGACACGCGGAGTGCGATCGGCCGTACAGAAAGTACTCGCTACACACCCCGTCATTTGTGAAGCGATAGCTCCCATGCTTGGCATTTCCATGGAGCCGGCCGAACGACTGCGCCGGGCGCTCTTTCCCGCTAAGGGTAAGCAGTTCGGCTGGCGCGTGGCTTCGGTCACCGTAAGCCTCGTCTCGGTCGGACTCATCGTGCTGACCCTCGAGTACCGGCTCCACGGAGTGGAACTGCCGCCAGCAGTGCTACTCGGCCTGCTTGCGACCTTTGCCACGGTTGTGTTGCTCCTTTCGCAGTTCCTCTTTTGGGCCCAGAAAGAAGAGGGCCAGATCACGGGCGCCTTTAATTCGACCGAGCGCGAATTTCAATCCATCTTCGAAAATGCGCTTGATGCCATTCTCATCCTGGACGACCAGGCAATCTGTCGGGAAACGAATCCTGCAGCCGAGGACCTCTTTGCAACCACACGCCTGGAGCTCGTCGGCCAGCCTATCGATCGTTTCTACAGGAATGCCGCCCAATTCCGGGAAGGCTGGCAATCGCTTCTCGCCCGGAAGTTCCAGCAGAGCGATGCGGAACTCGTGCGGCCTGACCGGTCATCGGTTTTCGTGGAGTTCACGGCCAAAGCGGACTGCCTGCCCGGACAGCACGTGATGATTCTTCGCGACGTCACCGAGCGCCGGAGGGCACAGCGGTCGCTTCTCGAAAGCGAAGAGCGTTTTCAGCAGATGGCGACGAACATCCAGGAAATCTTTTGGATGATCGATGCCGAAACCAAGAAAGCCCTGTTCGTCAACCAGTCCTATGAGACGATCACGGGCCGTTCCTGCGAGTCCTTGCGGGACAACCCCGCCTCTTACGAGGACCTGATCCACGCTGCCCATCGCGTTCACGTCCTATCCAAACTGGACGAGGCCACTCATACCGGACAGTTCAATGAAAGATTTCGCATTGTGTGTGCCCAGGGCGAAGTTCGCTGGGTATGGGTGCGCGGGTTTCCCGTCCGGGACGCCGCGGGCAAAATCCGCCGCCTCGTGGGAACCGCTCTGGAAATTACCGCGCAGAAGCAGGCCGAGGATCAAGTCGTGGCCAACCTCGAAATCGCGAAGTCGGCGTGGGCCGAAGCCGAGGCCTTGCGAAAGGCGACACTTTCGCTTACCCAGGATCTGCGGATGGATTTCATTATGGATGCTTTGCTCAAGTCGCTTGAGGAGTTAGTTCCATACACCTGCGCTCGTGTTCTTGTCCCGGAGGGTGGACCTCACATGCTGGCGTTAGGTGAGCGGGCATGTCCTGAAGGGCTGAAGAAGCCCGGGCCCAGGGCGCCGCTGACTTTCGTTGCGAACGAATCCACGTTCTTTCATCGGATTTTGCTGGAGCAAAAGAGTGTCCTGATTGCCGACACGGATAGGGAAGAGAAGTGGCATACCTTCAAAGGGCACAAGCAACTGCGTTCCTGGCTCTCGGCCCCGCTGGTCGCTTCCGGACAGTATCTCGGGTGCCTCTCGGTCGGCCACGTCCTGCCGAATATCTACACGGAAGACCATCTCCGCCGCGCCGAATTGCTCGCCATACCCGCGGCGGCCGCGATTCAAAATGCGAGGTTATACGAAACCGCACGCATCTACGGGGAGACCCTCGAATTGCGGATTGCTGAACTCAAACGCACGGAAACCGCTCTGGCCGAGTCGGAAGACAGCCGCAGGTCTTCAGAAGAGAAGTTTGAGAACGTGTTTCAATCGAGCCCGGTGCCGTTTTCGATTACGACGGTGATGGAAGGACGATTCGTCGACGTCAATGCCGCGTTCGAACGAAGGTATGGCTACTCCCGCGCCGAGGTGCTTGGACGTACCGTTCATGAGCTAAGAATCTGGGAGCACCCGGCGGACAGAGAATTCCTGATCGCTCAACTCAATCAAGGTGGGCCCATCCACAACATCATGACCCGGCTTCGCGTTAAGTCCGGAGAGATCAGGCTTACTGCCTACTCCGCCAGTAGAATTCAGTTCGAAGGCGAATCTTGCATTCTCGCTGTTTCCGAGGACATCCATCAATTCGACCGGCAGAAGAGCAATTGAGTTCGGGTCGTCGAACAGTAAGGCGCCGACGAAGCCACCCCGACGTTCTAGAAAAAAGCTGGAAGGCCGCTACCTGTATGGGTTTTCGGGCACTGTAGCTCGGAGTGGACCTATCTCGTGCATCCTAAATTCTCTGTTTTGAATCTCTGCCCGAAATTCCGACCAGTCTGAAGAAAGATAGCCCGCCCAGAAGGGAATCGCGGCAGGATGCTCGCCATGTTTGCATCCTGAGGATGGTATCGGAACATTCAAGTCCGGCGGTCATTGCGCCGGGGAAACTTACAAGGCGCGTCCGCTCCCCTGAGCGACGCCGCACACACGGCATTCGGCGCCCTCTTCGTGATGCGATCTCTGACCCAATCGTGGTGAGTCGTTTGTATGTCAAGGATGGTCGAGCGCGTTCGGAATCAGGCGGCAATCAATCCTCGTCTTCTACCCGCCATCGACCAGTTGCTGATCGCTGGTATCAAGCTTGGGCCGAACAAGAAGCACGAAGCCATTAACAAAATCCTCAAGCTTGTGCCGGAGTGGAAGCGAGGCGACTGCTGGCGCCGTATTCGACAATTGCGCCGAACCCCGGCACTTGCCACGGTTAATACCTCGCAAGACCTGGACAAGGCGAACAATGGTCCATCCCATCGCGCAGGTTCACGCCCCTGGCTTCCCGAGGATGATGCCACGCTACTAGGCTTGGCGGGCTATGAGCCGGTCGACAGAATTGCCGAGCGACTTGGCCGTTCCGAGCGAGCCGTTCGTTTCCGTCTGGGGGCGCTTGGCATGAGCGCAAGAGTGACCGATGGCTGGTCCCAGCGTGCGTTGCGGAAATTGTTACGGATGAGCCGCACGCGACTGCGGCAACTTGTTGCCAGTGGCCTGTTACGGATTCGCGATCCACGGATCACGCGAGCTTCACTCGCCAGTTGGTGCGCCAAAAACTTTCCCGCGGATCCCTCCTCGTCCTCGGCGAGGCCAGCTGTCCCTAGTTTGCCTGATGGGCCGTGCTCCTGGAAACGAGGGGCCAAGATCTTGGGTCTCGAAGTCGGGGCTGTGCAGAAACTGATTTCAGTTGGACAACTCAAACTGGCGGATACGTTTGTGACCGACCGGGCATTTGAAGAGTTCTGCGGAAAACATGGCCACCGCATCAACCTGTCCCTTATCGACTCCTCGACGAGGAAGTGGTTAATTACCGAGTACGGAGTTCCGGATTGTGCCGAAACCAAGCCATTGCCGCGAGCGCAGAAGCACGCGCTGATCACGAGAACCTGCAAATGTGGAAAGCGAATAGCCGGAAATGTTTATTTCAGACATACGAGGCATTGTCGCGTTGCTGGAGAACGGTTGGCAACAAATCCCGACTTGAGGAGCCCCGCGGACTATCAACTCGGTGCCTGAGATCAGGACTGGCACGGTTAAAGGGTTAAAGGGTGCCGGGATCGAGTGGTCACAATCTCTGAACCTGGCTTCTGGCCAGGGTCGTGGTTCAGTCTCACTCCCGGCATTTTCACATTCACTCAGATTCTCAGACATCGCATGTGTTGCGGTAGGAGTTTTCCTCTTAGGACCGATCGCGTTCGCGGCATTGCTCTCTTCAGTAGGTGGTTGCTGCTCGTCTTAAATGCCAAAGATCCAAAGTAGCCCACTAACCAGTCGTCGATCTCTCGGAAAATGTCGTGGGTAAACCAGAAGTTTTCCAGTGAGCGTCATGAACCAGTTTTGTGCGCGCATCTTTCCCTCCTAGAAAACGCGTGACGTTTTGATTCGGTATGGGCCGGGATTCCCCGTGCGCTCCGGCCCTGGCTAAAACCGATCGCTTCGAAAATATCCGCTCTATTTTTTGGTTTTCGTGCTGGTCGCATCTCCGCCGGGATCGGCATTAACAGGGCGGTCGTGTTTCGGAGGAATCAACCGCTTGCTGTCAAAATGGGTCGGAGTCGGATCCTGCTAGAGTCAAACACACTTTGGCTTTCCGCGCCCATTTCTAGAAAGTAAACTTCGCCGAAAACTGCAGCTGACGCGGATTGAACATCGTCCGCGGAGTGCCAAATAAGGGGCTCGGCGCCGGAGCAACCCCGAAGTTGGCATAGCCGGGGATCGAGCTGTAGTTCATGCAAGCTACCTGGCCCTTTTGAATGGCGACCGAAGTGGCATCGCCATAGTGCTGCGGAGCCGGCCCATTAATAGGCGACGTGCCGCCGCAGAAGTCCGGCGTCCCGCCTCCGTACACCGATGTCACTTCGTTGATGTTTTGCCGATTGAATACGTCGAAAGCGTCGGCGGCCAGCAACACCTGAAGGCGCTCGTTCAATCTGACGGATCGCGAAACGCGCACATCGAAATCATAAAAATGATCGCCGCGATAGGCGTTGCGCGGAGACAAGCCTACGCGGTCGGTAACAGGATTGGTGTCGCCATTCTCATCGTTGCCCACAAACATGGAGAACGGCCGCGGCGATTGCAGTTGACTGATCAGGCTGAACTCGAAATTTCGCAAGTAGCTTCCCTTGGGGGTGTCGGCCGTAAAATTCGCTACAAATCGATGCCGAACGTCCTGGACCGAGTTTGCCCGCTCTAAACTGCGGTCATAGAGATCCTGCGGCGTGCTTACGAAGGTCGTGAAGGTGCCGTCGTCCTGGGTGTGCGAATAAGTGTAGTTGGCGTTGAAGCGGAAATATTGTCCAAACCGATCGGCTATGGAAAGCGTGCCCGCGTTATATTCAGCGTTCCCGCTTCCATCCAGGTAATACATCAGGCCCGCGTTCTGGTACTGCGCTCCGCTGAAAGCAGCCTTGCCATCGGGTTCGACGTTGTTTGGGAAGGGGCCTGTCGGAGTAATCGGCGGACCTGGCACTGTGTTGGCGGGAAAACAAGTCGTTGCGCTATTGGAAAGGCCCGCTGAGGGGCAAACATTTAGATTCTCCGGCCGGATCTGCTTATGCGCGCGCAGGAATAGATAGCCCGCGCTTACGACGAGTCCCTTGCCGAATTGTTCGTCAATCTGCAGGCTCGCTTGCTCGGAGTAGGCATAACGCATATTGCGGTCGATACCGCCGCCGCTGTTGGTGACGAACGTGCCTCCCGGGAAACCAGGATTCTGTCCTGGGCCGGGACCAGTACTGAAGTTGGGAGGAGTCTGACCGGTTGTGACCAGCGTTCCCGCCGCCTGCGCGGGCGTGGGAACGGTCGAGCCATCAGGGTAGGGAAGCGGCGCAAAGCCGTTGAGCGGGTTCGGCGCGTCAAAGCTCAGTTGGTTCAGCACCCACGTAGCCGTCGAGTTGCCCTGCCTTACCCAAGGTTGCGCAGCGTTCGGAATCACCACCTCACGCTGAGGATACGTGACAAAGAAAAACGTCATGTTGTAGTGATCGTCGAAGATTCCATAGCCGCTGCGAATCACCGTGCGCTTGTTCGGGGAGTACGCAATGCCAACACGCGGCTGAAAGCCGCGAAAATCGTGATTAACAATCTGCGTTAATCCAGTCTCCACATCCCAGCGCAATCCGTAGTTGAGCGTGAACTTCGAATTTACCCGCCACTGATCCTGCACAAACCATCCAAAATAATTGTGGTTCAGCTTAACGAAGTAGTCCTGCGGATCGACGTACGCATTCTGCCATGTGGTCGGTATCGCTGGCGGCAGGCTGCCTTCTACGATTGCGCCTGTACCCACAGGAGCGCCCCAGAACACAATCGGCACGCCATTGAGCGGATCATTCGGATTCGGCCCCGGTCCGCTTGGCGGAGCCGTTGCCGTCGGGCACGGCGGCCCGGGCGAGGCCGGTACATCCGCCGTCACGTTGACGAAGTTGGCAAAATCCACCAGGCAGTTGTTGCCCGGCAATACGATGCGCATCGGCGTAAAGCCCGGCCAGATCACGAAGTTCTGAATCAGATTGGTGTCGACGCCAACCTTCAAATAGTGAGCGCCCTTGATCCACGCCAGACTGTCTGAGATCTGTTGCCGGTTTTCATCCATGGCATCGAAGGTGCCGAAGTTGTGGCCGAATGAAAGCTCGTTCGGCAAATCAAGATTCGGCTGGCCAGTCGTCGCCGGAAAGTTATAATGTCGCCTCGCGTATTGCACGAGCAACGTATTGACCAGATTCGGTTTCACCAGAGAATTGATGGTGCCGACCAAAGACTGATCGCGCAGAAAAGTATTGTGTCCGTCGCTGGGCACGCCGATTCCGCCGCCGTCGAGCGTGTCCCCGACCAACACATTTAAATCGCGCGCGTCGACGATGCCGTAATGAATCGTCAGCCGATTGTTGGTGTTGATTTGTTGGTCGAAGCGAGCGAATCCATTGTCGTTGTCCAGCGTTTTCAGCGTGTTCAAATTCTCCGGAGGCAGGCCCAGAGCAACCTTGGCAGCATCAAATACGCTGAGGTTGCCAATCAAAGTCGCCGGATAAGTCGGCGATTCTCCTAATCGCTGGCCTTCATAGTTGGCGAAAAAAAAGGTCTTGTCCTTTTGGACAGGGCCGCCTAAGGTAGCTCCGAATTGGCCCCGGCGGTATTGATCATATTGCGCAGTTTGCAGAAGCGACCGCGAATCCCATGCCTTATTGCCGAGATAACCGTAGACGGAACCATGCAAGTCATTCGTACCTGACTTGGTAACCACGTTAACAATCCCCCCCAGCGCGCGCCCATACTCCGTACCAAAGCTGTTATTGACGACGCGAAATTCACTTACCGCCTCTTGCGAAGGAGTAGCGCGCTGCGAACCCGTGGCTTCGTTGATGTAGTCGGCGCCATCGACCGTCACCGCATTGCTCAAGTCGCGCATGCCGCCAAACGATATCCGAGTGACTTCGGGCTCGGTAAAGGTTGACTGGATGCTGGTTCTGCCCGTCGCGACGCCGGGAGTCAAAAGCGCGAAATCCACGAATTGCCGGCCGTTGGTTGGCAGTGAGTTAATCTCGGGTGTGTCAATCACCTGGCTGATTTCCGTGCGGGTCGTCTCGACCGGCGGCGCCTCGGTCGTCACCGTGACCGTCTCGCCGACGCCTGCCACTTTCAGCGATACGTCAAGGGTCGCGGTCTGTCCCACGGTCAACGTAAGCCCGGTTTGCAGCGACGTGGCGAAGCCCGCCGCCTGCACGGTGATGTCATACCGTCCCGGCGGAAGATTGGGCACAACATAGAAGCCGCGCGCGCTGGAGGTAGAAGTGTAAGTCCGATTCGTTTCGCGATCGCGCAGCGTGACCGACGCTCCAGCAATCACTTGCCCCGTCGGATCGAGCACCGTGCCGCTGAGTTGAGCGAAAGTAATTGTGGCTTGCGCAAAAGCATGCGGCACCAGGATGGCCGTAACCGCGGTGACGCACAGGATCACCACCAGACGACGTAGTCTCATTGCTTCTGCTCCTCGCTGAGGTTGCCGACTGATCCGGTTCCTAAGCCAAGTCGACCGTTCCATGCCGCAGTCGAAAAAAGAGTCGCCACCGGAACCCCACGTCCCGGCCACGGACGTGCGCGCAGCCGTCGCTGGCAACCGCGCCGAGCATCGGTTGAAACCAAAAAAGTGTCCAATACATCTTTGGTTACCGTGTGATACCTGATGAGTATCAGTAGTCAAAATTGCGGGGCAAACGCTCGCCATGCACTTTGGCCCCAATCGTCGACAACAAGAAAAACGATTTTGCGAATCGGGCGACGCGCGACTCGCAGCGCGAGCGCGGCCAGTTGCCCAAATACCGCGCAGGTATAAAATAGCTGCCTGTGGAACTGCGTCACGCCCGTTACTTCATTGCCGTCGCGGAATGCCTCAACTTCCGCAAAGCTGCGCAGCAATTGCACGTCGCACAACCTCCCTTGAGCCGGCAAATCCGACAGCTGGAAGACTATTTGGGCGTCGCACTATTTGTGCGTGACAAGCGCAAGGTAGAGCTAACCAAATCCGGGCACGCCTTTCTGGAGGAGGCGCGCAAACTCATCGTGCAGTCGGTTCGCGCCGTCGAAGTCGCTCGCCACGCCCACAAAGGCGAATTTGGAACCATCAAGATCGGGATTGCCTCTGGCTTTGGCGGCGTGGTCAGCAAGGTCGTGTTCGAAAATTCCAGACGATTTCCCTCGGTCGAGGTCGAATGCCGGGATGTTTTTTCGACTTATCAAAATGAGGCCCTGCGCCGGCGTGAAATCGACATCGGCTTTTTGCGCCCACCGGTCGATCAGGTCAATCTCGATTGTGAGCTCCTCTATGAAGAGGAGTTCGTAGTGACTCTGCCGAAAAACCACCATCTGGCAAAACGCAGGTCGGTGCGGATGAAAGACATTGCCGATGAACCGCTGATCATCTTCGACCGCGCTTTTTCGAGCGGCCTATACGACAAGGTTATGGGACTCTACAACCGTCAAGGTCTCACACCGCGCCTGATCTTGACTCATGTGCAGCCCCATGAAGAAGCTGGGGTGATCATGGTCGCGTCCGGCAAGGCGATCTTTGTCGGAGCCGGTGCAATCGTCAATCGGTCGGTGTCCGGCCTGGAGCTTGTATCAGTGCGACTCGACGAACCGGACGCCAAGATCGAGGTCTACGTTGCCTGGCGAAAACGTGAGGACTCCACTGCGGTATTAGCCTTTCTGGATTCGGTTCGCCGCACCCTCGGACAACCGGCCCAAAAAAATATTGCCTAGGCAGAATCCCTGGCGATTCCAGCCGACGACAAAATAGCCGGAACCTCCATGCCGCCTGAGGGCTCCCGTAGAAAAAGGCCCGCGCAAAACAGCACCGCGCTTCCGCCCGCGGCTAGCCACATGGTCAAGCCCAAGCCGTGTTTTTCGGCCAGTGCGCCCGCCAGTAGCGGCGCACCGGTCGCTCCCGTGATTTCTCCAACCAGGGTTGTAAGGCCGATTGACGTAGCTCGAAATTGTGGCGGAACACTTTCAGTCGGAACCAACACCATGACGAGGCTGGCGATGCCCTGACCCGTATTGGCCGCGAAGACAATCGCCGCCAGCAGTATCGGATATACGTAGAGCGCCGGAACCAGAAACACGAGTGGTACAACCGCGGACAGCGCGGCCATCAGCAACAAAACCGGCTTGCGTCCCAGCCGGTCGGAAAGCGAGGGCAGAAGAAATCCCAAGAAAAAACTGCCCAATCCACTCGCTCCCAACAGAAAACCAGCCGTCGTTGCCGGTTCATGTGCAACTTCCGTGATGTAAAGCGGCGCAAATACGCTTAGTGCGAACAGCCACGACATGAAACCGGTCGCGCCCACACAACATAGCCAGATGTTGCGATAGCGCAGTATCGAAACGTACTCGCGCAAAGATGGCTTGCGGTGCGTTGTCTCTCCGCTTGCGGAGGGCTCCTTCACGTACTTCCAAATCAAAAGCCCAGCCAACAATCCCGGAATACCGGCAACGAAAAATGCCGGACGCCATCCCCAGCGGCTGGCTACTTGGGTTGTCAACACCGGCGCTGCCGCCAGACCAACCAGCGCCGCGGCGCTCACGACCAAGCCAATATTTCTTCCGCGACGGTTCGCCGGCGATGACTCTTCGATCAGCGCCGTCATGATTGACCACGTCGGTCCCTCCGCGATTCCCATCAGTACTCGGATGAATAGCAATTGGTGGTAGCTGTGCACCAGCCCCGATATCCACGACAACGCCGAGAAGGCAAACACCGCGGGAATCAAGACCGGCCGCCGGCCCACCCGGTCTGACAGCGCGCCGAAAAAAAAGGTCGAAGCCGCCCACGCGATTGCGAGAACCGAAGCCAGCGTTCCGATCTGTGACCTACTAAGATGAAATTCAGGTGCGAAGTAGGGAGCTAGATACAGTTGCGACATGCGGTCGAGGAAGACCGTGCCCCATGTGAAAAAGAGAATTGCCACCAGCGTGTTTTCGTAGCGCCTGGCAGAGCCGACGATAGCGTCCATGGAGTCGCATCATAGCAAACAGGTCAAAAATTCAAACGGATCGCGTTGTTTGGGCTGCGCAACTCGGCCTCTTCTTGCTAGTCTGCTCTGCATGAAACCGCAAACCCTGATGCGCCTTACAAGTTTCATCCTCGTCTGCTTCATTTCGGGGGTGAGCAGCTCGCAACCGTTGGCGACAGAAAACATCATTGGCCAACTTGAGGTAGTCGCGACGTTCAACGGTCCCATGCCGACAGGCGTCACCGTGGCCAACGATGGCCGCATCTTTGTCAACTTCCCGAGGTGGGGCGACAACATCGAATACACCGTAGCGGAGGTGAAGAATGGCAAGACAATTCCGTACCCGAACGCGGAGTTAAACCGGTACGCGGACGGCGATGATCAGGCCAACAAACTGGTGTCCGTGCAGAGCGTGGTGGTCGACCCCAGCGGAAACCGCTTGTGGATTCTCGACACCAGCAGTATTGCGTTTGGCCCAGTGAGACCGGGCGGACCGAAGTTAATCGCCGTTGACCTCGGCACGAACCAGGTCGTCAAGAAAATCCTCTTTCCCCCGGAGGTCGCGCTGCCCACGACCTACCTGAATGACGTCCGCTTCGACTTGCATCGTGGCGCAGAAGGCATGGCCTTCATCACCGATTCTTCATCAACCGGATCGAATGGAATTATCGTCGTCGATCTTGGCTCCGGCAAAAGTTGGCGCCGTCTGAACGACCATCCTTCGACCAAGCCCGACCCCGTTTTCGTTCCGGTAGTCGAAGGAGAAATCCTGCAAATGCGGCTGCCCGGAGAACCGCCGGCACGTTTCGCTGTCGGAGCCGACGGAATCGCAATCAGCCCTGATGGAAAAGCGCTCTACTATTGTCCGCTAACCAGCAGGCATCTCTATAGCGTGAGCATGGACGCGCTCAGCGATCGGACCAAGTCCGACGCCGAAGTGGCAGCAACTGTCCGCGATCTCGGTGAAAAAGGCGGAGCCGGCGATGGCCTCGAGTCTGATGCGCAGGGGCGCGTTTATCTCAGCGACTATGAACACGACGCTATTCGTCGATTGACCCAGGTGGGTAGGATCGAGACGCTCGTCCATGATCCGCGCGTACTATGGCCCGACACGCTCTCCCTGGCAGCGGACGGCTATCTCTATTTCACTGCCAATCAAATAGAGCGCGGAGCTGGGTTCCACGATGGACGGGATCTGCGCCAAAAACCCTACGTTCTGTTCCGCGTAAAGATTGATGGGACGAGAATTCGCAATTAGAAAATTTGTGGCCACGATCTGATAACGAAATCAATCTGTCATCCCGACCGGAGCGAAGCGAAGAAGTGGAGGGACCTTGTGTCCGTACAAGCGATCACGCCGGCTCGGTCCACGAATGTTCCAACCCTTTCACCAGTTGCCAAAGCGCGCGATTCAGCGGCACGGGGACACCAAGTCTCTCACCGCAATCCGCGATCGCCCCATTGATGAAATCGACTTCGGTCCGGCGCTGAGTCACGATGTCTTGCAGCATGCTCGCGTTTCGTTTGCCGGGCGCACTCGCTCCCTCTGCGATCATCTCCCGCGCGTCTCCATGCAATGTAATTCCGAGCGCCTTCGCCACCGACTCACCTTCTTGCAAAAGAGCTTCGTACAGCGCCGAGGTTGCCGGCAAACGTTGAGCGGCGCCGTGATGAAGCCGCGTGAGCGCGCCCACCGGGTTGACTGCGGAATTGAAAATCAGTTTGGTCCACTGCGCCCCCCGGGCGTCCCGCAGCGCGACGACCCGCAATCCCGAACGCTTGAGCAAGTCCGCAAATTCTTGCACGCGCTCAAATGGCGTTCCCGAAGGCTCGAAGGGGCCAATCCACAAATCGCTGTAGAACTCGAATCCGGCATGGCCGGGACCGACCAGGTGCGCTGCCATGGTGGTCGCACCACGAATTACATTGCGCACCCGCTCCGCGATAATCTCTTCGTTGCCCAGGCCGTTCTGCACCGAACACACCGCGCTTGAGTCGCCAAAAATGTGCGCCGTCTGTTCGACCGCGGCTCTGGTGTGCAGGCCCTTCGTGGCAAAAATTCCAAAATCGCAGACCGGAATCTCTTTGGCTTGTGAGGTCGCAAAAAGCCTAACCGTAAAGTCGGTTGCGCCGCTGATCTGCAATCCGCGATCCCGGATCGCTATCACCTGTTCCGCGGCGACGTCGTAAGCGTAAACCTCGACATCGCCAAGGCGCGCCAAATGCGCACCAATCACGCTGCCCAGCGCGCCACAACCCACAATGCAAATCTTCAACGACATACGAATTTGACGAAGAGGTCCGCCTCGACCTCTTCCATGAGTCAGAGACGATACCATCTCTCCAACCCCTACTTCAAACAGGCCTTCAACGAGCGTAGTTCCTCACGGCGGGATGAAATGAGTGGTATAACATTCGACAACTTGATGGGGCAGACTGTGAGCACGGTACGAGAAGTCACCTACGACCTCCTGCGCGACCTGGGGATGACCGTCATCTTCGGCAATCCCGGGTCAACCGAATTGCCTTTCCTTCGAGACATGCCCGCGGATTTCAAATATGTCCTCGGCTTGCATGAACGGGTAGCTGCTGGCATTGCATTGGGCTATTCGCTCGCAGAGCAGAATGCGGTGTTCGTGAACTTGCATTCCATCGCCAGCACCGGCAACGGTCTTTCTGCGATTCAGGATGCCTGGTACTTGCACGTTCCGCTGGTCATAACTGCGGGCCAGCAGGATCGCCGCCATCTTCTCGCCGAACCTTTCCTCGCGAGCCGCGCCGGCGAAACCGCCCGGCCCTACGTGAAGTGGGTTTACGAGCCGCTGCGCGCCGAAGATGTACCCGCCGCGATTGCACGCGGCTACTACCTCGCAATGCAGCCGCCGAAGGGCCCGGTGTTCATCTCGATTCCCATGGACGATTGGACTCACGAGTGCCAGCCTCTGGCGATTCGCCAAGTTAGCCAAACGGTCTCGCCAGATTCGTTGGTGCTCGATCAGGTTGTGAGCGCGCTCGATTCAGGCCGAAATCCCGCGTTGGTCGTCGGCTCTCAGATTGAAGAAGACGGAGCGTGGCACGAAGTAGTGGCGTTGGCCGAGCACCTCAGCGCCGATGTTTATCAGGAGCCGATTCCGCCACGTTGGACGTTCCCGCGGAGCCACCGGTTATTTCGAGGAGGCTTGCTTCCGGCCCAGCAACCACTCGCAGATCAACTAGCCAATTACGATGTCGTCGTCGTTCTCGGGGCGCGGATCTTTCTTTATTACGCCCACGTGCCGGGTCATCCGATCACGCCGGAAACAAAGCTTTTCCAAATCACCAACTCGGCGGTCGATGCCGCGGCGGCCGCTGCCGGAACGAGCAGCGTGGGCAACGTTGCCGCAGCGGTCCACTACATTCGTACCCGCACTGCTTCGAGGCACCGCGCGATAGAAGCGTCCGCGCCTCCGACCGAACCCAAGCCCGAGCATCCCATCACGCCTGCTTATTTGTTCAGCGTGCTCAATCGAGTCATGCCACGCCATGCTGTCATCGCCGAAGAATGTCCTTCGTCGAAGGGCGCCCTCGACGGTTATATGCTGCTGGACGAGCCGGGGTCGTTCTACTCCGTTCCGAACGGCGTGCTCGGCTTTGGTCTGCCGGCGGCGGTCGGCTTGCAGATGGCGCATCCTGACCGGCGAGTCGTCTGCCCGATCGGGGACGGTTCAATCCAATACTCGATACAGGCGCTGTGGAGCGCTGTCCAACAGAAAGCGCCGGTGATCGTAATTGTCTTGCGCAACTCCGACTACTCTGCCTTAAAAGGGTTTTGCGATTTCACACAGGTTGGCCGAAATGTTCCTGGCATGGATATTCCTGGCATCGACATGGTGAAGATTGCTCAGGGCTATGGCATGAGCGCGCAGGAAGTAGATCGGCCGGAAGAGTTGGAGCCGGCGCTGAATGCGGCGTTTGCCGCGCACGAACCTCGCCTCCTCAGCGTCAATGTGGAGAAAGGCGGCCAAAAGTGCATGGGCATGGATCAATCGGTCCATCCTCCAAACTATCGTTGAGAATAGAGCAGAAAATAGGCGCGGCGTGACCCGGCCGAGTTCATCGCCCCACAGCTTTCTCAGCCCCCAATCCAATTTGCGAGCGCACGAGTAACTCGTTAAACTTCGCCTCCGCGCTCGGTTCCTTGCCCAGCAACGTGCCCGCAAAAGCCGCCAAAAATCCGATCGGCACACTGACGATACCCACGTTCTCCAACGGGAACCACGGCCTCACCTGAATCAAGCGCCGGGCTGCGCCGGCTGCGTTTGGCGGATCGATCCCCATGACATTCGGTCCAGCCACAATCAGACCGACGGTGGCCAGTAACCCGGCAGTCATCCCCGCAATGGCTCCGGCAGTATTAAAACGGCGCCAGAAAAGTGAAAGAGCCAGCACCGGAAAATTCGCCGAGGCGGCGACTGCCATCCCGAACGTCGCGAGAATCAAGACATTCGATCCGGGCCCGAGTGCAATCGCGACCATGATAGAAACAGCGCCAACCGCCAGCGCCCCGATGCGCGCGACCAGCACGCTCTCACCCGGCTTTCGCTCGACTCCACGATGAACTACGTTCGTCCAGAAATCATGGGCAAACGAAGTCGATGCGCTGATCATGAGTCCGGCCACGACTGCAAGGATGGTGGCGAAGGCGACGGCCGACATGATCGCCAGGAAAACATTTCCTCCGACGACCTGTGCCAGCCGTGGACCCGCCATGTTCGTTCCGCCGCGAGTGACGATGGTATCAGGGCCGACTAATACGGCCGCGCCCAGCCCGAGAATCGAGGTCATCACATAGAAGGTGCCAATCACGATCATGGCCCACACCACGCTGTGTCGTGCCGTTCTTGCGTCCGGAACGGTATAGAACTTCACCAGAATATGCGGCAGGCCTGCGGTTCCAAACGCGAAGATCAAGCTCAACGAAATCAAATCGAGAGGCCCATAAGGGCGCTTGTAATGCAACCCGGCCTGCATGAAATCGCTAACCATCAGTTGTCCGTGCTGATGCTGCGTAATATGGCTGGCAGCGGCAAAAAGCTCCAACAAATTGAAATGAAATTGTCGTAGCACTAACAGCGTGAGAGCCACCGTGCACGCCGATAGCAACATAGCCTTGATGATCTGCACCCAAGTGGTCGCGAGCATCCCACCAAAAACCACGTAGACCATCATCAGGATGCCCACCCCAACAACCGCGACGTTGTAGCTAATGCCC
>Ga0210391_10002537_pt1 | contig 15820 bp, 11 predicted proteins | sample IncBWC12OmetaG_FD_160573 | JGI IMG/M metagenome (GOLD analysis project Ga0210391, IMG submission 160573) | Forest soil microbial communities from Barre Woods Harvard Forest LTER site, Petersham, Massachusetts, United States - Inc-BW-C-12-O ... | reverse complement strand
ACGAGCTTTTCCTGACGCAGCGATTCGCGATAACGCGCGCGCATCGTCGCCCCGGTCAGATAAACGGAATCGCCTCCCGGCAAAATCTCATAGACAGCTACTTCCAGATCCGTGTCCGGCACATCCATCGCCAGCCACACGCTCAATTTCAAGAAGCCGGTTATCTCGGTTGCTTCGCCAAACGGTTCGCTGTGATAGATCGCACCGTTCCCATAGTTGTTCAGCACCGCGAGCTGCGACGTTAAACCAGCCGCATCATCGTCAAGTTCCGCATCCCCCGGCCGCGTATCGAGCGGATCGTAAGTCCATTTGTCCGTGCCGGCGCCTGACGCCGGCTTCTCCGCGAGCGCGCCGGACTGAAACACGCTCCCGGCTTTTCCATTCGAATCAAGATAGAGCGCGCGCTTCTCGTTCGAAATCGTTTCCAAACTATCCGCGTACTTCCAATTCTCGGCCCCGGCTCCCACAACATAATAGGCCACGCGCTTCTTCAGAAACTCCGGTTTCTTCCCATTCTTCATCGTCCAGTCGTACCACTCCGTGTGCAGTTTGTTCAGATCCAAAACGCTGGCTTCGCCGAACTTCAACCCAGCGACTTCGCGCCGAGGCGTCCTTGTCCCTGCGTGATCCTATGGCCCAATAATCAAATAATGATTTTGTTTCGCCTCCGTAGTCCCGTACTCCATGTCGCGCTTGTAATAGGTAAAGGCGCCAGGCTGGTCGCCGTCGTAGTGGCCAGTGATCGTCAGGATTGGAAACTGGATGCGCTTGTATTCTTCCGGAGTCGGCACCATTGCGTCGTAGTAAGCATCCGGAATGGGATGCTGCAGCCACTTCTGAAAAACAGTGGATGGGTTTCCCGCTACTCGATCGAATTCCTTAAACGCCAAATGCCCATCGTAGTATTCGCGGGACTTCGCTCCCCAAAAAGCACCCGCACCGAAAAGGTTCGCGTTGCTCGTGACTCCGCTGGTAAACGTGAGCCACTGCTCGACGTAAGTCGCGAAAATATTGTACTGGAACGGAAAATCCACCCCGGGATGAGCCGCGGCAGCGGGGACAATGGTTGCGAGATGCGGCGGAAATTCCTTGAGGACCGTCCATTGATCAAATCCCGCGTAAGACCCGCCCCACATGGTCACTTTTCCGTTGCAATAAGATTGCTTCGCGAGCCATTCGACAACGTCGTAGCCGTCTTTTCCTTCATTCACAAACGGTTCGAACGCTCCGCCCGAGTTCCCGCGCCCGCGCACATCCACCAGCGCATAAACATATCCATGCTGCGCGAAGTACATCGCACGATCCGTATAGCTATCGCCGATGTACGGCGTGAATGTAAAGATGACGGGCAGTGGATCTTTTTGCGCATGAGGCTGGAACACCGTCGCGTTGAGGGCTACACCATCGCGCATGGGTATCTTCACTGCCCAGCGCATATCGGGAATTGGGGTTGCCGGTGCGGCAGTCTCTTGAGCCAAGCTCCGCTTAGCGGCCGCGCACATGCAAATCATTGCGAGCAGAATCATTCGCTGCACAAACTGATTTCTTCTCATCCCACTTATCTCCCGCCGGGGCGCCGGCCAACCATTTCAAGCAGAATCGTTCGAGCACACGCATGGTATCGCGTCAGACAAGGAATTCCTACTGTGAGAAACAAATGTTTCAGCGCGATAAATATGCGTATCGATTTACGACGATGCTTTGGCGGGTGCCGCTGCCACTCGTTTTCGAATCCTGAGCCGCAGCACTTTTCTCTGATTCGCTTCTAACACTTCGAAGTTGTAGCCTTCCAAATCCACCTTGTCCCCGGGTGCTGGAACTTTGCCCGAAACATGGCTCAGCAATCCTGCAATGGTTGTAACCGTCTCATCCGCATCTTCTCCGAAGCTAACTCCCAGCAATTCTTCTACATCTCGAATGGCCATGCTGCCGCGCATGACCAATCCCCCGTCCGCCTCGCGGATCACGTCAGGGGCAGGTGCTTTTCCGCCATTCCATCTCTCGCCTACGATTTCTTCCACGAGATCTTCTACAGTCGCGATCCCGGCCACCGATCCGTGCTCATCGATGATCACGGCGAGCGGCTGACCTTTCTGCCGCATTTCGCGCAGCAGTTCCGATCCGGCCTTCGTCTCCGGCATGAAAAGCACCGGGCGCACCAACTCGCGCACTTTTCGTTTTGGCAAATCCTGGTCGGCGATGTGCAGCAGGTCCTGCGCGTGAACTACACCGAAAATATCGTCCAGCGACTTCTCGTACACCGGCATCTTTGAAAATTTCTTCTCGACAAACTTCGCGTGCAGTTCCTCGAGCGTGGCGTCCGCCGCAATCGCGATTATGTCCGGCCGCGGCGTCATCACCTCGCGCACGCGCTTGTCGCTGAATTCCACGACTTGTTCGATGAGGTCTGCTTGATCCGCCGCGATGATGCCTTCTTCTTCCGCCGCGTCCACCAGCGCCTCGATCCTCTCTTCAGTGCGCTGCTCTTGTGTCATCTCCGGCTCTTGTTCCGAGATGCGCGCCAGAGACTCCGCGCCTTCGAGAAACACACGTACCGGCCACACAATCCACATGGCCGCCCGCACGAACGGCAACAACGGCAGTAGCCACCGCCCCGTCGTGCGATACAGCAGCATGTCGGGGATAAAGTGCATCGCGATCACGACTTCAAGCGTCAGAAACACGCAAAACTCGATCAGCGATTCCCACGTGCCCGTTACGAAGTAAAATACGCCGCGCGTTGTCTCGAGCACCAGGAACGCCAGCCAAAAATGGCCAAGGATGCGAAATGTCCGCCCGCCGCTCCGCCGCTTGATGTGCAGCTTGGGCTCGATCTCCGCTTCAAAAATTTCCAGATGTTCGTGGACGCGCCCGGTGTTCATGCGCCCAAGCTCGCGATAGATCAGCGTCAGGTAAGAAAAAATGGGCAGCCCAAAGGCGAGCAGCACAACGCCCAAAACGTAAACCCATCTAAACGTGTTCATGCCAGCCCGAATCTCCGCCGCATTTTCCGCTCGATTCGGTCCATCTCGCCGCGGTCGGTTTCGTGGTCATAGCCCAGCAGATGCAACACACCGTGCAGGATCAGCACTCGCAACTCATTGCTCAAACTTCGTCCATTCTTTTTCGCGTAACGCTGCGCCGTCAGTGGCGCAATAGCAATGTCTCCCAAATATCTCTGCATAGTTCGCGATGCTTGGTTTCCCCGACTCTTCTCAGCGTCCTCTGTGTAAATCTTTTTCCTTCTTTTCACAAAAGTTCGCAGCTTCTCTTCCGCAGGAAACGAAAGCACATCCGTGGGCCCTTTCTTTTTGCGAAAGGCCTGATTCATCCGCGCAATCTCAGCATCGCTCACCAGGCAAACCGTGACGTCCGAATCCCCCAGCTCCATCTCGTTCTCTACGCGCCGCAAAAAAGCTTCGAGAGGCCCACGCGCCACGCGGACCGCACGCTGGCGGTTCAAAATCATGCTGGCTGATTTTCTCTATTTGGATCTTTGCCGGTTCCCCGGACGGCACCCGCCGTCTTGCCACTTGCAGCGCCACCCGCATTCACGCCCCGCTGCGGGTGCACCAGGTCATATTCCTCATAAGCGCGGATGATCTGCTGCACCAAATTGTGCCTGACCACATCCTTCTCGCCGAACTGCACCACGCCAATTCCTTCGATCTTTCCGCACACTTCCAGCGCTTCAATCAACCCGGACTTCTTACCCTGTGGCAAATCGATCTGTGTGGTATCTCCCGTGATCACGGCCTTCGAATTAAATCCCAACCGCGTCAAAAACATTTTCATCTGTTCGCTGGTAGTATTCTGCGCTTCATCCAAAATCACGAACGAATCGTTCAGCGTGCGCCCACGCATAAACGCCAGCGGCGCAACCTCAATAATTCCCTTCTCCAGAAACCTCTCCAGCTTGTCGGCGTCGAGCATGTCATAAAGCGCGTCATAGAGCGGCCGCATATAAGGATCGATCTTTTGCTGCAGGGTGCCTGGCAAAAAGCCTAGCCGCTCGCCCGCCTCCACCGCCGGCCGCGCCAAAATGATGCGGTTCACTTGCTTCGTGAGCAGCGCGCTCACCGCCATGGCCACCGCGATATATGTCTTCCCTGTTCCGCCCGGCCCAATCCCAAACATCATGTCGTGCTTTTCGATCTCTTCCATGTACCGCTTTTGGCTCGCGTTTTTTGGGGTGACCTGCTTCTTCCCAAATGCCCGCGTCCGTGCCGGCTCAAACATCCCTCGCGGAGACTCATGCGGCTCTTCCGTCGACACCCGCATCAGTGACTTCACTTCCGTGCTCGAAAGCGATCGCCCGTGCCGCGTCAGGTGGTTATATTCCTCAACGATTTTCACAGCATGATCGACGCTCTCTTGCTCGCCTTCGATCGTTAGCCTCGTGTCATGCAAGTGCGTGCGCACGTGCAGCGAGTCCTCCAGCAAACGCACATTCTCATCGAGCGTGCCGAAGAACGGTTCAATTTTTCCGGATATGTGTACGGTACGTCTCATCCAAGTGGAAGGTCTGCCTGTTAAGGAAGCCGAGTGGCCGATGGGATTCCTCCTCGCGATCGGTGACGGTACAACAGTCAACTCAGGAAGAAACTGTTTACACCCTAACGCACCCCTGCATCATGGTCAAGTTACGCGCTTGTTACAAATCCTGTTGCCCCCGGGCCTCTTTTGCGCAGGATTTCGGCATCTAATGTCTCTGTAGCTTAAATTTTCCGGCATGCCCTTGTGCCGACGCATACCCCGTTCGTAACCTGTACTCTGGTACGAACGCGCTATGGCACTAGACCCCTCGTAACGAGAAGATGCAAATCGACGCTGATACAGAAGAGTCGCTGATAGTACTAATCACTGAGGGGTGAGTACAAAAAACATGAGACACAAACTCTTGGTTCTAGGCACTTTCGCAGGCTTGGCAGTCAGTCTGCCTTCTTTGGCAGCAGAGAATTCTGGTTCCGCAGCTGCTCCGGGCACGATTCGCGGCACAGTACTTTGCCGCGGCGCGCAGAATGTTCCCATGACCTCCGACGCAGAGCAATCTCTTCCCATGCAGCTTGTCGCGCGTCTAAATTGCGGAGATGAAGTGGCGGTTCTCTCCGACTCCGAAGGCTACACCGTGAATGTCCGCACAGCCGACGGCAAGGATGGCTACGTCGCACGCATGTATCTTTCGGAAGGTCCCGCGAAATCGGCAAAGGATCGCCGCACGACAGAAGCCGTACTTGATAACGGGATTGCGCGCTGGCAGTCTGGCGCTCCGGGCAGCGACCAGTTCTTCAGCGGCGGTTCGGTCGTTGAATCGCTGACGGCCAATGGAATCACCGTCCAAGTTTCTTTGCAAGACACAGGCTGGAAGCTGCGCGCGAGCGTGGCGATTGCCAACGAAGGCTCCATGTCGGTGCACTACAATCCTGCAGGCTTTACGCTGGACGAGTTGAAGCCGCGGCTTCGCACTTTGGCCTATCAGAATCCTAGAGAGCTCGCCAAGGCGTTAACGCACCAGGTTTATTGGACGAACTCCAGCGCCACAGCGCCCGCCTCAGCAACCTACATGAACGCCGCTTACAAAACATCGGTGTACGTCCCTACCACGACGAACTATTTGGCGGACGTCGCACAGCAAGTCCAATCCGCGGTGCTCCAGCAAGGGAACGTCGGACCGAAAGAGAAAGCATCCGGCGTGGTCTGGTTCGAACGCGACAAGAGCCCGCAACAAGTTAACCTGAGGATCTTCGTAGGCGACCAGATCTTCGAATTCCCGCTTTCCTTCCCTCAACACAACTAGGCAGAACGCGCAGCAGCTCCCCGCCCCGTACTCCGCCACCCCTCGGAGTGCGGGGTTTCTCTTTGCGTCGGGCTTGCTCTGCACGAAGGCAATCTGTTTGACCCACCGTGTATCATGTCAAACGCCGAAGGGGCGTTGAACATCTCAAACTTAAATTCAAACAGACGGCTCATTGCCTGAGCAAACAAGAAAATTCAATCGCGTGTTTAAACAAATCAGAAAAAAGACGGCTGGCTCGAACTGGCACTCTGGACAACGGAAGAGTTCGACTCGAATGGCCATGCGTGGTGATGTTCTGTGACCCGGGTTCGCGTTGTGCCTGCAAGAGATCGCTTAGACCGCCTCGAGTTCAGCGATAAGGCTGCGGCTCTCGAACACGCCGTTCAGATGGGTGCTTATTCTTGTCCGCACTGCAGCTATCGGGTTGGGTTCCGCACTCAGAACTTTAGGGATCATGAGGGCGCTAAGCGATCGAATCTAGACCCTGATTGGCGGATCCGCTTCGATGCTGCCCGGCAGCTGGATGTTTCCCGTTGGGAATCTTTTCTAGATTTTAGCTGTCCCGGGTGCAGGGCCCCCGTGAGGGTAATTTATGAACCTGGCGAAGAGTACGCCATGAGTGCACACTCCTGGTGTCTCCTCGAAGTACTCGAAGCAGATGAATGGCTGTAGGCCCGGGGCTTCTTTTTTCCGGCAGCTCTTTACTGAGTCTTTCTAACGGCCGCAATAGGTCCCGTTATCTAGTTACCGTTGACTCGCCAAAATCTGCCGAGTATCTTTCCTCCGTAGTAAAAACCCATCTCCGGAGGGACAAAAATGCATTCGATAACACGGAGGAAATTCTTCGGATTCGGACTTGGAGCAGCAGCGGCAGCAGGTGTAGTTCCCCTCAGCCTGGCCTCGCCTGCACATGCGGCTCCGGCCGACCTAGCCATTCAGCCCAACAATGCAATTGCTTTTTTTGGATCCATCGACAACGCCCTCGACTTCCAGAACACCATGATGGATGCCTACGTCACAGGCGTTACGGTGCGCCTGACCCAAAGTTATGCCGATCAATCCGGCCTCGAATCGACAGCCTTCACCTACGACAACGCCGTCTCCATCCACGCCTACCTGCTGAATGGAAGCCGCGACTCTCTAGCTCGCGCTGAGGTTCTTGGTCAGGGCCTCATCTACGCCCAAGCAACCAATTTCCCATTCAACGACGGCCGCTTTGCGCAAGCCTATTTCGTCAACACCGCCTCATCCAGCGGCGCCTTCATTACTCCTGCAGCCTTTCCCTTCTTTTTCTACACTAGCGCGGTCGGCGATCAGTCTTGGGCAGGCATGGCGCTGGCGCAACTCTATCTCCGCACGCGCAACGCCAGCTATCTCACTGCGGCTCTCAACGTCGCAAACTGGATCGTCACCAACACCTTCAACACCCTCGGCCCCGGAGGCTATTCCTTCGGCACCAACATTAACCAATTCAATCAATCCGTGCCCTCTACCAACGGGAAATCCACCGAGCACAATATCGACACCTATGCCTTCTTCACCATGCTCGATCAGCTTACCCACCATGGCAGCGCCAACAATGGCACTTCCTGGAAGGACCTTGCCGCCCACGCCCTCAGTTTCGTGACCGCCATGTACAACGCTGCGGGCGGCTACTTCTACACGGGAACACTGGGCGACCAGATCACCATCAACCCCACTCCTATTCCAGAGGATTGTCAGACCTGGTCCTATCTCGCCCTGCTGGACAATCGCTTCAAGCACACCCTCGACTGGGCCATCGCCAATTTGCAGACCACCGATACGCCTGCGTCTACTAACAGCAATCTCACTGGAAGCGAATCGTTCACCGGCATGGTCTTCGACACCGCTAGCCTCGCACCTACCATTCCCGGCTGCGATCCCAACGCCGTCTGGCTCGAAGGAACCTCGCACACCATCGCCGCGCTTATCGCGCGCTCCATTGCCGGCGCAGACAGCGTGCGAGACCGTGTCCAGGACTTGCAAACCGCAGCAAAGTTTGTCGATACCTGCGAGACCGCACAAGCCCAATTAGGGGCAGGACAGACCGTCAACGGCAAAGCTATTCCTCTTGGCCAAGGCATCGTCGCCTCCACCAGCCAAATGGACACCGGCTTTGGCTACACCTACGGCCCGTCAAAACACATCGGCGCGACAGGCTGGTACTTAATTGCCGCCCGCGGAGGCAACCCCTTCCAGTTAGGTGACCTAACCTTCGGCCTGTGAAACAAAGGAAGCATAGTAAATGGTGGCGGGCTGCGCAGAGACAAGCCGAAGAATCCGTGCAGTTGGTTTCGGGAAACCGAGGGAAACCGGGCCGGGTGGGTGGAGCACAGACGAGGTGTGGAATCAGTGCAGTCGGTTTTGATTTTCTAGGGAAGTGTCAGCTCAAAAAACGAAACCCAAGTATCCAGTCATCGGGTTGGTCTAGCCGGCCAAGCGTCTAGTTAACGGTCGGGCCAGCCTCTGAAGTCCGCGAGTAAGGGCTAGAGGGAAAGTGAGCGGTTCGTCCGCGGTGTTTATGCCTGCGATCCTAAATATCTGAAAGAATCGCCCCGCATTGCCGCCCGTGGGCACCTGGTATCGCCCGTTCACGTGCAAGGTGTCGCCGCCCCATCCGTATCGAAGACAATAAGCCAGCGAATCAGATCCCAAGTGAATGTCGGCTTGCTTCGGTTGCCCCGGCAAAAGCCGGAGGCCATTGCAAGTCAAAACCGCAGTTTGATCTTTGTCTGTCAGGTACGCCGTTGTTGACGGCATTATACGAAGCAAAAAACGGTTGTTTCGTTGTTTGAGTTTCGCGCTGAATTGCGTAGCAGCTTCCAATAGCTTAGCGTCGGACACAGTCTCTGCGTGGTCCTCAGGCTCGCCGTTGAGCACGCGGTCGTAGTCTGCCTCATAGGCTGACAGGGCCATATCCGAGTCGTGAGGTTCTCCTACTTCCCACACGTCACCCGGATATAGCACCACGGGCTTAACGTCCAAGTCCTTGGCGCAATAGCGGAATATCGAAGAGATGCGATTGACTGCTTTATTTATATAGAAATTCTCTTCATGCGAGAACCACACGAAGCTCGCAAACGGGATCACCCATGTAGGTCTGAACATTTGAACCTGTTTGCGCATTTCCTTTCGTTTATCTTCGGCCGCTTTCTGGTGCCTTTCGCTCTCATCTCGATTGCCAATCCAGTTGGCGTAGGAAAACTGAGTGAGCAGTACTTCGATCGGCCCCATAAGGTTGCTGATGTTTCTGAGCTCACGAGACGTGTCATAGACGCAATCATTCATGTTTAAGATCTTGGTTCCCTCTGCATCGATTCCCAGCCACGAATCGATCTGGCCGTTTAGCCCGCAAATCAGGCGAACGCCGTCTACATCCATCCATTCTTCGGGATTCATCTCACGTGTAGCAAAGCCCATCGCTGCGCAGACCTTGATCACGCGCTTGTCTTTGGTGCGATGAAACAGAACGGTGATTCGGCGGCGGAATTCCTCCGGAATACTACGCAGGTTCGAAGGCGAAAAGTGATCGGGATGCTCATGGCTAAACCAGATATGGGTCACGTCCGCGAAATCCCCGTAGGCGAATTTCGTGGGGCTTACCAGGCGCCAGCCGTCGTTAAAGGCTGTCCCTTCGAGCCATGGGTCGCAGATCAGCTTTACATTTCCGGTTTCCAGGACAAATGAGGCGTGGTTGACCCAACGTATTAACATGCACACTCCAACCAATACGGCGATTCGCACCGCGATTGAAACACGAAGCTGCTTAAGTTGTGAATACCGTCTTCCCAGTATATAGACGGGTCGCGAAACTGCGGCTCCGTCCCTCTGGGGTTTTTGTTGAATGTGGGACCTAGCGGGGCAATGAACGAGGGAATGGATTCTATGCCGGGCGCTGCAGGTAGACACGCACGCAAACACGCACGGCGCTACATACAGCGTACAGGGTATAGCCAAACTAGGGGGCTAAGGGTAACTATGTTTGTTCTGCCATGGCGAATCTAACTGGGATGACCGAAAACGGGCCACAAACATCTTCTAGGAGGGACCTGCTATATCGTTTTTTTCCAAAGAAGATCGATTTCTTCGATGCCGTCAACGTGAACGTGGATTTCATCAAGATACGGACCTTATTCCAAGCTTCCACCCCAAGTTTCGCGAATCGATCGGACATGCACCGTTACGTCTCGAAGAGCATCGTGGGCGGCGGGTCCCATGACTTTCTGGAGTTTGGCGTCTGGAAAGGCGAATCCATCCACTTGTGGACGGAGCTGAACAAGAACCCCGAAACGCGATTCTTTGGTTTCGATACGTTTACCGGTTTGCCGGAAGACTGGACAGCGGCAACCCCCGCCGGAACGTTTTCCACCAATGGGAATCCCCCGCCAATTAAAGATTCCCGAGTGCAATTCATAAAGGGAGTCTTCCAAGAGACTGTAGCTGGCTTTCTGGAAAAAGTCAGGTTGCAGAAACAGTTGATTGTGCACGTGGATTGCGATCTCTATTCGTCGACGTTGTTCGTCCTGGCCAGCCTGGACAATCACCTGAAACCGGGATCGATCATCATCTTCGATGATTTCTATTCGCTGTTGCACGAATTCAAGGCTTTCGTCGATTACAACCGCTCTTTCGGCAGACGCTGGAAGCCACTCGCGCATGTGCGGAACTGCGTGCAAACAGCCATACAAGTGGAAAAGTAGAGGAGGGCGGACGGCCCGCAAACAGTACCTCCTCCTCTGCTCGAACTATAGGAAGCGCGGACGGCGCCAAGGTTCGTTTTTTGAACCGCGTGTCTCGGCCTAGCGCTCAGTCAGCAGGCGCAGCCCGCGTTTTCGCCCATTGACGGATCGATTCCACTTCTTCAGCACGCGTCACGCTAAGCGGCTGCGTCGCACGTATCTCGTACAGAAGAACATCTGTGTTCAACTGCTGCTTCTGCGCAAACGCCGTATACAAGCCCGCGACTATCAGTTGCTCGATTTCCGCGCCGGAGAAACCTTCACTTCCCGCAGCAAGTTTTGCCAAATCAAAAGTCGTTGTGTCGCGACCTCGTTTTTTCAAATGCAGCTCGAAGAGCGCGGCGCGAACCTCGGTGCTCGGCAAATCCACAAAGAAAATCTCGTCGAACCGCCCTTTGCGCATCATTTCCGGCGGCAAAACGGTGATGTTATTCGAGGTGGCCGCAAGAAATACGCCGCTCTCCCGGTCCTGCATCCACGTCAACAGCGTCGCCAGCAACCGCTGCGACAAACCCGCGTCCGCGTCCCCACTCGAACCCGCCGACGCAAACGCCTTCTCGATCTCGTCGATCCACAGCACCATCGGTGCCAGCTTCTGCGCCAGCTCGAGTGCCTTGTGTAATTTCTTTTCACTCTCGCCTACAAACTTGTCGTACAGCGCGCCAGCATCCAGCCGCGCCAATTCAAATCCCCATTCGCCCGCTACGGCGCGCGCCGCCAAGCTCTTTCCGCATCCTTGCACGCCGGTAATCAAAATTCCCTTCGGCGGCACCAACCCAAAGCGCTGCCCTTCCGCAGTCAACGCGCTCTTCCGTTTCGCAATCCATTCGCGCAAACGCTTCAGCCCCGCCACGTCGTTAAACGACGCATCGCGCCGAACGCTCTCAATCAACCCGTCGCTTCGTAGCACCTGACGCTTGGCATCCAGCACATCATCCAGCAGTCCCGCATCGGCTTTCCCGCGCGAGAGAATGCACATTCGCAACGTGCGCATTGCCTCTTCTTCGGAAAGCCCGGAAAGGTTTCGCGCCGCCTGGCTCATCCCCGCGATATCCAGCGACACCGGGATGCGCTGCTCTCGGTTCGCTTCCGCCAGCACACTCTTCACGCCGGGCAACAATTCCTCCGCCGTTGGCAAACCCAACTCAAAGGGCGCCGCTTCGGCCGCAAGTTCCGCCGGCAATTGCAGCGACGCTGCAGAAATCACGATCGCTCGCCGCGCCGTTCTGAATTTCTCCGCCAAATCCCGCAGACGGCGGCAGATTCGGTCGTTCTCGCAATAACGCGCAAAATCTTTAAGCAAAAAGATGGCGTCACCCTGAATCAAGGGAATGTTTGCCAGCGCCTGTTCCGGTTGTTCGGTGTTGTAAATCGCCGCGCCGTGATACTTCGACAGGCCTGCCGTGACGCTCCATTCATAAAACGGCACACCCAATTCCGTCGCCACGTCGAGCAGCATCTGCTCGAAACGCTCTTCCTCGGGCGTCTCGACGGTGATGATCGGGTGCCGCGAATTCACCAGCAGCCGCAACTCATCGTGCTGTTGGGCTTAGCTGTCGTACCCATTCCGCCACTGCGCGCGCTAGCTGCACTCGGCACTACTGCTCTCGCAGAGAGCGGCGCGACGGGCACGTTCGACGGCCCTTTCAGCTCGTTTGACAAAGCCTTATGCCTCGTTTAACGTTAAATGTTTGAGCGATACCTAAAAGGAGCAATAGATGGCCCAGGGACAGGCTACCAAAATCAAGAAGAAGAAAAAGTCGGTTTTAAAGCGTGCGGCGCAATCTCGTCAACGCGCCGATGTGAATCGCGCTAACCGCACCCGGGTCCGCACCTTGATGCGCCGATTGCGCACCGCGATTACCGCCGGTGACGCAAACGCCGCGGGCAATCTTCTCCATCCAACAATGTCCGCGATCGATCAGGCCATCACAAAGGGCGTGCTGCACGAAAACACGGGCAACCGTTACAAGTCGCGTCTCACCGTCGCCTTCAACGGCGTCAAAGCCAAAGCCGCAAAATAAGGTTTCGATAACCAGATAGATTCGTCTTGCAGGGACGGGCTTTAGCCCGTCCTTCTTTTTTTGTCCTTTCCTAAACGCGCCCCAAGGGGGCAACCAGTTCATACAGCTGGGCACCGATTTGTTCACCCCTCATTCATGTTCCCGTAACCATTCCGAGATATCCTCCGCTTTCGGCGCTTGGTTCCCACCCGCACGCGTGTCATTCGAGGATTAGCTTAGGTCATGGCTCGTTTTGGCTCGTTCAGAGATAAAATCCTTTCTCGCTCGTTCTTCTTGAGCCAGTCCATCGCATCTCCGTTCCTCGTGCTCTTGTTCGCAGCCGCGTTCTTGGCTCCTACCTTTACCCCTTGCCGCGCTCAAGAAGTCGCGGACGACGCCTGCCCTCGCCCATCGCAAGGAGGCGCGGTTCCCGAACCGCAGGATTTGCGCAGCCAGAACGGCGTACTGAAAGTGGATTTGACGGTTCACAATTTCCACGACCCGAGCGGATCGACTCGTTATTGCTACATTACCGCGGAAGGCAGCCAGTCCCCCACTCTTCGCCTGAATCCAGGCGATCTCCTCATCCTCACTCTGAAAAATGATCTGACCGAGCCGCAACACGCCGCTGCATCTAGCATTCAAACTCAAAGCCACCCTCACGCAAAATCAGCAACCGACCCCGGTCCCTGCCTCAGCGGCGCCATGACTTCTACCTCCACCAACCTCCATTTCCATGGACTCACAGTGCCTGCCCTCTGCCATCAAGACGATGTCCTGAAAACTTCCATCCAACCTGGTGACGCGCCCTTCGAGTATCGCTTTCGCGTTCCTGCCAATGAACCGCCTGGATTGTATTGGTATCACCCGCACATCCACGGCTTCAGCAAAACACAAGTGCTCGGCGGCGCATCAGGCGCTCTCATCGTCGAGGGCATCGAGCGCGCCAATCGCCAACTCGCAGGATTGCCCGAGCGAGTCTTGATTATTCGCGATCAAGATCTGCTGAATCCAAACTCCCTACCTTCGAAGTCGGAACCTGTCGTACCGAAGAACCTGGTGGATCGCGACGGCGATGCCGGCAACAACGGCACCGGCTTCGGCAAGCCCGCAAAGGATCTTTCCATCAATTTCGTCCCTGTTCCCTTCCCGGACTATCCACCGGCGCAAATCAAAATGAAACCGGAGGAACGCCAACTCTGGCGCGTGCTAAACGCTTCGGCCATCACCTATCTCAATTTGGCAGTGCTCTTTAAACGCGCGCCGCAGATGCTCGGCATTGTCGCGCTGGATGGCGTGCCTTTGAATCAGAATGGCGAGCCGGGGGACGGCATCACGTGGGCAAATCACATAGGAGTTCCGCCGGGCGGACGCGTGGAATTTATCGTGAAGGGACCGCCAACCGGCGTGCCGGGCTTGCTCGTGACGCGCACGGTAGACACCGGCGTCGGCGGTGAAAACGATCCCAACCGCGCCCTGGCCATCATCACTGCGGCGACGGATGCCCCAGAGCCGCGCTCGACGCTTGCTGCCGCGCCCGAGCCGCTCGCTCCATCGGCTCTGCCCTGGTTAGGAAGCGTCGCACCTGCGCGCACGCGTAAGCTGTACTTCTCCGAAAAATTCCTCGATCCAAACGATCCCAACAGCCCAACCACTTTTTTCATCACAGTGGACGGCCAAGCGCCCACGCCCTTCGACCCCGCGTCTGGTGTACCCGATATTGTGGTGAAGCAAGGCGACGTCGAGGATTGGATCATCGAGAATCGCTCCACGGAGTTGCATGCATTCCACATCCATCAAATCCATTTCATGATGCTCGAATGGTCCGGAGTTCCGGTAAACGAGCCTTTCCTTCGCGACACCATCAACGTGCCTTTTTATACGAACCAGATGCTGGCGTATCCAAGCGTGAAACTCCGGATGGATTTCCGCGACCCCAATGCTGTCGGCACTTTCGTCTACCACTGTCATCTTCTGGAACACGAAGACGGCGGAATGATGGGCCTGATTCGCGTGGAACCTGGGGACCATGCCCAATCGCCGGGTGGCGTCTCTCCCAACGTGCCGACGAAAGCCTCTCCCGCTGTACCCGCACCTACGATCAAAACTTCGTCGTCCGTGAGTAAATCGAGTCCTTAAGCTTTTTGGCAATGGCACGGTTTCAAATCGAGATTTAGGGCGGCTGCTTCCGATTTGAAGAGGGTCTACCTCGATTTAGCAATTCGGTAACCGCGCAATTTATACATGGAACGAAATCGATGTAAGCGGGTATAGAACTCCTACGACTGGCCTCTCACACTGCGAACACCTGACTTTATTGCTCCATTCACATAGTAAATATCCTGCAGCAATACGCAGGCGTTACTAATGAGCCCCGCAGTAAAGCTCCACAAAAGAATAGGGAGGATGAATGCATTTCAAGAATTTTGCATCCAACGTGTCGAAGACTGTATGTCTTGGCCTTGCGACCGTTGCACTCTTTCAGTTCACGGTTGGCGCTTCTCTGGCCGGCGCTGCCCCGCCGCAGAAGAAGTCGAACCCCGACAACAACACCGTCACACCGATTAAACACGTCATCGTCATCATTGGCGAGAACCGCAGCTTCGATCATGTATTTGCAACCTACGTACCGAAGAAAGGCGAATCCATCTGGAATCTTCTCTCGGAAGGCATCATCAATGCGGACGGTACTCCAGGAAAAAACTTTGAAAAGGCGCACCAACTTTCCGCAACAGACAAGGTTGGAAAGAACGAAGATTCTTTTCTTCTGAGCCCTCCCAAAACCGAATTCCCCAAGGATCAGTTGCCTTCGCCGCTAGTGGGCGGTCCCACCTTCAGTGCGACGAACCCGCAGGCCGGGCAGTCCTATTTCCCCAACCTTTGCGCACCTGCGCTTGAGGCAACCTGTCAGCCCAGCATCCAGCTCGCGATGAGTTCGGAAAATACCCTGCCGGAGAGCTACTACACTTCTCTGGTTAGCGGCGGCGCCGGCACGGTTGGTCTCGTAGGCAAGATTCCCGACACGCGGATCAGCAACGTCAACGCGCTTCCCGCAGGTCCGTTCCAGCTGACCAATCCCAAGACCTTCGCATACACAGACTACGCGGCCAGCCCAGTGCACCGCTTCTATCAGATGTGGCAGCAACTGAACTGCAGCGTAGAACACGCCACGGAGGCTCACCCCAACGGCTGCAACTCGAAACTTTACGCTTGGGTAGAAGTCACCGTCGGCGCGGGCACCAACGGCGACGCACAGCCGG
>Ga0210391_10002536_pt1 | contig 15821 bp, 15 predicted proteins | sample IncBWC12OmetaG_FD_160573 | JGI IMG/M metagenome (GOLD analysis project Ga0210391, IMG submission 160573) | Forest soil microbial communities from Barre Woods Harvard Forest LTER site, Petersham, Massachusetts, United States - Inc-BW-C-12-O ... | reverse complement strand
GATTGAACTGCCTGGCAACAGTCCCAATGGATTCGTTACGGCCTTTTTCGCGGTGATCACAGGCTTTGCGCTGATTTGGCATATCTGGTGGATGGCGATACTGGGAATTCTCTGCGCATTGCTGACGTTGCTGGCGTTCGGCTGGATCGAGCGAATCAACGTGGAAATCTCGGGAGAGGAGCTGGCCAGGGACGCTCGCGCCCGCATGCCAAAGGTGGAGCCCGTATGAGCGCGTCTGCGTCTGAAATCGGAGTGCCGACAGCGATAGCTGCATTTGGCGGGGATGGTCCGGCGCCGGTGCGCATCGTCGTCGGCTACGGATTTTGGATATTCTTGCTGAGCGACATCATCATGTTCTCGGCATTGTTCGCGGCGTACGCCGTACTCTCCGGGCAAACCGACGGTGGACCCACCCCGCACAGCCTGTTCGAATTGAAGCATGTCGCGATCGAAACCCTGTGCCTGCTTTTCTCGAGCTACACCTGCGGACTGGGTTCGCTGTTCATCGAACGCCGGCGATTGAAGTTATTTTTTATCTTGTTTGCCGCCACTTTCGCGCTTGGCGCGATTTTTCTCAGCTTGGAGTTTTCCGAGTTCGCCGGCATGCTGGCGCAAGGTGCCGGCCCGTCGCGCAGCGCATTTCTGTCGTCCTTTTTCAGCTTGGTGGGCCTGCACGGCGCCCACGTGACCGTGGGACTACTGTGGCTCGCATTCATGATGGCGCAGGTCGCCGCGCAGGGTCCGCGCGAATACGTATTGCGCCGGATTCTTTGCTTCAGTCTTTTCTGGCACGCGCTCGACATCATCTGGGTAGCAGTGATGTCCCTGGTCTATTTGATGGGAGCACGAATATGATCGATTCTGTACGACATTCATCGGCTGAAGATCTGGCTCCAGGCGACAGGCAGTCACACTCGGCCAGCATTGCCGCTTATACCGCGGGACTGGGATTTGCCTTGTTACTCACCGCCGCCTCGTTCATCGTGTCGCAGGCGCATCTTTTATGGGAGCCCGGTGTGGCGGTAGGCCTTGCGGTGCTCGCCATCGCGCAAATGGGGGTGCATTTGGTCTTCTTCCTGCACCTCAACAGCGGCCCTGACAACACCAACAACGTACTCGCGCTGGCGTTCGGTATCCTGATCGTAACGCTGGTGGTCAGTGGTTCACTTTGGATCATGGCGAATCTGAACGGCAACATGATACCCCACTCCGTATTGATGGAAATGCAGCGCTAGGCGCCAGGAAATGGGAAGAAGGGCACAACCGCGCCTATGAGCGCCCGATGCGAGAACTGGGCAATCGTGCTCGCCGCCGGCGACGGCACGCGGCTCTTAAGCCTCACGACCGATGAGCGCGGTGAAGCCGTACCGAAGCAGTACTGCTCGCTGAACGGAGGTCCCTCGCTACTGCAGGAAGCCTTGCAGCGGGCGCAGCGCATCGTGCCGTTCGAGCGCGTTTGTGCGGTCGTCGCGCGGCAACACGAGCGTCACTGGCGGCGCATGCTCGGATCGCTGCCTGCGCGCAACGTGATCGTCCAACCGCGCAACTGCGGTACCGCCAATGGCGTGCTGCTGGGGCTGCTCCGTATCCTCGAGCGCGATCCACTCGCGCACATTGTGTTTCTGCCAGCCGATCACTATGTGCACAATGAGGCATCGCTCGCCGATTCGATCCGGATGACCGCGATGTCTAGTCACCATCGCGACGGCCTTACGCTGCTCGGAATCGAGCCCGATGACATCGATATCGAGCTCGGTTACATCGTTCCAGGGGATCCACTTGAGGGGGGCATCCGCCGGGTTGAGCAGTTTGTCGAGAAACCGAGCGCCGCCTTCGCGCGCGAGCTCATCGCGCGCGGCGCGCTTTGGAACAGTTTCATCTTCTGGGGGCGGGGGGCAACACTGCTGGAGCTGATTCACGGCCGGCTATCAGAGATTGTCGAGGAAATGATGAATGCTCGGGTGCGTGACAGTCGAGGCGACGGACGAATGTCTGCGCTAAGGGAGCTCTACGCACGTCTGCCAATCGTCGACTTCTCGCGCGCCGTCATGCAAGGCGCCGAGTCGGCACTGCATGTGAGTACCGCACCGGCCTGCGGCTGGACCGACCTTGGGACACCACGGCGCGTGGCTCGAACTTTGCAGCGGCTGCAGCTGAGTTCTGCGATCCGGCGCCCCGAGAACGCTTTTCCCCTGATCGCGTCTGTCGATCTTGCGGCGCAGTATGCACGCCTTTCATCCATGCACTCAGCCGCAGGCGATCTCTAATTACGGACGCGGCTTTAACGATAAGGCATCGTCCAAGGTCTGCATCTTTGCAGCGGTTGCAATGTAGAGAAAACCCCCGGCCAGCCCGAAATTCTTCAGAAACTCCCAGAAATGCAGATTCCACTCGTCGCCATTGAAGGAAAAGCTCCAGAAGTTGTGGAATAGAACCGCGCTGACGATCACATAGAATATGAACAACAGTGCGGCCTGCCGGCGATAGAAATTGAGCAGAATGCACACAGGCCCGATCGCCTCAAGCATGCCGCCGAGCACCAAGAGCAGCGCCGCGGGCGCCGGCGGCAGCGGTATCCATCCGTGGGCGGCTTGGGCCATCGCCGCGTGGGGATCGAAGATCTTTTGCAGCGCACTGAAGGGGAATAGCACGACCAGACAAAGGCGGGCAATGAAATCAAGAGATTGCTGTTGAATCATCGGTCGCTCCGCTGCAGAAAACAATCTTTGGGCCGGGGTCCCATTGGCTATTCCTCGATCAGGCGTATTGCGTGGCCATTCGGGTCTCGGACCAGCACCGCCTTTTTGAAGCCAATTTGAGCCTGCGCCTCTTGGGGAATTAACACCACGTCCGGGGTGATAAACTGCACGCCCTCCTCGCGCATTCGAGCGGTGACCGCTTGGATGTCCTTGGTAACCAATGAGGTCTGCCAATGCCAGAGATCGTTCGCCCTGGTGTCGGCGGGCATCGGCCGGCCACCCGGCGGCGTCTTGTACTCGAGGAACTCGATGTGGGGAGGCGCCGCAACCGCCACTATCTCCGTTACGCGACAGGTGTCGTTGAAGAGGTTGTCAAGCACTTCCTGCGTCGTTCCGGTGTTGAACGTAAACCCGCTGACCTCGAGCCCCAGCAAATCCCGGTAGAACCTCACGCCCTGTTCCGTGCTGCCCACAGTCATCGCGGTATGGCTGAGGCCTAGAAACAGCTTGCTTGTCGGCTTTTGGAAAGATGGCTCTCCTTTGCCGGGCGGGTAGTAAAGCAATTCCAGATCGTGGCCTTCCGGATCCTGGAATTTGATCGCCTTGATGCCGGCGGCGCCGCGATTCGTTTGCGGGATGGTGATCGGGTATGCGGAAATCTGCCGGACATGGTTTTCTTGCAGGATCTTGTACGCTGCGTCCATGTCGTTGACCACAATGGCCATGTGCTCGAACCATGCATCGTTGCTGTACGAAGGCACCGGGATTGCTCGCCCGGTCGGTGGTGAAACGTACTGGGTAAGCTCGACAATCTGATCACCTAGCTTCAGATGGACGATGCGCATGTTCGCATTGAAAACGCCCTCCATCTTGTCGTACTCGCCGCCAAAAACGCGAAAATCGGCGATCTTCTCGAACTGCAGTACTTTGGTGAAGAACTCCGCCTCCCGATCGACATCGGCGACCGTGAAGCCGATCATCTTTATCCGCTGCACATCACCGGACAATCGGTCCCTCGCGTGACCCGACGATGCCACCAATAGGGCCAGGGCGCCGGTTGTCAGCAAAGCCCTCAACGCGATGGCAAACCGCACAGCTGCGCTCAACTTCGCGCGGCGCCTTTCATGCGAGTTCAGCGAGATGCGCCTCTTCATGATGGGCTCCTCTGGACCGCAAGACGCATCGTTCCGAGCGAGGCTCGCGGTTCGCCGGCGCGCACCTTCCCTCCGCCGGAATTAAGACTCCGACCCGAATCGCGAGGTGCACGAGCCCTGGAACAGTGCGCGCATTCATTTTCGACATTACCCGAGCGCGGTGTATCTTCACCGTCTTTTCCACGATCCCAAGATCCAGCGCGATCCGCTTGTTGGTCCGGCCACGGATTATCTGTTCCATGATTTCTCGCTGGCGCGGTGTCAGTGTGCTGAGACGCTGTTCGATGATCCGGCAGATAGCGCGTTGATGACGCGCGGCGAGGTCGAGCTGTAGAGCTTGGTTGACCGCAGCCAAGAGGCGGACTTCGTCGATCGGCTTCGTCAGAAAGTCTACTGCTCCTTGCTTCATGGCTTGCACGCTGGTTTGGACGTCGCCGTGACCGGTAAGGAAAATGATCGGACGCCTAAATTCCGATCGATTGAGCAAACGCTGCGCATCGAGTCCACTCATGCCGGGCATGCAATTTTCCAGCAGCAAACATCCGGGAGCCTCGCTGTCGTGTTCTTTGAAGAAGCGTTCGGCCGATTCGAAGGCGCGCACTTGGTAACCTGCGGCGCCCAACAGGCGTGCTAATCCGGCGTGGGCCTCCTCGGCGTCATCAACGACAAATACCGTTTGCGCTGCGCGGATATCCTCGCAGCGGCTGGTATGACAATCCGCGAGGAGTACGCACGATGCTGGAACCGCTGACATGGAGTATCCACTCGATGGCGAAAAGCCGACGAAATCAGCTTACGCGCGGTGCACCCGGTTCGTGACCCGAAAAACTACCAGTGTTAAACCCGGAATTTACGGGGCGGCTGCAGTCTCACGGACCAACGATACCGTGTCTGATCGCGAAGTGAATCAGTTCGGCGCTGCCCTTGACCCCGAGTGACTCCACCATCCGATACTTATGGTCCTCAACCGTCCGGGCTGAGATGTGAAGTTCCAGCCCGATCTGCTTGGCCGTTAGGCCATCGGCAAGCAGGCGGAGAATCTCGCGCTGCCGCAACGTCAATGTCGCGACCTGGTCCAGCCCCTCCGGCGGACCTTGCCTCAGCGCCTGCAGCACCTCGCCTGCGAGGGAGGGTGTGATGAATGTGCGCCCGTGCGCCGCCGCGCGCACCGCGAGCACCAGTTCCTCTGGCGCCGAATGCTTGAGCACGAATCCGGCGGCGCCCGCTTCGAATGCATGGCGGGCATAGGCAACGTCACGGTGCATCGTTAGAAAAATGACACGCACAATGGGATCGAACTTCTTTACCTCCTCCAGTGCCTCGATGCCATTAAGATGAGGCATGGTGATGTCGGCGACGATAACATCGGGCTTGAGCGCTCTGGCGGCGGCCACCATCGCGCGGCCGTCTTCTACTACGCCGACGAGTTCGAATTCGGGAACCAGCAGACTCTTCAATCCCTCGGCAACAATCCGGTGATCATCCGCAAGTAGAACACGCACACGACTCACGGTGCCGCCTTCGGGGTACCAAGTGCCGCCAACGGTTGTTCGGGCTTCGGACTGCTCCACGGGCAGGCACCGAGCGACGCGGCCAGCGATTCGCATGACTCCTTCACTAGGTGCGCGCAAATCGCGGCCACGGTTGCCTCGTACGGCGCGCAATCCTTACTGGAGGAATGCAGATACAAAACATGCGTGACTCCGTGGCTGTGGCATCTCGATGCACTCAAGAAGTGAGTCCGAACCCCCCGGGGATGCGTTATACCGTCGCTCATAGGTCCCCCGGCAGCTTTTCAATTTTAAGGTGGTATTTTTGGCTCATCCATGGACCTTTGGTCCCATGCGCTTCCCCACTCGGTCGTGGTCGATTGCTGCAGCCTAAGAGGTCCTTGTTTGCCCCCTATTCGGGGAACTATCGAGCGGCCGCGCCGCAGTCAGACTTTGGCTCCGGTCTGCATACGAGGGCCCATGCAGTATTCTGACTACAAATGTTTCCGGTTTGGGTTTGATTCTGGAGTTGCATTCGTCAGCATCGATCACCCACCGATAAATCTTCTTGATGAAGCTCTGTCACAAGAATTCGACAAACTCGGCAGGGAACTCGAGGCCGATGAGAGCGTCCGGGTAATGGTCTTGCAGAGCGCGCTGCCTGATTTCTTTATAGCCCACTCTGGTTTAGGCCGCGTTGGAGCAGCTTCCAAAATGGTATCAGCGACCCGCAGCTTTCGCTTTACGCAGACGATCGGCGAGCGCTTCAGGAACATGCCCAAGGTAACTATTGCCAAAATCGAGGGGCGGGCCCGGGGCGGCGGGAGTGAGATCGCGCTCGCCATGGACATGTGTTTTGCTGCCGCTGGCAAAGCGATCTTCGGCCAACCAGAGGTGGCGGTCGGGCTTGTTCCGGGCGGCGGTTCTACGCAGAGATTGCCGCGGCTCATCGGGCGGGGACGCGCCTTGGAGGTGCTCCTGGGTTGCAATGATTTCTCGGCGGAGCTGGCAGAACGTTACGGCTATATCAATCGAGCGTTGCCGGCGGATGAGCTGACGCCTTTTGTCGAGAAACTGGCTCACCGCATCGCCTCATTTCCAGCGCACGCCATCGCTCACGCCAAGGCGGCCGTGGATACTGGGGCATTTGGTTCCATGGCAGAGGGGCTTCTTGTGGAAGCCCATGAGTCCGACTTGAGTGTCGCCAGCGAGCTGACGCAAGCACGCGTGAAGGAAGCATTGAAGGTCGGCGCCGAGACTTATGCAGGCGAGCTGGAAATGGATTTTTTATCGAGGCTCTCCCCGGCAAGATGACTGCGTTTTTGCGGCGGGTCGTTCCCGAGCCGGTAAATGCGATCCTGCCTAAGCATCCTCCATCCCTTATTCGACAGTCTTGGAGGACTCCGCCCCGCTGTGTACGCACCTGCTGTCTTCGATTTCAATAGTCCCGGGGCGGTCATCACGGAACCCGCCCCCCAGTAAGGCGTTCGCAGAATTGCACAAATGAGCGCGTTCAATCTACAAGCACACCTGCGACTTGTGATCTACGCTGCAGCCATGTCGAGTGCAGAAGCAGCCATTGCGTTGTTCACCGGGCAGGTCATCGGGCAAACGCCAGACCGTTCTGTTGTGCGATTCCCGGCGACCCGTGGCGGCCAAGACCACTCGTCAGAAAACACCTGGATGGTCCGCCGGACAATTGTTCGGGCCCGCTCTGCGCTCGTCAGCATGCGACTCGATGATGCCTCAAGGGCGACGGCGCAGCTCAAAAGTCTGCTGAGCAGTCGCAGTCGTTCGTACTTTTTTCGCTATGCGTGCGCCCTGCGGATGCTCGAGGCCGCCATCCTGGCGGCAGAAGATGATTTTTCGGCCTCCCACAGCGTGCTGATGAGCGTTGCTTCGCATAATGGCGACACGGCCGCAGCAACCGTTCTTCGATATGTGGACTGGAAACTCGGAAAACGTGAGGAGATTTGTGCCCCGGACCCGATGGACTATCTAGCTGCCCCAGTTGGGGGCAAAGCCGTATTTCGCATATTGAGCCTTTGCGTAAGCGCAGCCCTCGCCTTTGATCGCCTGCTTATTGCGGTGTCCGCCAACCTGGCGACAGAAGCGCTGCAGCTGGCGCGAATGCGTTACGGCAATCATTCACCGCTGAGCACCTTCCCCGCAACTCTGCTCGCACAGGTGGCGTACGAACAGGGTCGCTTTGATGAAGCCGAAACTCTATTGCGGCCACGGCTCTCAGTGATCCGCGCCTCAGGATTGTTAGAGTGCGCCGCGCGTGCGAGCGTGCTCCTGGCGAGACTTTCGCTGCATCGGGGTCGGCCCCGTGCAGCGTTGGCAATTCTGCGCGAAACGGAAGCTCTCGGCCGCGCTCGCCGGTGGCCACGACTGGTGTCCATCGCATCTGCGGAATACGCCCGGACTCTAGAGATACTGCGTTACAACGAGAGCCAAGACTCCGGGAGTGATACACGCGGAGGGCAGGCAACCGCCGTTCTAGCGGATGAGAGTCGCGGCGGGCGCATCATGTCAAAATCCGTGCATACGCCGGAGCATCCACGAATGTCATCGCCGGCAAGCCGACTCCTTGCAGGAGCAGGCCTGGATGCTCCGTCACCTGATGATGCGCTGAGTTTCTGCGCGGTTGAGAGTGCCCTGCGGCGCGTATGCTCAACCGCTTCTCGCGGCCCGATCGATGACAGTTACGAGCTTTTGATCCCGTGGCTGCGGATTGGCGCCGCACGTGGCCTGCGTATGGCTTTTGTGGATGCCGGCCGGCCGCTCTTGACGCTGTTGGAACGTCTTTACTACGCGCTTCCGACGATTGATCCCAGACTGTCCGATCTACGGCTGTATATCGCGACCCTACTGAGATCCACGGTTCAGTCGTACAGCGAGGAGCCCACCTCAACCAGTTATCGCCCGCTGTCACGTCGCGAGACTGGCATCCTGCAACTTATCGCGCGCGGGATGTCCAATAAGCACATCGCGCGATCATTGGGCATCACCCCAGAGACGGTGAAGTCGCACGCCAAGAGCATCTTCGTCAAACTCGCGACCCGCACTCGTGCTCAGGCTGTCGCCCGCGCGGAGGCGGTCGGCTTCCTCTAGAACTCGCGGCCTTGGCTGTTCGTACGATCCTACTAGCCTCGCGAGCACGCCTTCGCTTGTTGTGCTTGCCACACTAGAGCTGCGTTCTGCGCGAGCGTCTCCAGGCCCCCGGACTGTGCCCCGTTGATTGTCGAAAGTGCTTGCACAGGTGTGCCTGGTCGATGAATCCGCATCGCAGCGCGATGTCGGTCATGGACGCATCCGTCTGCAGCATGTATCGCGCGGCCAGCTCGAGGCGACAGCGGATCACGAAAGCGTGAGGTGACTCCCCAAAGGTGCGCTTAAAGGAGCGCGAGAAGTGCGCTTCACTGCGATCAATGAGCGCACAGAGATCCGCGACGAGTATGGGTCCTGCGATGTGGCTATCAATATAGTCGCGCACCCTGCGCGCCTGCCAGGCCAGCAATCGGCCGCTCCCGTCCGCTAGCGCCAGTGCGGGCTCCAAATCGATTTGCTTCCGTAACAGCGAAGTGGCCTCGAGTATTGTGCCGTGAGCGACTTCCTCGCTGGGCTGAAGTTGGCGAACAGCCTCGTTCAGGAGGGTAAGTACATCGTGCACCCACTCGCGCGATCGGCGCGCGCTGAGCTTGACGATAGCCAGCTCGCCGGCCGAAAAGTCTTCCAGGTGCGCTTCCTGCGAGAGGTCGACGACCTGAGTGCCCTGATTGTCTTGGTGTGCCATCGCAATCGCTCCTATCGCTCCGATTGATACCTCCAGCGATGGGCAGATATAGACGCCAGGGGCTTGGTCCGCCCCTATCGGAAGTTGGGACTTGGATAGGTCATCGATTCCAGTGATACTCCTGGAAGCTTCGCGGGAAGGTGCGGCAAGGGGCGCCGGTCTAGCCATCGACGCCCACGAGCAGTAGCATCACCGACGGAGAGAACGGCCGTGAAACAAGACCGGGACGAGGCAGCGATCCTTGAGGGCAAGCTCTATCCCGCCACCGGGACGAGAAGGCCTCTGCCCCGCCCGAGACTCGATTCTCTAAGCGATGTGCTGGACGGCGGCTACCCGGTCGTTCTGGTTGTTGCCCCCGCCGGCTACGGCAAGTCCACTCTGATGGCGCAGTGGCACACCCTGCTCCTCGAACGCGACGTGCCTTGCGCGTGGTTATCGCTGGACCCCGACGACGATGACGCAGTGCGCTTCATGCGGCACTTGGTTGCTGCGTTGCACAAGGCGGATTCTCGTATCGGGCAGGCCGTGGGGGTTAACCTCTCCGCTGACTTCCCCGGTGGCCCGAAGACGCTGTTGCAAGCGTTGGCATACGACCTCGCGAAGCTTGAGCAGCGTGTGGTGCTGTTTCTAGACGACCTGCATTTCGTCCAGTCGCCTGAGGTCCTCGAGATCCTGGACTGGCTCGTGAACTATGCACCGCGCACGTTGCAGCAGGTCATCGGCAGTCGCGAGAAACCGCGCTTGCAATTGAGCGGCCTGCGCGTGCGGCGACAGTTGTTTGAGCTGGATGCGCGGCAGCTGCGATTCGATCCCGAGGAAGCCGCGCAGTTCTACCGGAAACGTCTCGGGCAAGATCTCCCGAAGCGGGATCTGGAGCGTCTGCTGACCAAGACTGAAGGCTGGCCCGCCGCGCTTGAGCTCGTAGCGCTGGCGCTTTCCGGCCTCACGGATCGGGGCGAGTTCATCGGGCAGTTCACCGGGAACGACAGCAGCCTTGTTGAATATCTGGGTGAAGCCCTCTTGTCACGGCTGGACGAACGAACGCGCACCTTCGTGTTCAGGATTTCGATGTTCGATCGCATCAGCGGGCCGCTCGCTCAGGCACTCGGCGAGGCGGACGCCGAAGAGCGCTTGCAGGAGCTCCTATCGCGCAACTTATTTCTAGTCCCGCTGGATCGATCCGGCTCCTGGGTACGCTTCCATCATCTGGTGGGCGAGTTTTTTCGTGAGCGTTATGTCCGCACCGAGCCGGCGCAAGCCAGGGAATGTCTGCAACATGGCGGTCGTTGGCTGCACGCCAACGGCTACATTGAAGAAGCTGTCAACTGCATGATTCGGGCGCAGGACTGGGAGCACGCGACACGGTGGGTCGCCGAGAGCGTTGAGGAACTCGTCTTTCGCCGCGGTTACCACCAGACGATCTTGCGCTGGATGAACGCCCTTCCGGACGCTGAAATTGATCGCTATCCTGTCATCCGCACCCAGTACGCCTTCGCGCTTGCGTTCTACCCTCGGCATCGGGAATACGAGGCGCAGATCCACCGTCTGCAACAGCTCGTCCAAAGCCAGGGAGCTCAACCGCACTGTGACGCCGGGGTGATCTCCGAGGTGCGTTGCGCGGTCGAACTTCTGACGGCGATGTCAGCTGGCCTGCGGGACGAGGGAAAACGGTGCGGTGAATTAGCTGCGGCGTGGCTGGCGGACTGGCCCGATGAATCGCTGCGCCGCAAAGGGGTGATGGGAAACGTTTTGGCTGTCGGGCACAACGCCACGGGCCAAATCGGCCGCGGCCTAGAGGTGATCGCCGAAACCCGCCGCTGGCTCGAACAATCGGAAGGCTACTACGCGCTGACATGGACGGGTTACCTCGAGGGGGTGCTGCGCCTGAAGCGCGGCGATTATCTGGAGGCGAGGCTTGCTTGCGGCATCGCACTCGAACTTGTGGAGCACGAATTGCTCGGCCATCCCGGCCAAGCGTGCATGTTGCACGCCCTACTCGGCGGCATCGCCTACGAGTTCGACGAGATCGCTTCGGCCATCGAGCACATCGAACGGGCAATGGGTAGCATAAGCGAGGCCAGCCACGCGGACGCGGTGATCGTCGCGTATTTGACGCAGGCTCGCCTGCAGCGCCTGCGCGGCGATGACAGCAGCGCGCTAGCGATCCTAAGAGAGGGTCAGGACCTGGGCCAGCGGCGGCGACTCCCACGCGTGACCTTGTCGCTGGCGGCCGAAGAGTGTGCCGATCTTGCGCGCGGGGGGCGCTACGATGAGGCACGGGTAGTCGCCGCCCGATTTGATTTCAACGAGCTGCCCACCCCCGGTGGCACCTCGGGGCTGGCTTCCGACAAAGCGCTGCGCGCAGCCTCACGCTACTTGCTGAGGCAATCGTCGAAACACGTGGTCGAGGCACTGAATGGCGCCATCGAATTCTCCCAGCAGCGCGGGCTGGCTCACCGCTCGGTGGAGCTGCTCCTGATTCGCGCCCTGGCACACAAGCAGGGCGGCGAGGTCGCGAGCGCGCTGACCGATTTGCATCACGCACTCACTCTCGCGGCCCCGAGACAGTATCTGCGGGTGTTTCTGGATGAAGGGCCGGAGCTCGGTTCGCTCGTTGATGCTCTGGATCTGGAGCGGCTCGGGAGCTCGCCGGCGACACCGCTCGCGCGCTGGTTGCAACAGGCACGGGGCAAGCCCGGCAATCAGGGACGTTCCACTGGATCCGGCCTGAGCGAACAGCTCACCCGCCGCGAGGTCTCGATCCTCAAGCGCCTGGAGTCCGGCCTCAGCAACAAGGAAATCGCCGAAGCCATCTTCGTATCGGAGGGCACGCTCAAATGGCATCTCCACAATGTTTACAGCAAGCTGGACGTTAAGAACCGGTCCGGAGCAATGGCTCGGGCGCGAACGCTGGGGATCGTGTGAGTCTGGTCACAGCCCGACCTCAGGCCAGCCACTCGGGCTTGCTCGAGCCGCGCGGGACCAGCACGGTTCGGAAAGCGCCCGGAGTCCGGGACAGAACCACCTGGTCGGTGAAGCCTTGATACGTACCCAACGGAGTTTCAGCCGTGAAGAGATCAGGATCGACGTATCTGTGCGCATCGGTGGAGCCGGCAATTTCCCGCGCGTAGCCCTTATCGAATATGCCCATCGAGAGCAGCCACAGCACGGTTCGGGTCAGGGATACGACGACGCGATAGCTTCCGCCTTCGGTGGCACGACGTCGCAGGGCCTCCAGAACACCGACGGTGCCGAGCCAGCCCACCACGTTGTCACAAATTGGGATGATCGGCGGCGACTTGGGCTGAGTGGGTGTTCCCTCGATGGAAAACACGCCCGACACGGCCGCGCCGATCTCATCGAAGCCGACTCGGTTTGACCAAGGACCCTGCTCTCCATGGAGAACTACCTTGGCGTGAATCAATCCTGGTTTTTTTTGGCTGAGCTCTTCGGCGGTAAGACCAAATCTCTCCAAATATCCGGGGCGCCGATTGGAGAAGAACACGTCGGCATCCTTGAGGAGTCGTTCGAACGTCGCGCGATCCTCTTTGGAGCCATCCAGTAGCGTGGAACGCATCCCGACCTGCACGTCCCAGGCAAAGGCCTCAATCTCCGCATCGTTGGGTCTCCAAACGTTGAGGACGTCGGCGCCGTAGTAGGCGAGGTCTCTGCCGATGGCCGCTCCCGCAATCACATGCCCTAATCCGAGCGCGCGAGTGCCCTCCAATGGGCTCTTTGCGCCGCGCTTCAGCGGCACCGGCTCGCTCTCTCCGATTTTTTCCAAAGTGATCAGCGGCATTCCGGAGAGGACTTCGGCGTATTGGGGCTCGTTGCGAAACTCCTCGTTGGTGCGAACCATGGCAAAGACCAGCCCAGCCTCCGCCGCGGCCGCCTCCAACTCCTCCGCACGCCACTGCAGAACGGCGTTGCCAATGGATTCGGTGCTGTTACTGCACCTCAGAAAATTCAGAGCGCGCGACTGCAGCCCGGGGTAAATGTTGAGAGAAACCACGTGACGCCCATCGCGTGTTTTTCGAAATAGCGGCAACTCGAAGAATGGATTATCTCGAGGCAAGAGCAGGGGACCACGTCCGTTGATCGTTTCCCATTTGCCTTCGAAAAAACCACTGAAGCGCCGGAGAGCCTTCCTGACGTCGACCTGAATATCCTGTCCTTCGCCGGTTCGCAATTTCCAAAGCGCTGCCAACGCGACGGACCTGACAGCCAGCCCGACCGCCGCCATGGCGCCAAACTTGAAGCTGCTGGGCACGATCGGATCCTGTCCGTAGAAAGTAATCTTGCCGCCGCTGTCCTTTGCTGTCAGTCCGATATCCGCCAGCACCTGATCCACGGCACCGTGGAAGTCGAACTCAGGCGAGGTTGCCGGAACTCGCAGCTTTGCCTCAAGCACGCCGGTCAACGACTCAGCTTGGTGCGTGTCAGGGAATCGCATGGTCGCGGAACTCATTGGCTCTCTCCTGAGATCGGTGCTTGGGCTGGCGGCTACAGATCTGATCGTGCATTAGCTCGCTGGCAGCTCGACATAGGCAATCCCGGTCAGGTTGCCCTCGGCAAATAGCAAGGTCTTTTGGTCCGACCCGTCGAGGTTCGCGCTGTAGACCGAGCCGGCGAAATCAGTGATGAACATGCGGCCATGCTTCGCATCCAACGCCAGGCCGATCCCTTCCATTAAGTTGGAAAAGACGATTTGCGGCGGCGGGCGCTTGGCCTGAGGCGCATCCAGCTGCGCGCGACTTACCGTGTTGCCGCGCGGTGGGTCGCCTCGGTCGGTCCAGTAGAGCAGCCGGCTCCCGAAATCCAGGTCGAGGTCGATCGGCTCGGGCAGCTTGTCGTAGAGCAGCTCGATGTCCATGCGGTTCGACGGCGTTTGACCCTTCGGTATGTCAACGTTCGCTCGCAGGATACTGCCCTCGCCTGCATTGTCACCGCCCTTCTGGCTCCAGTAGAGCTTGCCGGCAACCGCATCGACGGCGATGCCCACGCACCACTTGTTTGGATCCGCACCCGGACGAGGGTCGCCCTGGCTGGTATCGACGAGCGTCTCGATATCCGAGCCATCAAGATTGGCACGCATCACGCGCATTCCTTCGCGGTCGCACCAATAGAGCTTGCCGTTGGGCTTGTCGATCTGCAGCTGCTTCGGCGTGAAGGTACCGCCCGGCGCAACGATTGTCGTCAGGTTCCGGCCGTCGAGATCGGAGCGGAAGATGGTCCCGTCATTGGCCTTGGGGTTGCCCATGTTCGTCCAGTAGAGGTGCCCGGCCGCCACATCGACCGCAAGCCCGTCCGGCAGCTTTCTGCCCTCGCTTACCAGCGTCTTCAGGTCCGAGCCGTCGGGATTGGCAGAGAGGATTCTTCCTGCGCCGAGGTCGAGAAAAATGATTCGAGCCACGATGCCGTTGCCTTTGTTTCGCGAAACCGATTGCTTCGAAGTAGTGCTCATGTTCTGGACCTCCGAAGGTAGTTGCCGCCGATCATGGGCTTGCTGCCGAGCGCAGCTTCAGCAATCCGGTGAGGACTGAGTTCTCCTCGCGAGCAAGCTGCTCAACGGAACGTCCCCCGGCCTCTTTCAGCACGGCGTCGACGACCGTTTGTTTCAATTGCGGCGTGATCTCGGGCGTGCCCAGCGTCTTCATCATTCCGGCGAGCGGGTCCATCAGGTGTTCCATGAAATGCTGGATGCCGCCCTGCCCACCGCCGACGTGCCACTGGAGGCTGGGGCCCATCACACCCCAGCGAATACCGGGGCCGTAGCACACGGCAACGTCTGCATCCGCCACGCTTAAGACTCCTTGCTGCACGAGATAAAGAACTTCCTTGTAGAGCGCCGCCTGGAAGCGGTTGGCCACGTGGCCCGGAAGCGCCTTGTGCAGACGCACCGGCTTCTTGCCGATGTCGGCGTAGAACGTCATCGCACGCTCGATCGTGGCTTCCGAGGTCTTGGCTCCGCCCACAACCTCTACCAGCGGAACGACATGCGGCGGATTGAACGGGTGACCGATCACACAGCGCTCCGGTCGCTTGCAGCCGGACTGAATCACATCCATCGTGATTCCGGAGGAGCTCGATGCGAGGATCGCGTTCGGAGGCGTTGCCTCGTCCATCTGGGCGAACAGCTTGATCTTGAAGTCGGGTCGCTCCGGTGCGTTCTCCTGAACCCAGTCAGCCTGCGCGAGCGCCCGACTCATATCGGCGCTGAACGTCAACCGATCACGCGAGGCGCCTGCAGAAAGACCGACTTGAGTCAGCAATGGCCACGCATCATCGACATACTTGCGCAGGTTCGTTTCCGCCTGCGGTCCGGGATCAGTGGCGACAACATCGAATCCGCGAGCGAGATAGTACGCGGCCCAACTTGCGCCGATCACCCCGGTACCGACGATCGCGATTCGATGCATAGGTTGATTCGAAGACATTTTTGCGGCTCTCCTGCGGTTACAACGCGCCTCTATCCTTTGCAAAGAAACGAGGGACTGACATCCCCTGTATGGGGGGCGGCCCGATCACTTCGAACGATTCTTCAGCGTGGATCCAATGGCGCGCGGCTAAGCCGCTTGATTCGGATGACCTCGCCCCGTTTCCCGAAGCAACGAACCGACTACCAGTGCCGCAATCAGAATACCGATCCAGAAAAGGCCGGCCTGCCTGAAATGCGATG
>Ga0210391_10002535_pt1 | contig 15821 bp, 11 predicted proteins | sample IncBWC12OmetaG_FD_160573 | JGI IMG/M metagenome (GOLD analysis project Ga0210391, IMG submission 160573) | Forest soil microbial communities from Barre Woods Harvard Forest LTER site, Petersham, Massachusetts, United States - Inc-BW-C-12-O ... | reverse complement strand
AAAAAGCGCCGAGCAACGGCCAGTTATGAAAGCATTCTCAGCAAACAGCGAATGACTTGCCCAGTATGAAAAATAGCTTCGCCCGTCGCGATTTCATTCGTTCCGGAGCCCTCGCCGCGGCAGCGCTCGCTGCTTCCAGCGACGTCTTCGCACTGGCTCAAGAACGCCCGACAGCTCTCGCAGCATCGCCGGTTCGTTTGGGCCTGGCTAGCTACACGTTTCGCAACTTCAGTCGTGCGCAGATGATTGGTTTCATGAAGCAGCTCAATGTGTTCGCGCTGAATGCGAAGGATGTTAAGGACCATCTCCCGCTAGATCCGCAACAGGAGGCGACTGCGCTGGCAGACTATGCCGCAGCAGGTATCAGGCTTCACGCTGCTGGAGCTATCTATTTCGCGAAAGATGAGGATGCGGACATCCGGTCTAAGTTCGAATACTGTAAGCGAGCAGGTATTGCGGTTATTGTCGCGGGCGACCCCACGCCGGAGACTTTGCCGCGACTTGAGAAGTTCGCCAAGGAGTTCGACATCTGCATTGCGATTCACAATCACGGGCCGGAAGATCGGTTATGGCGTTCGCCGCTCGACGTGTTGAAGGCGGTCAAAGGAATGGATCCGCGCATCGGGTGCTGCATCGACGTCGGGCATGCGGCTCGCGCCGGGACTGACGTGGTTCAGGCGATCCACGAAGCTGGCCCGAGGCTATTTAACTTGCACATGAAGGATCTCACCAACTTCCAAAGCAAGGAAAGCCAGGTAGCGGTGGGAGACGGCAGCATGCCGGTGCGCGCGATGTTTGAAGCACTGATCGCGATGAGGTACAAGGGCTTCGTCGATCTAGAGTACGAGGTCTATCCCGACGATCCGATGCCCGGCGTTATCAGCAGCTTCGCTTATATGCGAGGCGTGCTGGCGGGTCTGGGGTAGCTGACAGGATCGTTTGGGTGGGTCGGTGATGATCTTCGATCAGGACCGGCTCTTGCCCGCAGAGTCCAACACACGCTCCATCGCGAGGCGGATTTGCGTTTCTGGTATCGTCTCACGCCGCGATGAGCAGAACGGCGACTTAGTGCGGCGGCTGGTCGTCCTGGAAGGCGATGCGCTTGAGCATCGGTTTCATTTCCGGATTGGACATAAAAAGCCTCCACAAAAGGCCGGTGCGATAGTTTTCGATCATCACCGTGATGGGCATCTGGTTTAAGCCCATATAGATCGGCGCAAACCAATTGTGGTCAAGGTTGAAAGCGTCGCGCGGGCCGTAGATGCCCCACAGGCGATCTCCGAGGTCGCGATAGAAGTGCTTGAGGGCGGCCATCGAAGCTTCGGGAATGTAGGGAAATGACGCCAGCGCGCCAGTGGGCGTCATCGTTCCAGTGTCATTGTTGGGGTCCGGCGCATGTGGCACGTAGCCCCAGGGACCGTCGCTCGCTGTAAGGCCCCACGAGTCCGAACCATAACCCTGGTGATGCTCAGGATTCTCGATGCAGTAAGCGCGATTGATCAGCGCTAGATTACGATTGTTGTCGAAGTAATCCGTAAACCGATCGCGGATTCCGCGGGGATCAAATCCCATGTAGGAATAATGGGCAAAGAAAAGCGGATTTCCTTCTTTCGTGCCAACGTCCAGTTTGATCCCATAAAAAGTCTTGCCGCTCAGGAAGTCGTTGTCCTTCGAAGCGTCTCCGGCCCCATCCGTCCAGCCCGTGTAGTAAAGGCCGACCGGCACCCCGTGAGTGGGCGAAGCGATGGCAAGCAGATAGACAATCATCACCTCGCTGAACCCGGTGAGGCGATGATTGATGTGCCAGGACCATTGAGGCGACCAGTGCCAGTAGAGCGCGTCACTTTGTGGTGTCTGGCGATACCAATCCCATTCCACAGTTTCCCAGAGATGAGAAATGCGATCGTATAGAGCTTTCTCTTGCCCGCTGGATTGATTCAGATATTGCCGCGCGGTTAGGAGCCCTGCCATCAGAAAAGCGGTTTCCACCAAGTCCCCGCCGTCATCGAACATGTTAAACACCGGCAAACTCGCACCCGTCGCGTCGTCCATGAAGTGAGACCATGCACCGTGATAACGCGGGGCTCTTTCCAGGAAGCCGACAATTTTGTTCAGGCGTGCGATCCCTTGCGTGCGAGTAATGAAGCCTCGGTCCATCCCGACAACTAAAGCCAGGATGCCGAAACCGCTCGCGCCCGTGGCGACGATGCGGTCATCGCCGGGAATATTTTCCCGCGTCATGCCGGAGTGCGGTCCGGAGGATTCCCAGTCGTAGCGGAAGCATTCGGTCTGCAGCATCGTGAGCAGATCGTCGTCGGTCAGCGGGCGCGTCGAAGCGCTGGCGGGGGAGGACATCGGCGAGCGCAGCCCATCGGAAGAAAATGCAGCAACTTTGTAGGACGCTGTTTGACCGGTCTTACCCAGGAAGTCGCTGTAACGTCGCAATCCGCATTCCTGGATTCCGATCGCTGCGAACGGCTGGCCGTTCAGAGAACGATAAATTACGTAATAGCGAAGACGCTCGGAAGCAACCGGCTTCCACGCAATATCAATGTGGCGTTCGTAGCCAGTTGCCGTGACCTCCTGCGGCGCCGGCAGCGCGCTTTTTGCAGCTCCATTGCGCGAATCCTCGATTGTGATCTGGTCGATGAATAAAATATGCGGCGCGGCGTCGGCCGAAGATTGAGAAAAAATCAGCCTGCCCAGGCGATTGGCATCCAGCGGGCGGATGGAAACCGGCGCAAAATCCCGCAGCGGAATGTTCACATGAACCCACCGCCCGGCAGGCAAAGCGCCGGAGAATTTCGCAAGGGGAAGCGGGCCTGAAAAATTCTCGCTGCTGTCCTCAATCCTGACGAGCGGCAAGCCCGCGGAACCGATCTGCCGCGGTGCAAAACACCAGAAAGAAAGCACGTCGCCGTCAAATTTTATTTCGCGGTTGCGGAATTTGACGACGCCAATCTGCGCCACCCAACCTCCGCCCGGCTGTGATGTCCATTCGAGGCGCAGCGCGTTCGGCGGAGTGAAAAATGTGCGCGTTTCGACCGGAAGCTTCGAGTCGAACAGCGTGAGGAGGCTGGGAGCAGTGGCTTTGCCGGCGCTGTAAAAATAAGAATCAGGCGTCAGGCTGTTGTCGAAGAAAACGCGGCGGTAATATGCCGTGTCCGCGCCGACCGAAACGGCAACCGCAAATACCAGAAACAGTGCGGCGGCTCGCCGCACAACGCGAAAGCTTGCACGAACTGCTGGCTCCAGCAAATGCGTCATTTTTTTGAAATCCGGCAGAGATCGCCCGCGGGCGCCGTAATTGCTTCACACCAATCGAACCACGGCTTTCAAGACGGAGTCGCCTGGAATCCAAATATCAGAGATACGAGTCGTTGACAACAAAAAAGCCACTTCTACGCGGAAACATCAGCACTGAGCCGATTTAGATGCGAATAGGCATCTAAGCCGTGGACGCAGCTGGCCTCGCAGCCACCGCATCGCCAGTGAGCAACCGGCGGCATACCGTAAATCCCCTACCGGGTCTACCCCCTTTCGTGTATATGGCACGCCCTAGTAGCACAGATACGCTGTGCGCCAAGGTTTCTATGGCGCATTCTCGACCTGCGACAAACCGCGTAGCGTTCCCGGCATCATCATGGAGTGACAGATGAAAACCTCAAGAATTCTTCTCGGCGTGGCAATTATTGTGTCTACTCTGGGCCTACTTCCTCCGCCGGCGAGGGCGCAGTACCGCGCCGGCTTGCAGGGGGTCGTACTCGATGCGCAGGGCGCGGCTGTCGAGGGTGCCGCCATCACTTTAACGAATTCGGAAACCAATCATTCGCAGCAAACCACTTCCGGATCGGGCGGCGTTTACTCTTTCTCCAGCCTTCCTCCCGGTAGCTACACAGTTTCAGCGGAAAAGAAGGGCTTCAAGAAGAATGTCCTTGAAAATATCTCGATCGCCGGAGAACAAGTCCAGGCACTCAACGTCACGTTGGAGCTTGGGGACGTCACTTCTTCGGTGGTAGTCAATGCGTCTGAAGCCGCCGCGATTGATACCGAAACAGGACAACTTGGCGGCACCCTTTCGTCTACGGAAGTGCAGGACCTTCCATCCTTTGGCCGGGATCCGTTTCAGCTGCTTCGACTTGCCCCGGGCGTTTTCGGCGACGGCGCCCACAATAATGGCGGGGGATCGCAAAATATTCCCGGCAGCGCCGGCCCCGGAGGCACCAGCGCGACGACGAGCATTTTCCAGATTGAGAATCAGGCACAGGCTTTTGCCGGTGGGCAGCGCAATGAAGCAAACAGCTTTCAGATCGACGGTGTTTCGGTGAACAGCCTCGACTGGGGCGGAGCTGCGATCATCACGCCGAACGAAGAGTCGGTTAAGGAAGTCCGAATTACCTCTAACTCTTATGATGCGGAACTGGGACATGGCAGCGGTGCGCAGGTCGAAGTCGTTTCGCAGAATGGCACGAACAGTTATCACGGCAGCGCCTTCATCAAGATCGATCGGCCGGGATTGAATGCTTTCCAGGCATATAACGGCCCGAGCGGCCCGACTGCGAATGAGCGCGTAAACAACCGGTTTAATCAGTTCGGTGGCAGCGTGGGCGGACCGATCATCAAGAATCGCCTGTTTGTGTTCTTCTCCTACGAAACGCTCAGGAACAATTCGGTAGAAACTTCCAACCAGTGGGTGGAAACACCACAATACCTCGCAGCGGTAACGGCCCTGGGGTCGCCCTTTCTCTCATCGGCCATTCTGGGTTTTCCTGGTGAAGGCGCGTCTTTTAGTAAGGTGCTTCCGTCTACCTGTTCGCAGGCTGGCTTCACAACCGCAGCGAATTGTCAGCCGGCGGGTACGGGCTTGGATATCGGTTCTTTATCGACAAGTCCCCGTGGATCGCTTGATCCAACTTTCGGAACGGCTGCTACACCGAACGGTGTGGGCAGTGGCCTCGACGGTGTTCCGGACATCCAATTCGTGCAAGCCACGAATCCGACAACTATTACAGACTCGCAATACAATGGTCGCGTGGACTACCAGGCCACGAGCAGGGATTTGGTGACGTTTAGCATTTATTGGGTGCCAACCGAGACCAACAGTTTTAACGGCAATATCCGCCCGGCGAATTTGTTTCACCACAATCCGCTCAATTACGCCGAAGGTTTGGTGTGGAACCACACCTTCGGTCCAACCTTGATCAATGAAGCGCGCTTCAACGTCTCGCGCTGGTATTACAATGAACTAGCGAGTAATCCGCAGGAGCCGTGGGGCCTGCCGGAAGGCACGATCACCGGCTTACCCGGCAACCTGAATAGCACCAACCAGATCGTTTATGGTGCCAATCCTCCAGGCATCTTCTTCAAGACCGGTTACAACATACGCGATACGGTTACAAAAGTTCTGAACAGGCAGTCCCTGAAATTCGGAGTAGATATCTACAAGGAGCAGAATACGCAGGTCCAAGGCTCGGGCGCACGCCCAACCTACAACTTCAATGACCTTTGGGACTTCGCCAACGACGCTCCGGTCCTGGAAAGCGGCAACTTTAACCCCGTCACCGGCGTGCCCACCACACTTACCAGCTACGTTCGTGATAACGACATCGCCCTGTTCGTCCAGGACGATTACAAACTGAAGCCGAATCTAACGATAAATCTTGGCCTGCGCTGGGAGTACTTTGGCCCGTTCCACGAAAAGGACAACAATCTCGGCAGAGCCGTGCTCGGCCCGCCGCCGGACCAACTGGCGAATATTAGCGTTCAGTTGGGAGGGAATCTCTACAATGCCGATTATCATAATTTTGGTCCTCAAATTGGCTTCGCGTGGAGCCCGTATTCCTTGCCTCTTCTCCACCACGATCTCCAGAATCGGCTCGTCGTGCGAGGCGGTTTCGGTATCGGTTATAACCGCACGGAGGACTCTGTTCCGCTCAACGCCCTCACGAACCCCTCTCCGATCTTCGCAAGTTTTGGCATCCTCGCCGGATCGGATATCGTCTATGCTGCACCGTCTGATCCGCATCAATTTGCTCCCTATCCAGCCAACTCGAACGCAGAGCTTACCTTTAACCCGACCACGAACATCCCGACAACCGGTGCGCCGATTACTTTGAATGCGCTTCCAAGGAACTTGCTGTCGCCCTACACCTATAGCTACTCTCTTGAAACCCAGTACGATCTGGGGCACAGCATGGTTGCCACGGTCGGTTACCAGGGCAGTTCATCCCATCGCCTCCTGCGGTGGAATTTCAACGGACAAATCCTCTTTGAGCCTCAGAATCCCCAGGTTAACAACCTTCGTTACTGGACGGACGACGTTGACGGCAACTACAACGCGCTCCTCACCGAACTTCAAAAGCGTTTCTCGCACGGTTTCCAGTTGGATGCCCAGTACACGTTTAGCCGAGCGATGGACGACGCATCAACCAACTTCTATTTTGACGCTTATCCTTTTAACGCCAAGGCGGGATACGGTCCTTCGGACTACGACGCCAAGCACAACTTCAAGCTCTGGGGATTGTGGACTCCACAGATCTTCAAGAATCAACATAGCTGGGAGGAAAAGGTAGTCGGTGGATGGACGTTCAGTGGCATCTGGAACGTGCACTCCGGCTTTCCCTGGACGCCGCTCTACAACGTTCAAGTCGTCGGCGACCCCGATACCTGCAGTTTGATCTTTGAGAACAGCGGCTATTGTTCGGTAAGGCCAGCGGCTTACCTGGGTGGCGCGGGCACCAATTACAGCAACTCGACTTTCAAGATGCAACTCGGCAACTTCCCCAATGGCCCGACCACCTATTTTACGCCGCCGACCCTCACGACAACCAACATTCCGCCCGTGCCGGGCGTCGCGCGCAATTCCTTCCGCGGCCCAGGCTATTCTTCGGTGGATTTTACGCTTGCCAAAGCTTTCGGATTGCCTAGCGCAAAGGTGATTGGTGAAAATGCAAAATTGGAAATTCGCGCCAATTTCTACAATCTGTTCAACCAGGTCAATCTTGGTGCGCTCGGCAACCAAACCATCGGGAACATTGCGCTGACTACGACTGGCCAGACGGTGAGCGGAAACACTACGTTTGACCAGGCCCAATTTGCGTTAGCGGGCCGCGTAATCGAAGCGCAAGCGCGGTTTAGCTTTTAACCCTCACCCCAATGGGCGTATTCAGACTCTGGAGTGCGCCTCGCTTTCTTGCGCATCTCCTCGCAAAGAGTCGTCACTGGCTCGACCGTAGTGACTTGGGTAGGTAGCGCATGACTTCCCTGTGCCTCCGCGGCGCTGATCATTGTCGCGAACTTTTTCGAACTTCTCCATCGTCACGCGTCTTTGTGCAGGAGCAGGTTGAATATAGCGCGCGGTCACGAGAATACTCGTATGGCCAAGCAGCGCGCCGCACGGCAAAATAGCGTGGTAGACTCCGCGAATTGGCGCTGGATGAAAGACGTTAGCTCGGGAAAAAAACCAGCCGTTGCGAATCGAGTTCCGAACCTTGGCACTTCAGGCAATCTATCGTCAGAATGCCCGTGCGATGCAATAAGTCCGCCCAACGGTAGAGAAGCGCAAGGCGCAGGACGCCGCTAGGAGCCAACAGCCACCATGCGTATCGGAGTCTTCACTCCCTTGCTCTCTGAGCTTTCGCTGTCTGAGGTTCTCGAGAAACTCGCTGCGCTGCGCATCCATACAATCGAGCTGGGCACGGGGAATTATCCGGGCGATGCGCACTGTAAGCTGGCGATGCTTGATGACAGTCGCGCGCTCGCGGCGTTTCAGCAGGTGCTTGCCGACCATGGCGCGCAGATCAGCGCCCTGAGTTGCCACGGGAATGCCTTGCATCCTGATCGGGGGCGAGCAGAGCAAGACCGCGCGGTCAGTCGCAAGACCATCCTGCTTGCGGAAAAACTCGGCATACCTGTGGTCATTGATTTTTCGGGATGTCCCGGCGATTCGCCCCGCGCCACCGCCCCTAACTGGGTGACCTGTCCCTGGCCTCCGGAATATCTGAAGGTTCTGGACTGGCAGTGGAACGAAGTGGTCGCACCTTATTGGATCGAGCACGCTAAATTCGCCAAGGATCACGGCGTGAAGCTCGCCATTGAAATGCATCCCGGATTTGTGGTTTACAGTCCGGAGACGATGCTAAAGCTGCGCGCGATCGCGGGGCCGGTTGTGGGTTGCAACTTCGATCCCAGCCACCTGTTCTGGCAGGGCATCGATCCCATAGCCGCCGTGCGCGTATTGGAAGGGGCGATCTTCCACGTCCACGCTAAAGATACGCAACTGTACCCAAGTAACCTGCAGTGCGCCGGGGTGCTCGACACCAAGCCCTACACCGACGAGCGCAGGCGTGGTTGGATATTTCGCACCTGCGGCTACGGTCACGGCGCCCAGTGGTGGAGCGAATTCATTTCCACGCTGCGAATGTTCGGATACGACTACGTGCTCTCGATCGAACACGAAGACAGCCTGCTTTCCGCGCAAGAGGGGCTTACCAAGGCTGCGAATTTCCTCAATGAGATCGTAATCCGCGAGCGCCCGTCGGCGGCATGGTGGTTGTAGCGCGCTGCGCAAAGGGGAAGGTGCGATCGCCGGGAAATTCCATCCGCCGGCGCTTGCGCGCTACACCGTCAACGCTTTCATGTACTCTGCGTCAATCTTCAACGCCTCCAGCGGCGGCATGTCATATTGCTCCTGCTCGATGAAAGCATGCTGGATGTTGGTATTTTTTGCCGCCGCGAAAATTGGACGGTAGTCAATGCTTCCGCGGCCCAACTCAGCGGAAGGCGGCGGATCCGTATCGCTGCCCGGCCCTCCGCCCAACTTGAAGTCCTTCACGTGCAGCAGGGAGATGCGCTTGGGGTAGCGCCGAAAATAATCCACGGGATTTTTGCCTGCCACGATCACCCATCCGCAGTCCATTTCCATCGTTACCTTTGCGGGGTCTGTCAGACGCAGCAGCTCGTCGTAAAATACTACGCCGTCGACCGCGCGAAATTCCGCGGTATGGTTGTGGTATCCAAATTTGATTCCAGCCGCATTCACGCGCTCTCCCATGCGATTGAATTGCTCCGCGTTCCAGCGCCAGTCATCGAGCGTCATAGCTTCTCTGGCGACCTTCTTATCCGCCGATTTGGCAGGCGATCCATCGGGAAGTCCGGGCGAGGCGCAGATGATGTACTTAAGCCCGAGGGCCTTTCCGAACTCGATGGCTTCATCCAGGCGCGGGGCCAGATCTGCATATGAATAGTGGGCGCTCACACAATCCAGCCCTGCTTGCTCCATCGCCAGCTTCACGTCACTCGCGCTGCGGCCAAAAAATCCCGCAGCCTCAACCTCACGGTAAGCTAGCGCGCCCAGCTCGCGGAGGGTTCCTGCATAATCCTTCGGCAACAAATCCCGTACGGAGTAGAGCTGCAATCCCAGTTGCAATCCCAGCGGATTCGCCATCAGCCAGGGTGCACCGGTATACCCGGCGGCGAAAGCCACCGACGCCGACGCGGTCTTTAGAAATTTCCTTCTGGAGATTCTCCGCATGCTCACCGCCTCGGTTGCGAAGTGATGGTCATCTCGATAACTCGAGCGAACCCCGCTCACCCGTGAATTGCCTTCGCGTCCCCATCCCAGGTTGCAATCGTTTTATGGAAGTACGCGTAGTTTGCCAGATGGCAGCCAATCGCCGTGTGATTGCCAAACACTTCATTCTCAACCGTGGCTTGGCGCGTCCGTACCGCATTGAAAAAATTCGCTTGGTGTGCCGAAACGTCGCTGTAGCCGGCCGGCGCCGTAAAAATCTCGGACTGGATCGTTGTCTGATAATCGAGCGGGGCGGGCTGCGGATTTTCCGTCGCCCACCTCGCGAGATACGCATTGCGAAGTCGCGCCGGCCACCCCTTGGTCGAATACGTCTCGGGCTTGGGAGTAATATCTTGCGGCGTAAATGTCAGCGTCTGATTCAGAATTTCCATCGTACCCTTCGTGCCTTGGAATTTGATCGGTTCGCCGCCTTGATTGCTATTGTTTAAATTGCAGTACAGCGACACGCGGAAGTTCGGGTAGTCATACACCGTCTCGATCACGTCGGGGAAGTCGCGCCCGTCCTTCCAACGAAATAATCCACCAGTTGATTGCGCGCGTTGCGGAACTTCATTGATTCCCGCAATGAAGTGAATCCCCGAAAGCAGATGCACGAACAGATCTCCCGCCAGGCCCTCGCCATAATCAGCGAAACAGCGCCAGCGGAAGAAGCGTACCGCGTCAAACGGCCGCTGAGGCGCTCCCACCAGGAAAGCGTTCCAATCGATGGTTTGCTCGCTCGCATCCGGCGGGATCGGGTACACCCAAGCGCCGCTGGGCGAATTTCGGTTTGACGACCCCTCGATCAGGAAAACCTCGCCGAGCGCCCCCGACGAATAGAGCTCGCGCGCCTTTTCATACACAATGGAGCTGACGCGCTGGCTGCCGACTTGCATGATGCGATTTCCTTTTCGCACGGCATCGACTATTGCGAATCCGTCCTCCACGGTGTGGGACATTGGTTTTTCGCAGTAAACGTCTTTCCCAGCCGTGCAAGCGTCCACCACGACTCTGCGATGTTGATGGTCCGGGACCGCAACGATCACCGCGTCCACATCCTTGCGGTCCAGGATCTCTTTATAACTGCGCGTTGCCGGGACCTGCTTCTGCACGGCTTCTTGCGCCGCCTGGTGCCGGCTGTCGTAAAGGTCACACACCGCGACGCATTCCACGCCAGGCACCGCGAGAGACGCATCGAGAAGCTCGCATCCGCGTGTGCCGGTGCCAATGGATGCGAATCGGACACGATCGCTCGGCGCTACCGCGCGGCCCGCACCCCGGAGCGCTGCGGGCTCCAGCAGGTTGATCTTGGAACTCGCTCCAGCGGCGACGGAGCCCGCACTGATCCGCATGAATGTCCTGCGTGTCAGAGGCTTCATTCTTTGTCCTCTCTTGTACCCATAGTGCCCGCTCAACCGAGTGCATTGTCGGCCGCGATAAACGCGATGTCGAGATTTTTCTGTAGAGGTGCCGTCTGTCGATTCGGCGGCGCTGGATCCGGTGAGCAAGAACAGGCGCATGTCGCGGGGTGAAAAGCAGAGTCGAAGCGAAAGCTATCTTTTCGATGCAGTATCCGCCAGTTCATAGCTCACAAATGCCAACCGTTTGCTGTCCGGCGACCATGACGGTACATTCAGTGTGCCCTGCCCGCCGAACAATTCGGCTAGAACATTAGTCTTCCCATCCTCGCGTGACATCAGCCGCAGCGAAACGTCCTTATCGGCCGGATGACCCGTCACGCTTTTATCGTAGGAGAGAATAACCATCCATTTTCCGTCCGGGGAGATGTGCGGAAACCAATCGTTAAAATCATCGTGTGTGATCTGCTCTTGCTCGCTTCCATCGGGGCGCATGCGCCAAATTTGCATGGTGCCGGTGCGCACGGAATTGAAGTAAATATACTTTCCGTCTGGCGAATATTCAGGCCCGTCATCGAGGCCCTTCGCCGTGGTCAGGCGCGTTTCCGCGCCGCCCGCAGCTGGAATCGAATAAATGTCGAACTCCCCGTTTCGTTCGCCAACAAATGCCAGCGTACTTCCATCCGGCGACCACCCGTGCCAGTAGGAAGGAGAGTTTTGCGTGATTCGCTGGGGCGGTCCGCCGCCAAATGGAACCGTATAAACGATTGAATTGTGGTCACCCTGCGATTGATCGCTGATCGCTAAGAACCTTGAATCGGGTGAAATTCCGTGATCGTTGTTGCAGCGGATAGCGAAGCCCGTATCAATCACTTCCGGCTTTCCGCCGCTAACGGGCAGGCGGTATATCCGGCCATCCTGGTTGAACAGGAAAAATGCGCCGTCGCGCGTCCAATTCGGAGCCTCGAAGTGTGCAGGCGCGACGTAAACGACCGTGCGTTCCTTGGATTCGATGTCTATCGTTTCTAGCTTACTGAAAAGGGTCGTTGTTGGAGGTGATGATCGACCCCACGAGAAATACGACATCATAAGAACGCACAACGTCGCCACTGCCGAGATGCTGCTTTTGTCCATGAACCCCTCCATCATTCTCACGCGTACCTCAAGTTCGGCCGCCCGCGACATGCGCTCCCGAGAAACGCATAATTTCTAGCTATGGAGCGCATTCTAGCATGTTGGAATTTCAATGACAGAGAGCGGCAAGATGCGTCCGTTCGAACTCATGCGCGAAAGGATGGACGACAATCGGGCAGAACCAGCGCGCGGCCGCAAGGCGGGGGAGTCAGGGAGTTTGGGCAAGAAGGATTTTTAGGGGGTTGCGGACCTGGTCGAGCACTTGATGGACGCCCTCCGCAAGGCAGGCCTAGAGATCGCAGGTGACGAGGGAACAGCAACCGCCGAGCGCGCAACCGGCACAGGATCGTAAGATTTCCCCAGGACATACCTAACCATGCGGGCGCGGAGGTTCTGAAGGGTGGCGGACCCGTGTAAGCAGGAAACAGCCGAAAATAACTGAGCGCCAACTGTCAGGTTTTCGGGACTGGGACGAGGCGGAGGCAATACCAAAGTACAATGGACGTCCTTGATTGAATGCCGCATTCTTTTGTTATGAAGTCTGTTAAGGACAGGAACGGGAACCGACGTCCGCTTCTATCCGTAGTTGATGATGATGAGTCCATGCGCGAGTCGCTGCCTGGCCTGATTCAGGAGTTCGGCTTTGCGGCTCGATCCTTTTCCTCAGCCGAGGAGTTTCTCTCATCCGGCGCTGTTGATGAGACTAGCTGTTTGATCCTCGACATCGCGATGCCGGGCATGAGCGGACCGGAACTTCACCAGGAGCTAAAGCGTCGCGGAGACGAGATCCCGGTCATATTCATCACCGGTCAAAAAGATGAGAGGATTCGTGCTCGAGTGTTCGAGCAAGGCGCAGCGGGGTTTCTGCTCAAACCATTCAGTGACGTGGCTCTGCTTGCGGCCATCAAAACCGCGCTGCAAGCCATCTGAGGGTGCATCGGTGGAATCCTCTAAGGGGCATATCATGAATGCGGCGCATACGCTTGGTTATGAAGCGAGGGCATTGCGGGTGTCCGGTGCCATCCCGATCGTGTTCATTGTTGACGATGACGTGTCCGTCCGCGAATCGCTGGAACTGTTGGTCCGGGATGAGAACTGGAAGGCGGAGACGTTCACGTGCGCGCAAGAATTCCTCGACCGCCCGAGAAAACGTGTTCCGAGCTGCCTCGTCCTTGACCTTTCACTTCCGGGCCTGAACGGTCTTGAATTGCAAAAACAGCTTGCGGTTGAACGCATCGACATGCCAATCATTTTCATCACCGGTCATGGCGATGTGCCGCAGTCAGTGCAGGCCATGAAAGCCGGCGCTCTCGAATTCTTAACCAAGCCCCTCGATAACGACGCTTTGGTGACCGCCATCCGAAACGCGATCGAGCGAAGCAGTTTTGCCCTCGCTCAGAACGCGGAGATTCAAGAACTTCAGGACCGCTACGCCTCACTTACTCCCCGAGAACGGCAGGTAATGGCGTTAGTCGTCTCGGGGCTGCTGAATAAACAAGTTGGCGGCGAGCTCGGTATCAGCGAAATCACAGTAAAGGCGCACCGCGGGCAGGTCATGCAAAAAATGAAAGCGAATTCCCTTGCCGACCTGGTGAGAATCGCGGCCAAGCTCCGGCCTGCGAGTCCGGAAATTTACTTCGCCTGACGGCAGCTCAGCCCAGCGGAGTTTTGAATAGAGCCTGGTCCGTCGGACTCGCGACACTCGTGTTGATCCGGTTCAAAGAATGCTCCGCCTGTTCTTCTGCTGACAATACGCAGCAGTTAGTTCGACCGCTGTCCCGCAGCACAACTCACCAAAACACCTCGGAATTGCAACCGATTCGTCGTCAGCCACGTCAAAAGAAACCAAAAGTTGAGCGGATTGTCGGGGTTGGTTTGCGTATTCACCATCCATTGGTTGCCGCTGAGGGCCTGCCGCACGGATACCCGAGTACGGTTGGATTGGGACGTCCGTTCGCGATTTCTGCTACCATCCCTCGCGTGCGACCCAAGGAATCGAGTGCGGTGCGAGGATTGCGCGCGATCGCTCATTCCTAACGTGGCAAAGGCGGTGAAAACTGCTTCCGTTATCCAGCCGAATCAAGACGATGCGTCATGTGATGCGCTGCGCCGCACGGCGTAGGGATCGCTTGCGGCATTTAGCCAGGGCGGGAATTTTGTTGGCGGCGCTGCTTTTTCCCGGTTGCCGTAAGTCCGCACAGCCCGTGACCATCACATTTTTCGATTCTGACGGCAGAGGAGTTCCGGGCGACCATCGGATGATTCCGGACGCCTATTTGCAGGAATTCTCGCGAGAAACGGGCATTCGCGTCAACGATCTTCCAACGCCAGAGGACAGCGGATCGAAACTCGATCTTGCCATGGATTTGCTCCGCAGCGGCGCCCCGTCCCCTGACCTTTATGGCGTTGATACGATCTGGACTGGATCCATGAGCGAATACCTCATTGACCTGCAACCTTACTTTGGCCGAGAGATTTCCTCGGAGGATCCCGCCATCATCGAAAGCTACAGGATTCACGGAAAGGTTGTGGCAATGCCCAACCAGCCGTTGGGTGTACAGGTTTTGGTTTATCGGACGGACTTGCTCGCCAAGTACGGCTATAAGTCGCCACCCCGAACCTGGGATGAGCTTGAGAAAATGGCTGTCCGGATTCAAGCGGCAGAGCGCGCAACGGGGGAGAAAGATTTTTGGGGGTTCGTCTGGGCCGGAGCGATCGCAACGGACAGCGAACAACTTACGATGGAAGGATTGGAATGGCAAGCAGCAGAAGGAGGCGGCCACATCATCGAGCCCGACGGCAAGATCAGCGTCAACAACGCAAATGTCATCCATGCTTGGGAACGCGCCGCACACTGGGTGGGTTGGATTTCTCCTCCCAGCGTGGTTTCCTACACCGCCACGGACGCAGAAAATAAATTTTGGGTTTCCGGCGAGGCTGCGTTTCTGCTCAGTCACGCTATCGTGTATGAGATTTTTGCAGAAGATAAGCCGTTCCGCGACCAAGGGGGAGTGACCAGCGTCCCTGCTGGAAGGAGCGCGCGAGTCGCTACCCTGGGAGGCTACGCTCTGGGGATATCCCGCTTTTCAGCTCACCGCGCCGAATGCGTGAAATTCATCCAGTTTCTGCTGCGCAAGCAGGCAGAATTCAGGGCGAGCTATTCTGAAAAGCGGGGCCGAAAGGTGGAGTACTTTGAAGTTCCGCCTATTATGAAGGAGATTTATCCCTGGTGGTACAAACCGGGGGAATCGGGAGGGAGTGAGATAATTTCGCGCCCGTCGGCGGTTGCGGGATCGAACTACGAGGCGGTCTCCAAAGCTTATACCCGCGCACTGCATTCCGTGCTGACCCGCGAGTCCACAGCTCCAGCGGCGGCCGCGGCGCTCGAAAATGAACTCGCTCGGATTATGGGTAATGACCGGACTCCATCGGGAACAGGTTCGCGCTGAGATGAATCGACTGCGACTTAACATTGGCCCACGGCTGGTTCTATGCTTCGCGCTCATCATCGTCTTGATGTTTGCCGGTGACGTAATCGTTCTCTGGCAATTCCATCTCGTCCAGGCGCAAGCAGAACGACTCGATGAATACGACGAGGAGCTGGTAACTGTCTTACGTGTTCACTCCGACCTGTTGAAGCTTCGCGACACACTGGAATCGCTTGCGAGCACAAAAGACTCCGAACGTCTGAAGGCAGAGACGCAATCGATGAATGAGGCCTTTGCGGAGGACATGCGACGTGCCAAAAACGCGCTGTT
>Ga0210391_10002530_pt1 | contig 15837 bp, 13 predicted proteins | sample IncBWC12OmetaG_FD_160573 | JGI IMG/M metagenome (GOLD analysis project Ga0210391, IMG submission 160573) | Forest soil microbial communities from Barre Woods Harvard Forest LTER site, Petersham, Massachusetts, United States - Inc-BW-C-12-O ... | reverse complement strand
GATGAGTGAGCTTGACTCCGCGCTCGAGCCGCCGCCGCGCCACCATCGCCGCCATGGCGATCAACAATTTGTCCTTCTCGCGGGGGGTAAGATTCATGACGCCTCAATTCATCCAGAGCCGGGGCAGCGGATGCGAGTGAAGCGCGCGCAACGCCATCATCAGATCGTGACGCAAAATTTCGCCGCTCGGCGCGACGAGCCTCACGGCGGCATGGCCGTTCCACGCGGAGATGCCGACCTCGCCGCGGAAATTTTCGGCCAAGGCCCGTATTGTCGTCATGTCGTCTTTGCCGCCTGGAATTTTCAGGACGCTGGCAACCGCGACGCCGCCGGCAGCAATGGCGCGCCGTGCAAGCGTCTCTGTGACCGCGCCATCGAGGCGCACAGTCTCGGCAAAGACCAAGGCGCCGCTGCGCCGCACGCGCCAGCGATCTAAAAGCTCGCCGGACGTCACGGTCTCGCCCATGGCGGAGCGGCCAAAAATAACGGCTTCGGCGAGCAGCAGTTGCGCATCGGGCGCAAGATCAATGTCGATGGAGCGCCGCAGCCGGACCTGATCGAACACGATCGTTTCTTGCGGCAACCAGGCGAGCATGCCGCCCGAGCCGACTTCGAGCCGCACGGCGATCTCGGTATTCGGCGCCAGCGAGCGGTGGATTTTCTCCGCAGCGGCAGTCGTCACGACGAGAGCGGCGCCGGCTGCGACCTCGATATCGATGTCGAACCTGTCGCCACCGGTCATGCCGCCGGCGGTGTTGACGATAACGGCGTCGAGCGTGCCGGGTAGGTCTTGATTGGGAAACCGCACCCGTAGCGAGCCGGCCTCGTGCACGCGCCGTCGCCGTGTCACGCCCAGCGCTTGACTGACGGCAAATTTAATACGCCCCACCGCGCGATTGGCGTCGAAGGTTTCGTTGCGTAATGGCGCGTTGACGCTCGTCATTGGATCTTTGAATCGCTGTCGCCCGGTTACGCTCGAAACTACAATTAAATAGCCATGGCGCGCTTCATCGCGCCTTCGTCGATATCGTCGCGGCTACAGGAATAGACGACGGCGCCGCGATCCATGACAGCGAAATGGTCGCCGAGTTCGCGGGCAAAGTCGAGATATTGTTCGACCAGAACGATGGCGATCTTGCCGAGCGAGCGCAGATAAGTGATGGCGCGGCCGATGTCCTTGATAATTGACGGCTGGATGCCCTCAGTCGGCTCGTCGAGGAGGAGGAGCCTGGGCCGCATCACCAACGCCCGGCCGATGGCAAGCTGCTGCTGCTGGCCGCCGGACAGATCGCCGCCGCGGCGCCGCAGCATGCTTTCCAAGACCGGAAACAGCGAAAACACGTCGTCCGGGATGCTGCACTCCTCGCGCTTGAGCGGGGCGAAGCCGGTCTTGAGATTTTCCTCGACCGTCAGCAGCGGGAAAATCTCGCGGCCTTGCGGCACGTAGGAGATGCCGCGCCGGGCGCGGTCGGCGGGCCGAAGCGCGGTGATGTCGCTACCCTCCCAGGTAATGGTACCGCGCGTCACCGGGTGCTGTCCGGCGAACGCATCGAGGAGGCTCGTCTTGCCGACGCCGTTACGACCCAACACGCAGGTCACTTTGCCGGGCTCGGCTTTCAGCGAGACCGCACGGAGCACCTGCGCGGCGCCGTAATAGAGGTCGAGTGCGTTAGCGTCGAGCATCGTTCACCGTCCCAGATAAACTTCCACCACACGCTCGCTTTCCGAAACCTGATCGATGGTGCCTTCCGCCAGCACCGAGCCCTCATGCAAGCAAATGACTTTGACACCGAGTTCGCGCACGAAAGTCATGTCGTGTTCGACAACCACGATGGTGTGTTCGCGATTGATCTCTTTCAGAAGCTCAGCGGTCTGGTGCGTCTCTACGTCCGTCATGCCGGCGACTGGCTCATCGACCAGAAGAAGCTTCGGATCTTGCGCCAGCAGCATGCCGATTTCGAGCCATTGTTTCTGGCCGTGCGACAGACTTCCGGCGAGCCGGTTCTGCACAGATGTAAGGCGTATCGTTTCCAAGATTTCGTCGATGCGGTGGTGTTCGCTCTGCGTCTCGCGCCACCACAATGTCGCACGCGCGCGGCGGTCGCCCTTGAGGGCGAGTTCGAGATTGTCGAAGACGGTGTGACTATTGAATACCGTGGGCTTCTGGAATTTGCGACCGATGCCGAGTTCAGCAATCTCGGACTCGTCGAGCTTGGTCAGATTATAGGTGCCGTTGAATACGACTTCGCCCGAGTCCGGCCGGGTCTTGCCGGTGACCACATCCATCATCGTGGTCTTGCCGGCGCCGTTGGGACCGATAATGGCGCGCATCTCGCCGGGCTCGATCATGAACGAAAGATTATTGAGCGCGCGAAAGCCGTCGAACGACACAGTGACGCCGTCGAGGTAAAGGAGTGCGCTGGTGAGCGGTTCCATCTGCGCCTCACTCCGCCGGGGCCGGTTCTGGCGGCATTACGCCGTCTTCGGCGGCCGCCGAAGCCTTATCCCGCCGCAGCGCCGTCCAATGGTGCAGCGAGCCGATAATACCGCGTGGCAAAAACAGCGTGACGCCGATGAAGAGCGAGCCAAGCATGAACAGCCAATACGGCGCAAGCACCCCGGAGGTGAAGTAGGTCTTGGCGTAATTGACGAGGATGGCGCCCAGCGCGGCGCCGGTGAGAGTGCCGCGGCCGCCGACCGCCACCCAGATCACGGCCTCGATTGAATTGCCCGGCGCAAATTCGCTCGGATTGATGATGCCGACCTGCGGCACATAGAGCGCGCCGGCGACGCCGGCCATGCAAGCCGACAGCGTGAAAACGAAGAGTTTATAGGATTCCACACGGTAGCCGAGAAATCGCGTGCGCGCCTCGGCGTCGCGGATGGCGATCAGCACTTTGCCGAATTTCGAGGTCACGACGGCACGGCAGATCAGGAAGCCGAGCATGAGGGCAACACATGACAGTGCAAACATGACATTGCGCGTCGCTTCTGACTGAACGTTGAAGCCGATAATGTCCTTGAAATCGGTCAGGCCGTTATTGCCGCCGAAACCGAAATTGTTGCGGAAGAAGCCCAGCATCAAGGCGTAAGTCATCGCCTGGGTGATGATCGACAGATAAACACCGGTGACGCGACTGCGGAACGCGAACCAGCCGAACACAAAAGCGAGCACGCCGGGCACGAGGACGACCATCAACGCGCCATAGGCGAAATGCTGGAAGCCGTACCACGCGACCGGCAATTCCTTCCAGTTCAGAAACACCATAAAGTCCGGCAGGATCGGATCGGCATAAACGCCGCGCGTCCCAATCTGCCGCATCAAATACATGCCTATGGCGTAGCCGCCGAGCGCGAAGAACGCGCCGTGGCCGAGCGAGAGAATGCCGCCATATCCCCAGATCAGATCGATCGAAAGCGCCAGGATCGCGTAGCAAAGATATTTGCCGAACAGCGCCACCACATAGGTCGGCACATGGAACGCCGACGACTCCGGCACAGCGAGATTGAGCACGGGCACGATGATCGCGATCGCTACGACCACGACCAGAAAGGCAGCCGCGGACCGATCGACGGTGCGGATGAGGAAATGACTGCTGTTGCCGCTATTCATGCCTCCACCGCCCTGCCCTTGAGCGCGAACATGCCACGCGGCCGTTTCTGGATGAACAGAATGATCAGGACGAGAATCGCGATCTTGCCGAGCACGGCGCCGGCGAAAGGCTCGAGGAATTTGTTGGCGATGCCGAGCAGGAACGCGCCGGCGAACGTGCCCCATAGATTGCCGACGCCCCCGAACACCACGACCATGAAGCTGTCGATGATATAAGTCTGGCCGAGATTGGGACTGACATTGTCGATCTGCGACAGCGCCACGCCGGCAATGCCGGCGATGCCCGAACCCAAGCCAAAGGTCAGTGCGTCGACGCGGCTGGTGCGAATCCCCATCGACGCCGCCATAGTGCGGTTCTGCGTCACCGCCCGCATTTCGAGGCCGAAACGCGTGAAGCGCAACAGCCCGAGTAGCGCGACGAACACCGCGAGCGCAAAACAGATGATCCAGAGTCGATTGTAGGTAATGGTGATGCCGCCGAGATCGAATGCGCCGCTCATGAAGGACGGATTGCCGACTTCGCGATTGTTCGGCCCGAAGATCGTGCGCACCGCCTGCTGCAGGATCAGCGAAAGGCCCCAGGTGGCCAGCAGCGTTTCCAAAGGCCGCCCGTAGAGAAAACGGATGATGCACCGCTCGATCAGAATGCCGATGAGACCCGCGACCACAAAGGCGAGGGGAATGGCGATGGCGAGCGAATAATTGAACAGGCCGGGCGCGTGGCTTCGGATCGCGTCCTGCACCACGAAGGTCACATAGGCGCCGATCATCACCATTTCGCCGTGCGCCATATTGATGACGCCCATGACGCCGAAAGTGATGGCGAGTCCGATGGCGGCGAGAAGCAGTACGGAACTGAGCGACAAGCCGTACCAGGCGTTCTGGACCATGTCCCACAGCTGCAGGCGCTTCTGGATAGCCGCGACGCCGGCATTGGCGGCCGTCATGACCGGCGCGGCGGTTCCCGCCGGCAGACTCGAAAGCAGCGCCAGCGCGTCCTGATCGCCGCGCTCGCGAATGACGTCGACCGCCGCCAGCTTATCGGCATCGCTGGCATCGGCGGAGTTGAGAACGATGGCGGCGCGCGCTTGCATCAGCACATGCTTGATTCGGTCGTCCTGTTCCTTGGCGATGGCGCTTTCGAGCGTCGGCAGTGCGCTTGCCTGGCGCGATTTAAAGACGGCCTCGGCGGCATCGAGCCGTTTTGCAGAATCGCCGGACAAGAGCGTGAGGCCGCCAAGCGCGGCGTCAATGGCGCCGCGCAGCCGGTTGTTGATATTCACCGTGTCGAGATCGGCGGGCGGGTCGCCCGCGACCGCTTGCCCGGTCGCTGCGTCGAATAGCTTGTTGGCATCGTCCTGAATATAGACCGCGTTCTTTTCGGCGCTGAACATCAGCTGGCCGTTCTGCAGGGCTTGCAGAATGGCTGGCGCGCGCGGGCTGCCGCTCGCAGCAACTTCGTTGATGCCGGCGATCGTCTCGTCGAAGTCGCCGGCGGTGAAATGCGCAATCGCATCGTCGAGGCTTGCGGCACGCGCAGCCGTCGGGCCGAGTGCCAGGCCGAAGGTCAAAAGCAAAATGACGAAACAGGCTCGGCCGTAACGCATCGCGATTTCCCCGGCGCTGTTTTCGGGAAGGCGGAGCGTCCGCCTCCCCTCACCGTCGGACTGGTGGCGCGGCCACAACGGCGGGCATCAGGATCCGCCGCAGGCTTTCGTGACGGTGTTGTAGTTGCCGCAATTAAGCTTCACCCAATCCGCCACCAGGTCTTTTGATCCAGGCAGATAGGGCGACCAGGCCGCGCCGGGCACCAGATCCTTGGTCTTCCACACCACGTTGAACTGGCCGTCGGGTCTGATTTCCCCGATAAAGACCGGCTTGGTGATGTAATGGTTGGGCAGCATTTCTGAGACGCCGCCTGTCAGGTTCGCCTGTTTGGTGCCCGGCAGCGCCGCGATCACCTTGTCCGGGTCGGTCGTGCCGGCCTTCTCCACCGCCTTCACCCACATGTTGAAGCCGATGTAGTGCGCTTCCATCGGATCGTTGGTGGTGCGCTTGGGATTGCCGATGAAGTCATGCCACTCCTTGATGAAAGTGGCATTGGCCGGCGTCTTGATCGATTCAAAGTAATTCCACGCGGCGAGATGGCCGATCAGCGGCTTGGTGTCGAGACCGGCGAGTTCTTCCTCGCCGACCGAGAACGCCACGACCGGAATATCCGTCGCCTTGACGCCCTGGTTGCCCAGCTCCTTGTAGAACGGCACATTGGCGTCGCCGTTGACCGTGGACACGACCGCTGTCTTCTTGCCCGCCGAGCCGAAGGCCTTGATCTTGGACACTTCGGTCTGCCAGTCGGAGAAGCCGAACGGCGTGTAGTTGATCATAATGTCCTCGTCCTTCGCCCCCTTTTGCTTGAGGTAGGCTTCGAGGATCTTGTTGGTTGTGCGCGGATAGACGTAGTCGGTGCCTTCCAGCACCCAGCGCTTCACCGAACCGCCGTCTGCGCTCATCAGATAATCGACAGCAGGGATCGCCTGTTGGTTGGGCGCTGCGCCGGTATAGAACACGTTGCGCTGGCCTTCCTCGCCCTCGAACTGCACGGGATAGAACAGGATGCTGTTCAATTCCTTGAATACCGGCAGCACGGTTTTGCGCGAGACCGACGTCCAGCAGCCGAACACGACGGAGACGTGATCCTTGCTGATCAGCTCGCGCGCCTTTTCGGCGAACAGCGGCCAGTTCGACGCCGGATCGACGACAACGGCCTCGAGCTTTTTGCCGAGGAGCCCGCCCTTCTTGTTCTGCTGGTCAATCAGCATCAGCATTACGTCCTTGAGCGTCGTCTCGCTGATGGCCATGGTGCCGGAGAGCGAATGCAGGATGCCGACTTTGATGGTGTCGTCGGCGCGCGCCGGCGCTGTCGCCGAAAGTCCAAGAGACAGAGCAAGAGCGAGCCCGCTGGCGCCGGCAAGGAGCCGACGTCGCGAAACCATCTGTCTTGGGACTGGTTGGCTCGAGATTTCCTTGGAATTGGACATGAGCGACCCTCGCATTGTTGGGCAGGCGTCAACGCGCGACGCGCCGCCGCCAACGTCGCAAGGCATGTGCCAAGTCTGCAGCGCAGGCAGAACAGTAGTTTTTCGGGGCCTGATAGGTTTAGCGCCTTCACGGCCTACTTTTTGAGCAGCAATCTCGCCTCTTTTTTACGCAGCCGAGAAAGCATGGCTCTGCCGCTCGCGAGCCGCGCTGACGGTCGACGTTCGAAAAAAATAGAAGATCGCCGATACGACGCGGAGCATTTTTGGCGCCCGCACTAAAAATCTGAAGCCGCTCGCGCCGGAGACCGTCGGTCTAATCACGCACGGCGCAACCCGATTGGCACCGCCCGCCATTGCGATAGCTTCAAAGCAATGATGCAGGATTATCTCGATTGGGTGCGAGCGGAAGCGAGTGAGGACGCGAACCAATACAATGCAGCGGTGCAATCTTTCAACTGCAATGCACAAGGAAGCCCTTGCTGAGAAGAGTCGCGCGCATCGTTCCTAATCCCCATCGTGGGTCATATCCAAGCTATTGTGTGGGCACAGCCGGCTTGAATGTCCCCAAGCATCTCGGTCGCACCGCGCATGGTGCTGAGCATGGAGAACGTCGAGTTCAAAGTTAAATAGGCTCCGCTCAGCAATGTACTGGCGCGAACAGAGCATCACCCGCGTGTTCGCGTTATTAACGGGTTTGGCTGTAGCCATCGATGGCATTTTGACCTTGGACTCATCGACGGTCGATTGGCCTCCTGTTTTGCCGTGTGCGGTTTTTACTTTATGCCCGCTCGCCACCTTGTCGTTCCGGCCTGCGCGGCAATCGGTAACGCGATGACGGCGGCGATGATAAGAATTAATTTTAGACGCATGAACGATGCTCCTTATGTTTCAGCAAGCTTCCGCTGGTTTGGGCACATCGGCAAGCTGGGGCCTTGGGGCTGCGACGCCATCCGCACGAATTGCCGCTTGAGGTTCCGAACGTTGTTTGGTCCAAAGCGTTGATCTAACAGCGCCCGGCCACGCGGTACCCCGAGGCCGCGGCGTTAGTGGCCCCGGCTCCCCGACGTTCCCCAAAGATCTGGAAGCCCGGGGCCACGCATGTGAAGGCGTCGAGTGCCGGCCGAAATAATGATTGTGCTCGCTATTCACAGGCTGGAACCGTCTTTTTCATTAGCGTCCATCTGAGGCGTAATTATTTCTATAGGCGCGGAACAAAAACACTACGGTCGGGAGCGTCTAAGATGGCATCGGCGAAGGAATTTCGAGAAAACGCGGACGATTGCCTCGCTTGGGCAAAAACCGTCACCAGTGATCACGAGCGCGCCATCTTCCTCGACATGGCGAGGAATTGGCTTGAGGCGGCGAGCAGGGCTGAGGGTAGAAAGATAACCTACAAGCTACGAGCTAAACGCCTGGAGCAAATCTCCGCCAGCTATCGGCGCGACGCGGGACAAGGCGTCGAGTATCGGCCCGCAATTAGCGCTGCGAAAAGGTCATTTTAGCGATCTTGTATCTTGATCGGTGGCGGCAATTGTTTCTCTGGCGTCGCGATAAGCTGGGGTGCAATTCCGTCGGCGCAAAACTCGTTGCAGACAAACTGATTGCCAATCCGCCAAGCGTTCACCCCGCGTGGGATCAGTGCAAGCGGTTCGCCGCAGTATGCGCAACGCAATCCTGGACCGGGCATAGCTCACCTCCAAAAGGAATCGGCATCCCCGGCAATACCCAACCATCTCTTTTGATGTGCCCCGTCAACAAGTCCAAAGAATAGGCAGCACACAACTGAAAGCCGTCGCTGAAGCGGCGGTTGATTATGTCGATCTTAATTCATGACTTTATAATAGATATGCGTGATGATAGATATGCGTGCGTAGCCCGATGGCACAATGCGGGAAGCGGACCAAACCGCTGGCTCGCCAGCATCTGGGACATTCAGTATTCGGGACATCCGGACGCCGGCGGAAAACTGCCGCTCACCGCGTTCGGGTGGGTGTCTGCTCCGGATCAACGCCAAGCGCCGTGAATACACGATGATGCATGATGTAGGTGCCGACGATAACCGTCAGCTCCACCGTTTCCTGGATGTCGAAATACTTCCTCATCTCTTCGAAGACAGCGTCGGAAACAACAGGCCCCTGTTGCATCGCGTCGACATACGACAACCCTGCCCGCTCCCGTTGATCAAACAGATTTGAGTCCCGCCAATTCTTGAGAGCGGCGCACTCCGACTCCGTAACCCCCTCCCGCGCCGCCAGCACTGGAATATGCTGCCGCAGCGCGTATTCATAAGAGGCGTTGTAAGCCATGCGTATGATCGCGAGCTCGCGCATCCGTCCGTTCAGCTTGGTTTCTCGCGTGGCGTTGACGTGGGCAAGCCAGGTCGATGCAAGCTTCGGCGTGTGCAGCAGAAGTTTATAAATATTGATAAGCCGGCCGCGCGTGCCCTTGATCACGTCGATCAAGGCCGGATCGACGGAGGTCGTAGCTTCTTCGATATATGGAATTCGCGCCATCGAACCCTCGTGTCCTTGACCGCCGACTGCAGGCGGCAAAGATTGACTTGCACATGGTCAATAAATACGGTCCCTCGCGTTTTGCGCGAGAGCGTCCAGTGCTGTTTGGCCAGGAATGGTGAAAAATCATAATATACTCGTCGAGGATGACGCTTTCACTCGCCTCTTTTCTGTAATCCTTGATCCACATTGTCCGCATGATCGGGTGAAGGCTTTTGCGGACTTCATGGCGCATGACGAGCCCGATTTCGACGGCTGGCTTGCTGCGTTGCGCCGCGATGCGGGGCATCTGTATCCCGCGAACGTCATCCTTGCAAAATCCGAGCAGGAGATGCGCGACAATCTCGCGCAAAGCCACGTCCTTGTGGTCGAATCGTTCCAAGTCGTCAAAGCCGACCTGGAGCACGCCCGCAATCTGCGGATTGTACAGAAATTCGGCACGATGTTGCGGAATATCGACGCCGCCGCTTGCCGAGAGCATGGCATCAAGGTTCTGACCATCCGGCGGCGCGCCAATATTGCGTGCGCCGAGCACGCATTTGTACTGATGCTCACGCTCGCGCGCCGCCTCAACGAACTTGACGGCATGTCCAGCGCCGAGCGGTTGGCCGCCGCCGGTCATCCCTTCAGGCCGTACGATCGCAGCCATAGTCCGGGCGGCAATTTCGGCAGGTTTGCGGGGCTGACGTCACTCAACGAAAGCACGATTGGGATCATCGGTCTCGGCGAAATCGGCCGCGAGATTGCGCTGCGCGCGAAGGCGTTCGGCATGCATACACTTTATTATCAGCGAACGCGCGCGTCGCACGACGAGGAGGAGACGCTCGGGGCGGCATACGTGCCGCTGTCTCAGCTGCTCGCCGAAAGCGACTGGATCATTCCGCAAATTCCCGGATCGGCCGCCACTGCGGGCTTTCTCGGCCGAAGCGAGATCGCGCTGGTACGGCCCACGGCGCATATCATCAACATCTCGAACGCAAACCTCATTGATCGCGACAGCCTCCTCGACGCGCTGAAGGAGCGGCGGATTGCCGGGTTCGCCCTTGATCCTTTGTATCAGGAGCCGATGCCGCCAAATGACGAGCTGTTTGAGTTCAAGAACGTCGTTCTCAGTCCGCATCTCGCGGGATCACCGCGTCAGAACGCACTGGCTGATTTCCGCGAGCTGGTCACGAACATTGCGAAAGAACTCGCGCCATGAAGCGTCTTGTCGCTGTCGTCTTATTCGTATTGTTCGCGGCGAACGGACCGCTCCAGGCGGAAACCGCCGCCTATCCCAGTAAGCCGATACGGCTGATTGTTCCGTTTCCGGCGGGGTCCGAGACGGACGGGATCAGCCGCGTGATCGCGCAAAAACTGGGCGCAAAACTTGGCCAGCAGATCGTTGTTGAGAATCGGCCGGGTGCAAGCGGCGGCCTTGGATCGGAACAAGTCGCGAAAGCAGCGCCGGACGGTTACACGATCGGACTGATTACCGGAAGCACTCACGGCGTAGCGGCGGCGCTTGGGCCGTTGCCCTATGATCCGGTCAAGGACTTCAAGCCAATTTCAATGCTCGGCGTCTCTCCTTACGTCCTGGTCGCCTGCCCGTGCCTGACGATCAATACGGTAGACGAACTGGTGCGCGACGCCAAAGCAAGGCCCGGCAAATTGTCCTATGGCTCGGCCGGGCCGTCGAGCATGGCCTATCTTGCCGGCGCGTTGTTCGCTTCCAAAGCTGCGATAGATCTGACACACGTTCCGTATCGAAGTTCAGCACAGTCAGTGGTGGATCTGATGACCGGGCGGATCGACATTCAATTCGCGACCATCGGCCCGACCCTCGAGAACATCCGTGCGGGCAAATTGCGCGCGCTCGCTATCACCACCAGCCGGCGTTCCCCGGTGCTGCCGGATGTCCCGACCATGATCGAGTCGGGATTCAAGAACTACGAGATCGTCCTTTGGCTGGCGCTCGCCGCGCCGGCGGAGACTCCCGACTCAATCATAGGCCGTCTCAATGAAGAGCTCTCGGCCGTGATCGCAGACCCTGAAACGAGGCAAATCTTATTGCAGCAGGGTTTTGAACCGGCCGCCTCCGATCCCGAGACTGTCACCGCGCGGATGAAGGCCGAAACTGCCAGTTGGAAGGCGCTCGCGGACAAAGGGGTCATTCAACTTCAATAGTCACGCGATGCTTTCCGACCGCTAGGTGCGCAGTGGTCTGAAGCCCGCGCGAACCTCTTGTGAAAAGAGCTGCGGCTGTTCCCAGGCCGCATAGTATCCGACGCCGCCCGCCTCCGCAGGCATCGTCTTCGATGGCGATGAGGGACGCTTGACCGAGGCCGCGTTCCTTCACGATTTCGCCGGTGACGTACCCGAGGCCCAGGCGCGGGTGCTCTATGCGGTCCAGCAGCCCTTTCACAAAGCGCTCCTGACCGGGAAGACCAAAAACGCTGCGTGGCGTTCAAAGCCCAGCTTCTACGCGGTTTCGACGGAAGATCGCACGATCAATCCCGATCTCGAGCGATTCATGGCAAAGCGCATGGGCGCGACGACCATCGAGCTGAAATCGAGCCATGTGTCGCTGATCTCGCATCCGCAGGAAGTGACCGATCTGATTCTGCAAGCCGCAGGACGGCGGACCTAATTAAGTCCGATCAACTCACTTTTCGGCCGGACGCGCGCATAAAGGAAGCAGCTTGTCCCGGGTCAACGGCGCCAGATCTACAGAGATAACCGCATCAGGATCAACCCAAAGGATTTCCTCGATTTCCGCCGCCGGCTTGACCGGGCGGCAAAGCTCGACGGAGAAGATTTCGGCATCAACCAATCGGCCGGGCTCGTTCGCGGCGGGAGCTGTGAATCTTCCGACGTAAGTCAATTCGTCCGGAGCAAGTTGAAGACTGAGCTCCTCCGACAACTCCCGACACAGCGCCGCCGCAGGCTCCTCAGCGGCCTCGATCTTGCCGCCTGGCTGCATGAACGTTGCCGTGTTGTACTTCCGCACCAGCAACGTGCGCCCGTCAGCCCTGCGAATCAGGGCTGCGGCAATACGGATAACCCCCTGCGGATTCATAAATTTTCTCAGCTCGGTGACCGCGAGTGAGAATCATCCTGTCACATCGCTGGCGATGCAGCCACCTGCGTGTAGACCTTGGGAATAACATCCCGCTTGGCGCGTAAGCTCTACATCATCAGATGCGATACGTTCTTGACGACAGTATAATGCGACAAGCCTTCCGTTCCTCCCTCGCGGCCGTAGCCGCTATCCTTCACGCCGCCGAACGGTGTCTCTGCGAGCGACGCAACGAGATTGTTGATCGAGAGATTGCCGACTTCGACGCCCTCGGCCAGGCGGTCGGCATTTCGCGCCGACTTGGTGAAAGCGTAGGCCGCGAGCCCAAAGGGCAGCGCATTGGCCTTCTCAATGGCGTCGTCGAGTGACGACACCGGGTTGATCAGTGCCAGGGGACCGAACGGTTCCTGATGCATGGCCTTGGCGTCATCCGGCAGGTCGGCGAGCACCGTGAGCGGGAAGAAATAGCCGCGATTTCCCAGTCGTTCGCCGCCGGCAAGCAGGCGAGCGCCTTTTGCCTTGGCATCGGCGACAAACATCTCCATCGCCTCGACGCGTCGATGATTGGCGAGCGGACCGATCTGATTGGAGGGATCGAGGCCATTCCCAACCTTCATTGCCGCTGCCTTCTCGGCAAACGCTTCGGTGAACTTCTTATAGATGGCCTCTTGGACGAAGAACCGTGTCGGCGAAACGCAAACCTGGCCGGCATTGCGCGACTTTCCGATCACGGAAGTCGCGGCGGTCGCCGCAGGATCGACATCGTCGCAAACAATCACCGGCGCGTGGCCACCAAGCTCCATGATCGCGGGTTTCATATATCGGCCCGCCATCTCGGCCAGATGCTTGCCGACCGGGATCGAGCCCGTGAACGTGACCAGCCGCACCAAATCCTGTGGAATAAGGTATTCGGAAATTTCCGAAGGCTTGCCGAACACGAGATTGAGAACGCCGGGCGGCAAGCCGGCGTCGTGAAAGGCACGCACCAGCTGGACCGCGCCCGCGGGCGTTTCCTCGGACGCTTTGAGAATGATCGAGCAGCCCGCCGAAAGCGCACCGCCGACCTTGCGTGCCGGCGAGCTCATGGGAAAATTCCACGGCGAAAAGGCCGCCACCACGCCGATCGGCTGGCGCAGCACGGTATGCTTCATGCCCGGTTCGCTCGGAATGACACGCCCGTAAGTGCGTCTGCCTTCCTGCGCATCCCATTCGATGATTTCGCAGCCGCGCAGGATTTCGAGCCGGGATTGCGCGATCGGCTTGCCCTGTTCAAGCGTCATCGCAACCGCCATCTCTTCGGCCCGCTCGCGCATGAGCATGACCGCTTTGATGAGGACCTCGTAGCGCTTGGCGGGTGAAGTCTTGCTCCAAATCTTGAAGCCGTCCGCGGCCGCGGCGAGCGCGGCGTCGAGATCGGCCGGCGTCGCCGTTGGTACCGTGCCGAGCACCGTTTCGTCGGCTGGATTGAGCACAGGCTGACCCGAGGCCTTTTTCCACCGGCCGCCAATATAGAGTTCAAGATCGGGATACTGCGTCATGGATGGGCCTCGCTTGCGGAAAGCTGGTGATGAATGCCTCGAACTCTTCGATCAAAGACCCCGGGCATGGCAAAGCCTCTATGATCGACGCGCTACAGTCTCGCTCTTCATCGACAATCTGCAATCAGGCAGTTTGATAACCGAGCACTGCTTTAACCTCGAGATATTCCTCAAGGCCGAACACGCCATGTTCGCGACCATTGCCGACTGCTTGTAGCCGCCGAAGGGCACGCCACGATCCGCCGGCGCGCCGTTGAGATAGATGCGGCCGGCGACCTCTTCCGTTGCGGGATTGATGACGTCGAATAGCTTCGGGGCGGCTGGGGCAACCCACGCGCCGTCGATATAGAACTTCGTATCATTCTGGCTCATGAACCTGCTCTCTCATACGCCGATGCGCCATCTGTTATCGATTGTGCGGGGCATCCTTATCGTTATATACCATTGGATATATCGAGGTCACAATATAATGCGATCGCCCGCGCCGTCATGGCTGTCTTGCAAGCAATGCCGCTAAGCTTCCCGCCGCGGCAGCCGGAAGGCTCCTCTCGTTCGTCGTCTCACGACTTGTGATCCTGGAGCGCGCATCGTGTCATGTTTGGGACATAATGCGGCTGACGTTCGGCGTTGCGGCGGCGTGCGGAAGGAGAACGGAAAATGACCTTGGTGGTGCTGGCCTATCTGGGCGGTGTTCTGACGATCATCAGTCCCTGCATCCTGCCGGTGCTGCCTTTCGTTTTCGCGCGTGCCGACCGGCCGTTTGCGACAAGCGGGTTGCCGATGCTGGCCGGGATGACCGTGACCTTTGCCGCGGTCGCGACACTGGCCGCGGTTGCGGGAAGTTGGGCGGTCAGCGCCAATCAATATGGCCGCACCGCCGCGATCGTGCTTTTGGCGCTGTTCGGGCTGACACTGCTCTTCCCCGGTCTTGCGGACTGGGCGATGCGGCCCTTCGTAGCTCTTGGCGCCAGGCTGTCGCGCTCCGCCGACGACGCGGAAGCCTCGAAGAAATCCTCGATCGTTTCGTCTTTCTTGCTCGGTGTGGCGACCGGATTCTTGTGGGCGCCGTGCGCGGGTCCGGTGCTCGGCCTGATCCTGACGGGCGCGGCCCTCAACGGCGCCAATGTCGGCACGACGTTTTTACTGCTTGCCTATGCGCTTGGCGCGGCCACGTCACTCGCTCTCGCTCTCGCGATAGGCGGCCGCGTCTTCGCCGCAATGAAACGCTCGCTCGGCGTCGGCGAATGGGTCAGGCGAGCCCTGGGCGTCGCCGTCCTTGCTGCGGTCGTCGCAATCTTTTTCGGATTGGACACAGGCTTTCTTACCCGCATATCGCTTTCGGGCACGAACGGCCTTGAGCAGAGCCTCATCGACCGGTTACGAACGCCGGCACAATCGGGTCAGACCACACCGGCCGGCGGCACGGAGCCCAATCTCGGGGTGGAAGGCGGATTCCCGTCGCTATCCGGTGCGACGGCGTGGCTGAACTCGCCGCCGCTGACGTCCGAAAGCTTGAAGGGCAAGGTCGTTCTCATCGATTTTTGGACCTACTCCTGCATCAATTGCCTGCGCACAATTCCCTACATCAAAGCGTGGGCGGAAAAGTACAAGGATCATGGGCTTGTCGTTATCGGCGTCCACACGCCGGAATTCGCCTTCGAGCGCGATGTCGATAACGTGCGCCGCGCCGTGTCTGATCTGAAAATCGGTTATCCGGTCGCGATCGACAATGACTACAAGGTTTGGCGCGCGTTCGACAACGAATACTGGCCGGCGCATTACTTTATCGACGCCGAAGGCCGCACGCGTTATCACCATTTCGGTGAAGGCGACTATGACGGGTCGGAGCGCGTCATTCAGCGGCTTCTCGCCGAAGCCGGCAACAGCGGCGTCCCCCAAAGCCTCGTGAGCGTTGCGGCCTCGGGCGCGGAGGCAGCTCCGAGTGAGGGCGACGACAAATCGCCGGAGACCTATATCGGCTACAACCGCGCCGATAATTTCGTATCGCCGGGCGGCATCGTCGAAGATGAAAATCACCTCTACGATTCCGCGGACCCGAAGCTCAATCAGTGGAGCC
>Ga0210391_10002529_pt1 | contig 15842 bp, 11 predicted proteins | sample IncBWC12OmetaG_FD_160573 | JGI IMG/M metagenome (GOLD analysis project Ga0210391, IMG submission 160573) | Forest soil microbial communities from Barre Woods Harvard Forest LTER site, Petersham, Massachusetts, United States - Inc-BW-C-12-O ... | reverse complement strand
GGGTCGGTCTTCGCGACGACCACGTCGCCGGCGCTCAACAGCGACAGCAACTTCAGGCCCGCGGCAACATGGAAACTCAGATAGTCCAGCGCACGGCCCAGCAGCCGCGCCCGGCCGAAGGTGCATGCGGCGACCCGATGAATGGCGACACCGCGGACATTCTCCTGCGCCGCAAGGCCGCCGTGAGGATTCTCGTACAGCTGCCGGGAGGTCACGACGGCAACCTCGATGCCGCGTTCCACCAGCCTGAAGGCCAGATCCGAGAGCATGCGGCTGGTGGCCGATTCGTCCGGATGGAAGTAGCGGTTCACGAACACGACACGCGCGGATCGTCGTATGTGCGCGCCGGCCATGGGTGCTTACGCCGCGCGACGCGCTGAGTTCGGCCAGATGTCGCGGCCCAGTTCATGGTGCGCGACATAGCACAACAGCATCAGCACGCTCCACAGCAGCGGGTAGGTTTCGCGTCGTCCGCTTTGATGCAGCTGTGCCAGCCTGCGGATATTGGCCTGACTCAAGGGCAGACGCGACATCAGGCTGTGATCATTGATCAGCTCCAGCGACCAGCCCTTGAGTGGACCTCGCAGCCATTGCGCCAGCGGCACGGAGAAACCTTTCTTCGGTTGGTACACCATCTGTGCAGGCAGGTGACGCGCCAGCACTTTTTTCAACAGATACTTGGTGGTGCCGCCGCGCAGCTTGTATTCCAGCGGCAGGCGCATCGCCCATTCCACCAGGCGGTAGTCGGTCATCGGACAGCGCGCCTCCAGGGAAAACGCCATGGTGGCCACGTCGACTTTCTGCAGATACGCCCCCGGCAGGATATAGGCGGCATCCAGCCGCATGCCGATCTCGGCGCCGGTCAGATCGGTCGCAAAACCGGCCGCAGTCCGTGCGAATGAGTCGGCGGTTACCGCGGTACTGGCCAGCACTTCGGGCAGCAGCGGCGAGGGATAGTCCTTGGAAATGTTTCGCAGGTAGCCGAACAGACCGGCGGAGGTTGTCGCATCGAGTGCTCCGGCCAGCAGCTTCAGCCGATGCGCCGGCAGCATCCGCAGGGCCTGCTGCAGGGCCATTCGCCCCGGGCGCGGCATGCGCGTGAGCCGGCCCAGACGCTGCATCAGCAGGTAGTGGTGATAACCGCCGAACAGTTCATCAGCGCCGTCTCCGGTCAGCACCACCTTCACCTGCTGTCGCGCGCAACGCGACACGGCCAGGGTGGGAAAGGCCGAGCTGTCGGCGAAGGGCTCGTCGTATTCCTCCACGTACATGGGCAGCAGATCCAGCAGCTGGTCGACGCTGAGCTTTTCCTGGATGTGCTCGACGCCCAGGTGCCGGGCGATGCGCTGTGCCGCGGGACCCTCGTCGAAATTCTCCTCGTCGAAGGCAATCGTGAAGGTCTTCGGTGCCGCCACCCCCGCGAGTTTCATGGCAGCGACCACCATCGCGCTGTCGACGCCACCGGACAGGAAGGCGCCCAGCGGCACATCGCTCAACAGCCGGTCGCGCACCGCGCTCACCAGCAGCGACTGCAGTTCGTCGGCCAGATCGTCCTCGCTGCGCAGCGCCAGGGCCGCGTCGGGCCGGATGCTCTTGAAATCCCAGTAGCACTGCTCGCGCACGCCGCCGGCGTCGACGAGCAGGAAGTGCCCGGGATTCAACTTGCGGCTGCCGCTGTAGAGGGACAGCGGTGCGGGGATGTAGCCCAGGTCGAAGTATGCCCGCAGGGCATCCGGGTCGAGCGCCTGCGTCTCACCCTTCGACAGCTCCAGGAGGGCTCCCGGGCGTGAGGCAAAATGGAACCGTCCCTGCGACCAACGGTAGTAGAACGGCTTGACCCCGAGCCGGTCGCGGGCGGCGAACAGGCGCTGCTCGACCCTATCCCAGATCACGAAGGCAAACATGCCCTGCAGTCGGGCCAGGCAGTTCTCGCCCCACTGGCGATAGGCCTCGATCAGGGTTTCGGTGTCACAACTGCTGCGCCAGCCCCCGGCCGGCTGCAGCTGCTGGCGCAGCAGCAGGTGATTGTAGATTTCGCCATTGAATGTAACGACATAGCGCTCATCCGACGACAGCATGGGCTGATGCCCGGCCGGCGACAGGTCGAGGATGGCCAGGCGCCGCTGTCCCAGGCAGACCTGCGCGTCATGCCAAATGCCCTGGTCATCCGGACCGCGACGCACCAGCCGCCGCAGCGCCGCTTCGAGGCGTTGCTGCTGCGGCGGTTCGCCTCGGGGACTGTAGCTACCCGCGATTCCGCACATGCCTCGCCTGTGTATACTGTTGTTTTATATGCAATCGTGAACGGATGCTGATTGTAATCAGCTTGTGTGACCCTTTTGTTGACCGGCAGGAGTCGGTGGAGAACCTGTTTCCATGATGCTCGTGACCGGCGGCGCCGGGTTCATCGGTTCGAACCTCGCGGCCGCCCTGGCCGCCCAGGGTCACGAGGTGGCCGTCTGCGACCGCCTGCGCAGCGGCGACAAGTGGCGCAATATCGCCAAGATCGACCTTCTGGACGTGGTGGCGCCGGAGCATCTGGATGAGTGGCTCGCCACCCGTGGCAGGTCCGTCGCGACGATCTTTCACATGGGCGCGATCTCCTCGACCACCGAGACCGACGCCGACCTCATCGTGGACACCAATTTCCGGCTCTCCTGCCGCCTGTGGGAGTGGTGCGTGGACAACGGCCGGCGCCTCATCTATGCCTCCTCCGCCGCCACCTACGGTGGCGCCGAAGCGGGTTTCGACGATGACGATTCGCCGCAGGGCCTGGCCCGCCTGCGCCCGCTCAATGCCTACGGCTGGAGCAAACAGCTCTTCGACCGGTGGGCAGTGCACCAGGCCCTGTCGAACTTCCATCCCGCGCAGTGGGCGGGCCTGAAGTTCTTCAATGTCTACGGCCCGAACGAGTATCACAAGGGTGCCATGCAGAGCGTGGTCGCACAGAAGTACGGCCTCGCCGCCGCCGGCGAACCGGTGACCCTGTTCCGCTCGCACCGCCAGGGCGTCGCCGACGGCGGCCAGCTGCGCGACTTCGTGTACGTGGCCGACTGCGTCAGCGTGATGCTGTGGCTGCTCGAGAACCCCAGGGTCAGCGGCATTTTCAACCTCGGCACCGGCAAGGCGCGCAGTTTCGCCGAACTTGCCACGGCGCTGTTCGCCGCCCTTGGCAAGCCCGCGCGTCTCGCCTATGTCGATATGCCCGCCACCCTGCGTCCCAACTACCAGTATTTCACGGAGGCACGGATGCAGCGGCTGCGCGATCTGGGGTACGGCAAGCCCTTCACGTCCCTGGAAGACGGTGTGCGTGACTACGTCCAGCGGCACCTCTCGCAGTCCGACCGCTACCGCTGACCTGCGCCCCTCCGGTGAACGCCCGGCACGTGATCCTCGACCGCGACGGTGTCCGCAATCGCGAGGCGCCTGAGCATGGCTACATCCTGGTGCCTGCCGACTTTCACTGGCTGCCCGGTGCGCTCGAGGCGCTGGCCCTGATGCATGGCGCCGGCATCCGCCTCAGCGTCGCCAGCAACCAGTCCGCCGTGGGCCGCGGCCTGATGGACCTGGCGCAGCTCGAGGACATCATGGCGCACATGCGCGCGCAGGCCGCCGCCGCCGGTGGGCCCATCGATGCGGTTTTCTACTGTCCGCACGCGCCCGAGGACGCTTGTGACTGTCGCAAGCCCCGACCCGGACTGCTCACCGCCGCCATCAAGGCCTCGGGTATCGATTCTGGCCTTACCCTGTTTGCCGGGGACGACCTGCGCGACGTGGAGGCGGCCCAGGCGGCCGGCGTGGCGCCGGTGCTGCTGCTCACCGGCAAGGGCGCAGGCGCCGCGGCCCGGTTGCGCAACCGTGGGATCACCTTGCCGATGTACGATAATCTGCTGCACTTCGCGCGCGAGCTTACCCATCTATGACCGATACGGATCAAAGCCACGACCTGAACCTGCTGCTGTCCACGCTGGACCGCTTCGTGGGCCTTAGGATCTGGGTCGTCGGCGACATCATGCTGGACGAGTACGTCATGGGTGCGGTGGATCGCATCTCCCCGGAAGCCCCGGTGCCGGTGGTGCGGGTGCGCGACACCGAGCTGCGCCTCGGCGGCGCGGCCAACGTTGCGCGTCAGGCGGCGACACTGGGCGCGAAAGTGAGCCTCGCCGGCATCGTCGGCACCGACGGGGCGGGTGATGAACTGCTGCGGCTTTGTGTGGAATGCGGCATCGACACCCGTGCGGTCCTGCGACTGCCCGAACGACGCACCACGCGCAAACTTCGGGTCCTGGGCCACAACCAGCAGCTGCTGCGGCTGGATTGGGAGGACGCCAGGGCCAGCTCCACGCAGGACACGGATGCGCTCGTGAACCGGCTCGCCGCGACCGGCGCGCCCGACGCCATCATCCTCAGCGACTACGCCAAGGGCGTGCTGACAGCGGAAGTCATCGCAGCCGTGAGCCAAAGGCGCGGCACCGCGCCCGTCGTGGTCGATCCCAAATCCCGTGATTTCACGCGCTACCGGGGCGCAACGACGGTGACGCCCAACCGCAGGGAACTGGAAGAAGCCTCAGGCCGAAGCCTCGATCCGGCCGACCGGGCCGCCGTGGCCGCCGCGGCACGCCCGCTGATCGCCGCTGCCGGCCTCACCTCCATGGTGGTCACGCTCAGCGAGCATGGCATGTTGATCGTCCCGGCAGATGGACCCGAGACAGTAGTGCCCGCCACCCGACGCGAAGTGTTCGACGTCACCGGCGCGGGCGATACGGCCATCGCGGTGCTGACGCTCGCCCTCGCCGCGCATGCGCCGCTGGCGGTCGCCGCGCGCATCGCCAACGCCGCGGCCGGTGTCTCGGTCGGTCAGGTGGGTGCGGTGGCCGTGGATGCCGACAGCATCCGCAGTGAACTGACAGCCGGCCCCGAAGCCAAGGTTCTGTCCCGCAAGGACATCGCCGCGCGCGCGGCCTCCTGGCGCATGGCCGGCAAGCGCATCGTCTTCACCAACGGCTGCTACGACCTGCTGCATGCGGGGCACCTGTCCCTGCTTCACGGCGCCGCCCGCCTCGGCGACGTGCTGGTGCTGGCGATCAACAGCGACGCTTCCGTGAAGCGCTTGAAAGGGGCGGACCGGCCGCTGGTGAACGAGGCCGAACGCGCGGCGCTGCTGGCGGCGCTGGCGTGCGTGGATGCCGTGACCATCTTCGATGAGGACACACCGCTTGAGGCGCTGCAGGCGATCAAGCCGCATGTTCTGGTCAAGGGCGCTGACTACCGGCCCGAGCAGGTGGTGGGCAAGGAATTCGTGGAATCCTACGGCGGCAAGGTGGCGCTGGTGCCGCTGCTGCCGGCCAAATCCACCACGGCACTGGTGGAACGCATCAAGGGTCAGGTGAAGGGCGGTCAGTCCTAGGCCGGTACCGCCAGGGTGTCCTGGACGCACCGCTCGAGAGGCTGTTGGCCACTGATGGGGCGGGTACTGTCGAACAGGCGATAGTTCGCCGCCTGCAGCAGCCGCGTGACCTCGTCGGAATTCTCCTTGCCCACCTCTATATAAAGCGCCGGACGTACTTCCTGCAGAAGTCGCGTCGCGCCACGCAGCACCATGGCCTCGGCTCCTTCGACATCGATCTTCAGGAAGGTTGGCCGCCGAAACGATTCCAGCAGGGAATCCAGTGTCAACGTTGCCACATGGGTACGCTCGCGTTCGCCACCGGACTGGCTCCATCCGCCCGCTTCGGCCAGGTAGTTCGAGGCCCGTCCACGCCGGGCGATGACAAACTCCGCGACACCATTGCTTGCTGACACCGCCGCCGGCAGCACGGTGATGCCCAGGCTGCGATTTTCCGGCAGGCGGCAGCTGCGACGGATCAGCTCCGCCAGCCAGCTGTCGGCCTCGATGGCGAAGACATGACCGTCCTTGGCGAGGCCTGCGGCCGCGAAGGTAAAGACGCCGACGTTCGCGCCGACATCCCAGACTACGGAGTCGCGTTTGACGTGATCCTGCGCCAGGCGCAGCAGGTCGGCGTCAAAGGCATCGGCCGCCAGCTTCAGGTACTTGAGTTGGGCATCCGGTGAAACATACAGTTGCGCTCCGCCCACCGAGGCCGGCAAGCGGCGCTTGAGCACGACGCCCCGCGAAAGCCTTTCGACAATGGCTCTCATCAATTCAGTTTCGGACCACGTAGAGATGCCGTGCCCGCTGCGGCGCCACCTGCGCCAAGCCGGTGACTATTTCAGTGACGGCATCGGCGACGGCGGCGATGCTGATGAGGGTGACGCCCCGTGGCTCGTGGATCACGTGGTGCTGATCGCCCCATGGGAACCATTGGCGCGGCTGGTTGAGATTGCCGAACAGCGCCACGCAGGGCGTGCCCTGCGTGGCGGCCAGGTGCATGGGACCGCTGTCATGGCACACCAGTACGCCGCAATGACCGAGCACCGCCGCGGACTCACGCGCGGTCAGCTCGCCACACAGGTTCAGTGCCGGCCCGTTCCAGTGCAACCGGATGCGCTGCGCCAGCGCGTGCTCGTCGGCGGCGCCGAGCATTACCAGGCAGACATGGGGTGTGCGTGTCCTGAGCTGCTGCACCAGCGCCGTCCAACGGGCTTCACCCCAGTCCTTTGAGGCCCACTTGGCGCCCGGCGCCAAGGCGACCCTGGGCAGGCCCGGTGGCAGGGCGGCCAGGCGATCCTGCGCGACAGCACTCTCCGCGCTCGACAGCCTCAGGTCCCAGTTGGCGGCGCCCAGGTCAACGAGTATGTCCCGCGACAGTTTGCGTGCCAGGTACTGCGCCTCTGGTTCGATGTTGCCCTGTCGATCAGTACTGCGCTGCAGCGCCTGCTGACTTTCCGGTAGACCCAGGAAGGTGCGAATTCCTGCCAGGCGGAAGAACGGCAGATCCCGGCGGACCTGCCAGATCGAGGTCCGCGGCGCGAGATAGACCAGGGTGCGCGCACCGGTCGCCCGCAGCCTACGCACCAGGGACAGAGCCGCCGCGGGCGATCCCAACCCGGCCGGGTAGTACTGCGCGCCATGTATCAGACCCGAATCACCCAGCACGGACTCCGCCGAGGAGGCGCGCGCGGAATCCGGCTTGTTGGTCAGCAGGATCCGCCGTTGGTCGGGAAAATGCCGGGCGATGGCATGCAGGCAGGGCAGCATGACGATGGTGTCGCCGATGCTGCCGATGTGGAAAATCACCACGCTGCCGGCTCTGGACGGTTTCATGGTTGGATGATCGCCGCCGGCGATGACGCGGTAATTACGGTGGGGCTGACTTAACCTGTATCTTTGCCATATCGGACATCACCGTGTAACGGAACTTCGCTTCCCTTGTGCGACCGTGAGTTACCGCCCCCTGCTGGACAAGGTGCGCTGGATGTCCGCCGCCCTGGTGGCGGCGGGACATGCCATTGCCATCCTGAACGACCAGGTCCACGGCAGTCCCATCCTCAATGCCGTGGCGCAGATGCGCAGCCCGGCGGTGATCGTGTTCTTCGTGCTCAGCGGGTACCTGGTCGGCGGCGTGGTGATCAGGGATTTTGCGAATTTCCAGTTGCGACGCTATGCGCTGGCCCGCTTCGCGCGCATCTATATCGTGCTGGTCCCGGCGGTGTTGCTCACGGTGCTGATCGACGGCGCCGTTTTCCACTTTGATCATCTCAATCCGCTGTTCAGCCAGGTATGGCAGGGTGGCGCGCTCGGGGATACGCCGATCTTCTCGCGCTATACCCTGGCGCGCGCGATCGCCTCGGTGCTGTGCCTGGAGCCCCTGATCGCCGCGCCGATCGGATCAGCGGGTAGTTTCTGGAGCCTGGGGAATGAGTGGATCTATTACTTTGCGTTCCCGGCCCTGTTCGCGGCGGGATTTCGGCTGGGGGGTTTCAGGACGGCAACGGTCCTTACCTTCGCATCGGCCTTTCTTGTCGCCCTGGTCAGTCGCATCGAGGCGGCTTTCTGGTTGGTCTGGCTTGCCGGTGCCTATGCCAACACCGTGGACCTGCCGCGCCTGCTGAGATCGGCGCTGCTGACCCGAGTCCTCAAGTGCGCGGGCTTTGCGGCCGGGATCGCCGGGGTTGCGCTTGGCTCATGGCTGGGGATGCGCAGCTGTATCGTGGTCATAGGGCTCGCAGGCTTTTTGGTCCTCGCAGCGGGATCCACGGGCGAGCGCACCTCGGGCCGCAATTTCGACAAACCCCTGGCACGATTCTCATACTCACTGTATGTCACCCACCTGCAGATCATGACACTGCTGGCCGCCATCCTGTTTCGCATCGGTCTGCTGCCGCGAACCGGAATCGTCGCACCCGGTGCCGTCATCGCGCTGGCGCTGGCGCTGCTGGCCATTTCCATTGCGGTCGCCTGCGGTTTCGCCACGCTCTTCGAAGACCGGACCAACGACTTTGCGCGCTGGCTGAATCGCCGGTTCAGCAGCCGCGCCGTTCAGACTCCCGCCGGCATCGTCCACCGATGAGCCTGCCAGCGCGGATTTCCCACACCCTCGTGGCTGCGGTGGTCATTGTCGTGCTCGCAACTGCCGCCCCGGCAGCCTACTGCGCTGCGCCATCCGTCATGCACACTCCGGGCTATGAATCCCCGGTACGCGCGGGCCCGGACGATCTGATCATGATCGGCGGCACGGGTTTTCACGCATCGGACAGGGTCGTCTATGCGGCAGCGAATGGCCCGGCCGCCAACCAGCATCCCGACGCGGTTCCGCAGCACTCCGATGCCGCACGCGGCGTCGCACCGCTCGTACAGATCGGGGATCCGGCTTACGCCATCACCGTACGGATGCCGCCAGACATCCTCAAGGGGCGCGCCTACCGACTCTGGGTCGTCACCGCGCAGAATGACTGGAGCGACGCCATCGCCATCAACGACCCGAGGCCCCAATGGTTCAGCCCGACATACGTCTATGCGACGCAGGATGTGGCGAATCTCGGACGCCGGCTGCGGGTGATCGGCCGCAACCTCACCACCGACGCGGCGGCATTGACCGGCGTGCGCCTGCGCGGTCCGCGCACCTATGATCTCGCAACCGTCCCGTCCCGCACCGAATCGACCGTCACGGCGCAGTACGTGGCCGAAGCCGCGCTGCCGGCAGCCCTGATGCCGGGTCGCTACAGCGTCAGTGCACGACGCTCCGACGGCGACTGGGTTGATATCCCGGACCAACAACTCGAGGTCCGTCCCGACCCGGGACCGCTGCGTGAGTTCACACTCGGCGACCCGCAGTTCGGCAACTGCCATGCTGATGATGCCCTGGACGACAGCGACTGTTTCGCGCGGTTGCTCGAGGCCGTGACGCGGGCCGGCGGCGGAAGTATCGTGATTCCGCGGGGAAGATGGCTGCTGTCCGGCCAGGCAGCTCCTGGCAGCGGCGGTGACGGCTTCGTGCTGCAACACGACGTGCAGCTGCAGGGAGCCGTGCCCGGAGACAGTGTCATCGTCAGACACGAACCGGTTGACCCGCAACGCGCCACTGCCCTGCTGACCCTGACCGGCCGCAACCGGATCTCCGGCATCACGTTTACGGATGATGCGCGGTTCAGATCCCTGGCGCAGTCACGCCCCATCCTGCGGCTGGGTCCCCTGAGTGAGCTGCCGGCATCCGGTGCCGGGCATGAAGTGGCGGACATCGTCATCACCGGAAATACCTTTCTGCCGGTGGGGATCGCGATCACGGATGATGCGGCTCGGCCACTGTCACGCGTCTTCATCACCGCAAATCAGTTCGGCGCCTACTCCGAGGCCTTGAACTTTCCGGGCGGCGGTTTTCACGCCGGCGAACCTTTTCGCGTGGACGACTCCATCATCCGCGGCAACCGCTTCATCCCCGGCAGCTATATCGACCTTGCGGCGCGTCAGGGCACGATCGCCAGTGAAATCGGCGCCGCACACCGCATGGACTTCAGTGCGAACGTTGCCGACGGCACCAGCAGCGCCGCGCTGCAGGATGCAACCGACCCCAGAGGCTTTCGTGCCGCCTTCTTCTGGAACATGAACAACAGCCTGGAATATCTTCTGATCTCGCAGAACCAGGTGAGCTGCTCCGGTGACAAGGATGGCGATGGCGAGGCCATTGCCTTTGATGCCAGCGGCAACACTCTTGGGTTCAAGGACGCGCCCGTGATCAGCGGCGCCGGAGCGGACTGGATCACCGTAAGCGCTTCCAGGCTTTCAGACCTTCAGGGTCATGCGCTACCGCGCGCCAGCTATTATCGCGGCCACTGGCTGCAGATCGTCGACGGCCCCGGAGTGGGGCAGGTGCGCCGGATCATAAGTTATGAGGAGGATGTCTCCGCCGGCACGGTGACGTTTCACATAGCCCCGCGGTGGGATGTGCCACCCAGGGGCGCCGCGAGTCGCGTGGCGGTGGGGCGCGAGTTCTGGCAGGCGTTGGTCGTGGCGAACCAGATCGAGCAACGCAATCCCCCGTGTCGCAAGTCCAATCTGACCGGCCCCAATGGCGGAACCATCGCGGTTGCAGCCCCCACGGCTGACTCCGTGGTCGAAGGCAATACGCAGTGGGACACCAATGGTATCTATTTCAATCAGACCTACTCCAGCCAAACCCCGTCATGCCAGGGATGCAGCGATACGACGACCTTTCAGTCAGTCCTCGAGATCCGTGACAACCGCATCGATGGCGAATATGACTGGTCTTCAGACTGCAGCTACGGCGGGATTCTCGGTTCCTACAGCAGTTCCCCGACACCGGAATCTCCACCACCGATCGTGGGCTTCGGGGTATCCATCTCGCACAACACGATCAGACACTCCGATAGTTTCCGCGGCGGTGCCATAGACTTCGCCTTGACCTGGTATTCCGGACCGCCGCCCGGCGCCTGGCCGTACATTCGCAATGCCCTGGTCTTCCACAATCAGCTCAGCGACATCAGCGCTCCGGCGCCGCGGCCGATCTGCCGCTATGGCCAGACCGAAAGGTCCGGCATCCGGATTGCCGGAACGCAAAACGTGCGCGACACGGTCCTGTACGCCAACAGCTGCCATCAGGTGGACAAACCCCTGCTCGACTCCGGAAGCCACACCACCCGGCTGTGCTCCACGGTGGCGGACTCATGCGAGTGTCCGCAGCACTAGGCTAGCGCATGACGTTCGGGAATCTCTGCAACAGCTGGGGGCCGGCGCCGGGTAGCATGGCGCGGGTCGTTGCCGGTGCGACCTGATCGCGCCGGCGTGCGAACAGCAAATGCAGCACTCCAATGGCGGCGATGGATCGCATCCATACCACATAGGAGTTTGGAATCTCACCTTCAAAACCAATGCACATGGCCTGAACGGTCGCGACCAGCACCATGATCCGTGTCATCGAGGGGCCCTGTTCGACGCTGGCGCGTGCGCCGACGGCTCCCAGGAAAATACCGGTCAGGGACATGCCAAAGAAAATGCCCGGCCAGCCGAAATTCCAGTACATCTCCCCCAGGTGTGAAATCGAGATATAGGTGTCCTGGTCGCTCCTGGCGATCTGCTTGGTGAAGAGCTGCCCCACGCTCAGGGAGTCCTTGTCCGGCGCAAGAATGCGCGGGACGAAAGCCATGGGTATGGCCACCAGGCTGCTGCCGTGCAGATAGGGAACGTCCGAACCGACGTGCTGCATCACGGCCGCGAGGTTGTCCTTGATATAGGCGCGCTCGACGAAGGTCTGTGCACGATCCTCGGGATCTCCCTGCTGCACCTTTTCGCGCGATGACAGCGCGATCTGCAGCACCTTGCCCAGTTCCATGAAGGCCTGGGCGCGATTCAGGCCTCGCACCCCCGTGATTTCGGTGCGATAGGCCTGAAACACGGGAAAGGCCAGCACAATGAAGGCGACGCCCGCCACGACCCAGCCAGCGGGCAGTTTCCTGTCCACCAGAGTGCGGGTCACGATGACGATGAGTCCGGCGATCAGGGCGGTCGATTTGACGTCAGTCACGAAGGCCACGACGACCTGCAGCACCACGACGGTGATGACTATGCTCGTCCACAATACCCCGCGGCGCCTCGCGTAGCCGTAGGCGAGCATCAGCAGCCCCAATGGCTGCAGCAGCTGCAGCAGCAGGAACGCGAATGTCAGATAGGCACCCAGCTCGGCAAAGCCCCGCTGCGCGGCCGCGTTGGTTTTCTCCGGAATGATGAAGACCTGGTAGTAAAGGACATCGACCGTCCCGATTGCCCATAGCATCAGTCCCACCGTCAGCAGCGTCGGAACCGGCCACTCCGCTTGAGGACCTTCGGCAGGTGTCTCATGCATCAGGCGGTCGCCGAACAGATAGCCCAGCAAGGCGAGGAATCCACCCAGCAGAGCCGCGCCTTCGGCCGGCGTCAGTACATTGGTGGACCCGCCATCGCCGCCAAGGAAGGCGTACTGCAGATCCAGGGCACCGAAGTGCATGAAATAGGCACCCATGAACAACGCCAGCAGGATGTAGCGGCTGGTCAAGGACTGCAGCAGCAGCAGCGGCGCGGAACAGATGGCGAACAGCAGCGCGCCATAGATGGCGCGCACGACATCGCCCCCGTGCACCACTGCCGCCAGCGCAGCGCCGAGGCCGACCGCGAGATTCAGCACGAGATAGCAGGCCACCCGGTGACGCAGAATCCAGGCGGTCATGACACCGCCGGTCCGGCCGCGTGTAGCTCCGGGGCGGGGCGCGCTCCGCAGGCCTCGCGGATGGTGCGTCGGGCCAGCAGCACGGCCGCCAGGCACTGCATGGCAAAGCATACCGGTACCGCACACGCTGCCCCACGCAGCCCGAAATTGAGGACGGCCAGGGGCGTGACAACCAGAGTCGTAGCGGCCGCACAGACCTGGATCAGGAGCACCCGCCAGGTTCTGCCATAGGCGTAGCAGACCCTCTCAAACACATAGGAGACGCAGCGAATGCCATAGCCCAATGCCACCCAGGGCATGAGCCAGGAGGCATGCCGGTACCCGGGACTGATGAGCATCCGGGCGATGAAGTCATGCGTCGTCGCGAACAGCAGTACGCCCGCCGCGCACAGCACGGAGACGCTTGCGAGCCACAGCCACAGCAGCCGCTGCGCGCGTTGCTGCTCACCATGGCTGACCGCCGTCTGATATACCGGCCGGATGGCCTGCTCCGCTGCACTATTGACGATCATGAACGGGCTGTACGCCAGGCCGTAGACCGCGGCGTACAGTCCGGCATCGCTCACACTGAGCACCCCGCCGATGATGTAGCGATCGCCCAGCGTGGTGACCCAGGTCAGCAGTCCCAGCGGAATGAGCGGCAGCGCATAGGCCCACATGGCTGAGTCGAGCGCGCGCACCTGCTGCGGCGCCGCTGCCTGCGCAGCACCGGCCGGCCACAGATTCCGTGACCACAGCAGCGAGAGTGTGGCGGAGGTCAGCACATAGCCGAGCAGCGCGGCCGTCGCCACATGGCCCACCACCAGCACCGCCGCGACCGCGGCCAGCGGCCTGAACCAGGCATCGCAGGCCGACCAGAGCCCATAGCGCCGCTGCTGGCGCGCGGCATTCAGCAGACTCAGGCAGGAGGTTCGCCAGCATTCCAGGGCGAACAGCAACATCACCAGCAGCACCAGCCAGGGCGAGCCGAGTCCGCTGTGGCTGTAGTACGCGCCGCCGATCAGCCCCGCCAGTGTGATCCAGGGAATGAAGCGGCGGAAGCCGCGCAACAGCGCGGCGCGCAGTTCTGGCAGCCGCTCCCCGCTGTACCTGGGATAGAAGTGTATGGCCGCCTGGGTCAGCGGGCCGGTGACCAGGTTTCCGGCCAGCACCGACATCCCCAGTGCCAGCGACAGCACCCCGTATTGTGCGGGCGCCAGCATCTGGGTGAGCAACCGCACGCCCAGCAGCGTGCCGACCGCGGTCAGCGCCTGGCCGGCGACAACCCAGAAGACTTCAGACCTGAAGCGCGTCACGGTACATCTCACAGGTTCTGCGGGCGATGCCCTCCCATGACAGGTGCGCGCGGGCAAACTCCCTGCCCGCCTGACCCTGGCGCCGGCGTGCGGCGGGGTCTGCCAGCAGCTGGCGCACTGCAGCGGCGAGCTGCAGCGGCTCGCCGCAGGTGATGACGCCGGCGCCGGCCAGCGCCACGAGTTCACCCGCACCCACATCGGGCGTGACGATTACCGGACAGCCCATGGCCATGGCTTCGGCCACGACGATGCCGAAATTCTCCGAGTACGAGGGCAGCACGAACACTTCGGCCTGCGCATATAGCGCCCACTTGTCCTCATCGCTGGCGGGCCCCACGAACAGCACCCGCTCGGCGATACCCAGTTCCCGTGCCAGGGCTTCAAGCTGGCATTGATAGCCCTCATCATCATTGCCCGCGATGACCAGCGGCAGGTCCGGCACCGTCTTCCAGGCGCGTATCAGCCGATCGAGACCCTTCTTCCAGCTGATCCTGCTGAGGAACAGCGCGTAGCGCGGAGGCAATCCCTTGAACGGCCCCTGGCTCAATAGCCGTGGCTGCTCCGGAAAGGTCACACCGTTGGGAATGGTGACAATCGGCGCATTGAGGAACTTCTGGGCCCGCAGTTCATCCGCCTCGCCGCGCGCCGTCACATGCAGGCGGGCCGCCTGCTCCAGCGTGCGCCGCTCGACCAGCGCCACCCAGGCCCGCTTGAGCCAGCGACTCTTGCGGCGAATGATGTCCCGGACCAGCATTCCGCGGGGCGCCACGATGTAGGGGATGCCGGCCTTGCGCGCCGCCCTTGCCGCCTTCCAAGTCGGCCACAGGAACACGGAGTGCAGGTGCACGACATCGAAGCCGGCGACATCGCGACGCAGCTGACGCGCCAGTCCCGGCGCCACATGCAGACGCCGCAGGCGCGGGACCGGGAAATACCACACCTGCACCCCATCCACGTCCACCGGGGTACTGAGCGGGACGTGCAGGTCGCCCGGTCCATCCATGCTGGTGGTGTACACATGCACCTCATGGCCCAGCCGGGTCAGCGCGGCGGCCAGTCCATGCACGGATCGAATGGGGCCGCCATAGCGTACGGCAGGCCAGTAGGTTGGCACGACGTGCAGGATGCGCAGGCGCCTCGGCTCGGGCACGGTCAGCCCGCGCAGGCATGCAGCGGCAGGACACTGCCGGCGCGGTCCTGCACCACCTGGGCAATGATTTCGGCGTCGATGTCCGCACGTTTCTCCGCGAAGCCGTACAGCAACGCGTTGTCGCACAGAATGTTGATCACGCGCGGCGTGCCGCCACCCGCCTCGTGCACGCGACACACGGCCTCGGGCGAGAACAGATCGGGCGACCCACCGGCGATCTTCAGGCGGTGACGGACGTAGTCCTGGGTTTCCCCGGCGTGCAGCGTGCCGACGTGATAGTCAGTCACGATGCGCTGCGCGAACTGGCGCAGCCGTGGACTGCCCAAGGTGGTGCGCAGTTCGGGCTGGCCGACCAGGATTACCTGCAGCAGCATTTCCCGGCCGACATTGAGATTGGAGAGTACCCGCAGCTCCTCCAGCTGCTCGGTGCTGAGATTCTGGGCCTCATCGATCACCAGCAGCATGCGCCGGCCGGCCTGGTATTCGCTGCGGGCCAGCGCCACGAACCGCCGGTAGCACTCGGTCGGTGCTGCATTGGCTTCCCCGTCCATGGCTTCGATGATCCACGGCAGCAGGCTACCCATGCCCGGGTGGGTATTGGACATGTAGCCCACGCGCAGGCCCGAACCGGGTCGGTCCAGGAAGTGCTGCACCACGGTGGTCTTGCCACAGCCCACTTCGCCGGTGACCAAGGCGAAGCCCGTTGCCTCCTGGATGGCGTACTGCAGCAGGGTCAGGGCATGCCGGTGGTGTCGTCCCAGGTACAGAAAGGTCGGATCG
>Ga0210391_10002528_pt1 | contig 15844 bp, 19 predicted proteins | sample IncBWC12OmetaG_FD_160573 | JGI IMG/M metagenome (GOLD analysis project Ga0210391, IMG submission 160573) | Forest soil microbial communities from Barre Woods Harvard Forest LTER site, Petersham, Massachusetts, United States - Inc-BW-C-12-O ... | reverse complement strand
CTTCAGGGTACATTGCAACTCCTTGGCCGGTTTTGGGCCTTGAACGCTCAGACCTACAGCGCTGCACGGCCTTGACTTGCCGCGAATGATTCGATGCTAGGTTGACTATGCGCCGGCTGCAGCGGCTTGCGCCCGTTCTTCAGGCTTCACGAAGGCTTTACTTGCCAGTTCGATGACCTGTTTCAGATGCCACCACTCGCGTTCGCTCATCAGGCGGCCATCGTTGCTCGAAAAATAAATCGAGACGTAGCCATCCGATGACAACGGCACGCGGATGATCAAATTATTCTTCTGTTCTGGTGTCTGGTTTTCCGCCACGGCTATCCTCCCCCGGCTGAGGCTGGGCAAACTAAGAACCGAGCACCACAGCGTGACTCATTCTCTCTCGTTGGCCGAGCCGGGGCAAGGGCTACGAAGGCTGGGGGGCGGTGTAGGCTTTCGGGTCGCAGTAAGCGGGAAATTCGCACGCGAGCGCGGTTGACACAGAACCTACGGTGCGCGGTGTGCAGCAGAGCGTCGCGCCGCTAGCAGATCCCAGCTGTCATAGAGACCATCCCTGACGAAATTCCTGTAGCGCGCGATGGCGAAGGGCGGCGCCTGGGGGGATGCGTCTTGAGCCATGTCTCATAGTTCTGGCGCATCTGGTCAATGTGGTGCGGGATGTGGCGCTCCTGCAGATCCACCCAACGATCGAGGCTGATGACGCCGTCGCGCGGATGGGTGATGGTGTTGTCCCAGACTTCCTCGGGAATCGCGATCAGCAATTGATAGGTCATTTTCCTGAGGCGACGGATAATTTCCAAAGCTTCGCGCGTGCTCTGGTGAAAATAACCAAGCGAACCGGCCCAGCGCGAGGCGCTGAATTTTGCCGATTGACTGACGGCGGGCTCGGCGATATATGCGCGACAGCGTACATACGCGCTGGCTTCGCTATCGGCGAGATGCAGAATAATTTCGTGAATGCTCCAGCGCTCATTGGCTGGTTTATAGATCCACATCTTCTTGGGGAATTGACGCAGCGCGGCAGATAACAAAGCCGGCGCACGGCCGAATGATTCCAGTTTTTGCCTTCTCGCATCCTGCCTCATAGGACCCTCCTGCTTGTTTTCTTTAGACGCACGAGCCGCCGTTTTGCCTCGCGATCAATGACAGATAAACGAAGAAAATGGACGAGTTGTTCACAAAAAGGTTCTACTTTTCATAAACAGTATTTGAGCGTGCGCGAGTGGGAAAACGTGTTCGGTGATGGGACGCGCTGCGTGTCCGCAATTGGCAACAGTGCACGTTTTTGGGAGAACGCCAGACGCGGTGAGTGTAATTCGGCAAGTTGAACCGACAGACTACGAATTGTTGGAGAAGCCCGCAAACTTCGCTGGAAAAATATTAGCTTCTGGAGGGCGGATTCCCGCTGGGAACGGAACTTTGCTTCGTCGCGCGTTTACTCCAGTAGGAACGCAATTCTCCGACCAGGTATAGCGAGCCCGTGGCGAACACGGCGTCCTGCGGGCCGGCCCGTTCTAGGGCAGTTTCCAGAGCCTCGCCGGGATCGCGCACCACGATTGTATCTGGGGCGTCGTGGCTGGTAATTTCAGCGAGGAGCGGAGCGGAAATGGCGCGCGGCTGGTGTGGTTCCGTCAGGATGACGGCGGTCGCGTGAGGGAAAAGCAGCCCGGAAATCTCATCCACCGCTTTGTCGCGCATCGCTCCATAGACTAGAAAAATGCGGTGGCCGTCGTAGTTTTCTTGCCAGAATTTCAACAATTCGCGGGCCCCCGCGGGATTGTGCGCGCCGTCGAGGTACAGATCCGGTTGGATGGCGAGCCGTTCCAGACGTCCGGCCCAATTTGCGGTGGCGATGCCGCGCTCGATCGCGGCGTCTGAAACTGGAAAAATGCGTTCCGCGAGCAGGCGGGCGGCGGTGACAGCAGTGAGCGCGTTACGAATCTGAAAGCGCCCGGGCAACCGCGGAGCGAGGACAAGTTGTTTGCGCGAATGCGTGAACGCCGCGACAGCGCTATACAAGCCGCCGTCGCTGTGCACGTCTTCTGCGCGCGCTGTTGCGTCCACTTCCACCAGGCGGGCGTCCATTGCGGTGCAGCGCCGCGCAATCACGGCTCGAGCCTCCGGGCGTTCACTGGCGCTGACCACCCAGGCGCCAGGTTTGATGATGCCGGCTTTTTCGGCGGCGATTTCCTCGATGGAGTGGCCGAGAAAATTTTCGTGATCGAAATCAATCGGAGTAATGATGGCGACTTCCGGCTCGACGATGTTGGTGGCATCCAGGCGGCCGCCCAGGCCCACTTCGTAGATCGCGAAATCCACTGGATGCTGGGTGAAAGCAAGAAAAGCGATAGCCGTGACGCATTCGAAGAACGTGGGGTGCGCGGTGAGTTTTCCGGAAGCCATCAGCGATTCGATGGAAGAGTGAACGCGGGACCATGCGGCGGCGAAATCCTGATCCGAAACATTTTCGCCGTTGATGCGGATGCGCTCGTTGATGCGTTCCAGGTGCGGCGAGGTGTACAGGCCTGTGCGCAACCCGGCCGTGCGCAAGATGGATTCAAGCATTGCGGCCGTGGAACCTTTGCCGTTGGTTCCGGCGATGTGCGCGCAGGGCGCGGAGCGCTGAGGCTGGCCGAGATCTTCGGCGAGAATCGAAATATTCGCGAGACCAAACTTTTGCACCCGAGCCTGTTGCGGTGCCACGAGTTCCCGCCCCAAGGAAAATAACGCGCGTACGGACTCTTCGTACGTCATGACGCTAACCGACGAAGAAGTCGAGAGCTTGTGCGATATACGGCTTCATTTCCTTGCGCGGGACGACGGCGTCGAGGAAACCGTGCTCGAGGAGGAATTCTGCAGTTTGAAAGCCTTCGGGCAGTTTCTGACGGATGGTTTGCTCGATCACGCGCGGGCCGGCGAAACCGATCAGCGCGCCAGGCTCGGCGATGTTCAGGTCACCCAGCATCGCGTAGCTGGCGGTGACGCCGCCGGTGGTGGGATCGGTGAGTATGGAAATGAACGGGAGCTTGGCTTCGTCCATGCGGCCGAGCGCCGCGGAAACTTTCGCGAGTTGCATCAGGCTGACCACGCCCTCCATCATGCGCGCGCCGCCGGAACAGGAAACCACGATGAGCGGCTCCTTCTGTCCGAGAGAGCGGTCGATCGCGCGCGCAACTTTTTCGCCGACGACGGCGCCCATCGAACCGCCGATAAAACCAAATTCCATCGCGCAGCAGACTACGGGGCGTCCGTTCAAGCGGCCTTCGGCGGTGATGATCGCATCCTTCATATTGAGCTTGCGCTGCGCTTCTTTCAGGCGCTGCGCGTAGGGCTTGGTATCGGTGAATTGGAGCGGGTCGCTGGAGGCCAGGTCTGCGTCCAGCTCGGTCCACGGTTCCTCGTCGAGAAGCATTTCCAGGCGGCGCCGCGAACTCAGGCGGAAATGGTGCTCGCACTTGGGGCAGACTTCCCAATTCGCTTCCAGGTCTTTTTTCCAAATGATGGCGCGGCAGGAATTGCACTTCGTCCACATGCCTTCGGTGTGAACGCGGCGTTCCTCGGCCGGAGTGGGATTTTCGATCGGTTTTTTTTCGCGCTTGAACCAGGCCATGGCTTGAGGTTTTTGGGCTGGACAGCCCTTCACGAAGTTAACAGTTCATAGTTGAAAGTTGAAAGCGAAAAAATGGCCGCTGTCGTTCCGGCGTTGTTTCGTTGCAATCAGTAATCAATGCCGCGCTGCGCCAGGACACCTTTCGTGTATGGATGCTTCACTTCGCGCATTTCCGTCACCAGGTCGGCAGCTTCGATCAGTTTGGGATGCGCGCTGCGGCCCGTGCAGATGACGTGCACGCGTTCGGGACGCTGGGTGAGCGCTTCGACGACGCGCTCGACATCCAGCATTTTGTACCCGATCACGTAATTGATTTCGTCGAGCACGACCAGGTCATATTTGTCGCTGTAAATCTGCGCGCGGCCGAATTGCCACGCCTCTTCGCACATTTTCACGTCTTCAGGGTCGGTCTCCGCGCCGCCAATCTTCACGAAGCCGCGGCCCATGGGGCGAATTTCAAATTTAGAGTCGCCCAGCATTTTCGCGGCGTCCAGTTCGCCATAGTGCCACGAACCCTTGATGAACTGCACCATCATCACGCGCATCCCCTGGCCAACGGCGCGAAAAGCAGTCCCCAGCGCGCAAGTCGTCTTGCCCTTGCCCGGCCCCGTGTAAACGATCAGCAGTCCTTTTCCTTCGGGCATGCGTTCGATTCCTTGCGCTGCGCTTAGCGCGGCTGCGACCAACGTAGGTCAAAGGAGCCGGCGAGACGCCGCCGCTATGAGTGCAGTTCGGAATAGTGAGCGCAGGCCGCGGAAACGTCAAGCAATGCGCGGCCTTTATGCGAGGAAACGATAGCCGACGCCGCGGACGGTTACCAGATGCTTCGGCTTGGAGGGGTCTTTTTCGATGTAGCGGCGCAGGCGCACGATGAAATTGTCTATGGCGCGCGTGTCGGTGTCTTCGTGCAAGCCCCAGACATCTTCCAGGATGGACTTGCGCGAGACGGTGCGGCCTTTGCTGCGAATCAGGTGGCGCAGCAGTTTCGCTTCCATCAGGGTGAGCTGGATGGTGACGCCATTGACGCGCAGTTCCAGCGTGCCGAAGTCAATGGTCTTGCCGTTGACAGAAAAAACTTCGGAATCCACGGCAACGTTTGCGCCGGCGGCGTTGGCGCTAGCAGCGGTATCCTTGCCATTGGCCGCGCGACCCTTCAGTGCATTTTTTTCTGCGACGAGCCACTGGCTGCGCCGCAGCAAGCCCTGCAGTCTGGCGAGAAAAATCGGCAGCTGAAACGGTTTCGGCAAATAGTCGTCCGCGCCGGCGGCAAATCCCTGCAGCACATCTTCCGGCCGGCCGCGCGCGGTCAAAATCAGCACCGGAACGTAATTGTGAGCCTTGCGCAAAGCGGCGACGACCGCGAAACCGTCTTTGCCGGGCAGCATGACGTCGAGCACGACTGCGTCGAAATCTTCTTTTGCTGTGACCAAGCGCTCCAGTGCGGATTCGCCATCGCCGGAAACTTCCACGGAGTGGCCTTCCGCTTCGAGGTTGAAGCGCAACCCTTTGGCCAGGTGCCCCTCATCTTCCACCACCAACACGCGGCTCATGCGATATTCCTCGGCAACTCCAGCGAAATAGTGGAGCCGCGTCCCTCGCCTTCGCTGGCAGCATACACTTTTCCGCCATGCGCGCGTGCGACGGCACGCACGATAAAAAGGCCCAGCCCGGTTCCCTTCACCTGAAAACTGGGCCGACCGGGAACGCGATAAAAACGCTTGAAGATGCGTTTGAGTTCGGGCGCAGGAATGCCGATGCCGCGATCGCTGACGCGCAGCGCGATGTGTTCGTCGTCAGGAATTTCGATGCGCACCGCGACATCCACCTGATCGCGCGAATATTTCACGGCGTTGTCGAGCAAGTTGGAAACCGCAGTGCGCAACTCGGCCGGATCGCCGCGCAAAATAACAGGCGGGGTGTTGGCTGAAATCGCATCGAAATGCAGAACGCCGGGCCCCAGGTGATGACGAACGCGCGCGAGTTCGATCGATTCGCGCACCAGTTCCGTGAAGTCCAGTTCCACATGGTGGCGCTTGCCTCGCCGGTAACTGGCTTCGCCGGCTTTGAGCACCTGCTCGACGGTTCCCAACAGCCGGTCGGTATCGAGCAGCATCAGATTATAAAATTGCTGGCGCTGCGGTTCGCCCACTTCGCGGCGCTGCATCGTTTCCAGATACAGCCGGATGGAAGTGATGGGCGTTTTCAGTTCGTGCGTGACAGCGTTGATGAAGCCGTCGTGCTGCTCGTTGCGGCGGATTTCGCGCACCAGGAAGATCGTGTTCAGAATCATTCCAGCGATGATCGCGGCAAAAAAGATCACGCCGAAAAATAGCAGCACGCCTTCGCGCCAGTTCAGGATGGTCCAGCCAACGGTGAGGGCTATGGCCAGGGCCACCAGGGAGCAGCCCAGCACGACGAAGAAGGCAATCGTTTTTCTGCGGCTCGCGATTTGCACGGTGTCTAACGAGGATTGTACCGCGAAGAAGCGGGCGCGCGCGACACACTGGAGCCGGGGGTAACGAGCTGAAGGAAGGGCAAGCAAATCAAAAGCTCACGCGAAATCGAAACGCTGAGTGAAGGGGCGATCTTCGGGCCCACAACCCGCCCGGGCAGCAGGCTCTCAGAGCGAATCGAAGTTACATCTCGGCTGGAGCTAGCGCGCGAGGATTTTCCCGCGTCAGCGTCTTGGCCACAACCGCCTGATTGGCGCGCTTGATTTCGGAAATTTTCGCGGTATAGACTTTTTGGGCGATGCCGATTTTCTCCAGCGCCCAGATCACGTACCAGTTGAAATCAATTTCGTACCAAGCCAGCCCATGGCGCGCGGAAACGGGATGCGCATGATGATTGTTGTGCCAGCCTTCGCCCCATGTGACCAGCGCCACCCACCAGCTGTTCGTGGACAGATCGCGCGTCTGAAAACGGCGCGTACCCCAGCTGTGCGTTGCGGAATTCACCAGCCAGGTGAAGTGCAGTCCGATCACCGTGCGCAGAAAAATTCCCCACAGCACGAACTTAATGCCGCCGAAAGCGAGCAGCAACAGGCCGAGAACGACCATCGGCACGTAATGATATTTGGTGATCCACACGTGAAATTTATCTTCCGCCAGGTCGGGAACGTAACGCGAAAGCGTGGTGGTGTCGTGATGCATGGACTTGCCCGTCAGAATCCAGCCCATGTGCGACCACCAGGTGCCGTCCACGGGAGAATGCGGATCGCCTTCTAGATCGGAATATTTATGGTGAATACGGTGCGTCGCGACCCAGAAAATCGGGCCGCCCTCCAGAGCAAGCGTGGCGAAAACCGTCAGCGTGTATTCCAGCCATTTCGGAACCTTATATCCGCGGTGCGTGAGCAAGCGGTGATAGCACATCCCGATGCCCAGGCTGGTGGCGACCCACCAGAGAACGATGGCGACGAAAAACGCTTTCCAGGAAAAGAAAAACAGAGCAGCGAGGGCGCCCAGGTGGAACAGGCCCATGAAAATCGAAGTGACCCAGTTAACTTCACCGTTGTTCTTCGATTTTTTCTTCAAGACTTCGAGTGACTGGGTCATGGGGGCCTCTGGTCCGTTTTTTGTGGTGTTCACAACTTCCCCAGATTAGCAGGCGAGGGCGAACGTGTTTGTAATACTTCTGTAATACCCATCGGGGATGCACAGCATCGGTTAGCAGGGCTGAACGGCAGCAAAAACCATGGAAAATGCGGGATTTCGTAGTGGAATCGGTTAGTCCGTCTCAATATGATGCGTCAAAATTACAGGGTGAGTCAGCATGGCGCACGGGGTATGCGGGTGCGCTCGCCATGCCTGTGCAACGAAAATTCGGATATGATGTGCGAGGTCCAAAGGATCGAAAAACCAATCAATGCTCGGTCAGGAGAAAATCACATGCAGAAATTTTTGGTCTTGTGTTGTAGCGCGATTCTACTAAGTGCGAGTGTGTTGGCCCCGCGCAGCAGCGGGCAGCAAGACAAAAGCCAGCGGCCCAGCCCCCCGGCGCAAGCGCAGTTTAGTTTCGCGGACGGCAAAACGGTGACGGTAGATTATTCCAGCCCGCGCGCCAAAGGGCGCAAGATATTCGGTGAGCTCGTTCCTTACGGCCAGGTGTGGCGCGCGGGCGCAAACGAAGCGACCACGTTTGTGACCGACACTGCTGTGACCGTGGGCGGCAAGACCGTACCGGCGGGCAGCTATACGCTTTTCACGATTCCGAACCAGGGTAAGTGGACGCTGATTATCAGCAAGAAGACGAAAAACGAGAAGGGGGGGCCACTGTGGGGCACCGATTATCCGGGAGAGGCGCAGGATCTCGCGCGCACGGATATGAAAGTTTCCTCGCTACCGGCGGCGGTGGAGAATTTCACGATCGCTTTGGACAAAGTGGGAAATGGCGCGTCGTTGCGAATGGATTGGGAAACGACGCGGGCTTCCGTTGAGATTTCAGAGGCGAGATAGCCGCTGCTTGCAACTTTGCGGAAGCTTGTACCGCAGAGAGGCAGACTACGCGGAGTAAGTCCTTGCATAGTTGTCGGGCATTGTCTGCGTACTCTGCTTCTCTGCCGTCTTTTTTAAGGCCTAGGAAAGGTTGAATGTGGAGCGAATCGCTTCCGCGATGCGAGCTACTTGTTCCATTGCCGCGGCCGACATTTCTTTGCCGGTGCCGCGTTCGCGCAGGACCAACCAGATTCCCGGACGGTGAACCGACTTGTCGTGACAGATCGCGCCCGTCAGCTGCGCGATTTCCAGATTGGCGGCGGGTAGCTCGCGGTCGAGGACGGTGCGCGTCTCATCGAGCAAGTCCTTGAATCCCTGGGAAGCGAGCATGGGGTCAACGTCGCGCGGGATGGGTGCTTCGACTTCTTCGAGATCGTAGTCCGGCAGCGGCTGCGTAATCATGAATTCGATGGAAGCGGTTGGCGCGCCGGCGTCGTGCGTGATCTTGATTGCCATGGTGCGGATATTCTCCCATAAGACGTCTGCTGGTTTCCGCAAAACTCCCTGAACACTGTGTGCTGCTCACTTCGGGTACGGATGGCCGGCGAGGATGGCGAAGGCGCGATAGATTTGCTCGGCCAGGATCACGCGCGCGAATTCGTGCGGCATGGTTAGCGTGGAGAGCGAGATTTTTTGTTGGGCGCTGGAGCGCAGTTCCGCGGGAAAACCTGCGGCGTCGCCGCACAGGAAGACTAGTTCGCGTGTGCCGCGATCGCGCAGATCTGCCAGCCATCGCGCGAATTGCTGCGAAGTGAACTGCTTTCCGGCGGCGTCGAGCAGGACGACCATGGCAGACGGCTCGATCTTCAATTTGCGCAGCGCGGCGGGGCCCGCGTCGCGCAGCTCACCGATTTCAATTTCGGCGTAGTGCTGGATGCGCTGGACGTAATCGTCTACCATGGCGCGAGCTTCTTCGCGGCGGGTCTTTCCGAGCATGATGAGGCGGATTTTCATCGCCTAGCGCTGCGCCTCGTTACAACAGGCCGAACTTCTTGCGTTTCTCGAGCAGCGTTTTGCGGCTGATGCCCAGGACTTCGGCGGCGCGGCCGATTTTGTAGTGCGTGGCATCGAGCGTGACTTTAATCGCATCGCGCTCGAGATCTTCCAGCGAGCGCAGCGGGCCGCCGGGGCCCTGACTGCCGCTGCTGCCGGCGCGCACAATTTCCGGGAAATCCTCGGCGCGGAGTTGCGGCTGTTTTGCGAATACCAGCGCATGTTCCACGGCGTTCTTAAGTTCGCGAATATTTCCTGGCCAATCGTAGGATTCCAGGAGGCGCAGCGTGGAGGGATCGAACACGGCATCGGGATACCCGTGCACGGGGCCGAGGCGCTGCAAAAAATGCGCCGCCAAATCCGGTATGTCGGCGCGGCGTTCGCGCAGCGGCGGGACGACAATCGAAAGCACGTTCAGGCGAAAGAAAAGATCCTCGCGGAAACGTCCGGCGGCCACTGCCTTGGTTAATTCCGTGTTGGTTAGCGCCATCAGGCGCGCTTCCATATGCAGCGTTTCCGTTCCGCCCAAACGCTCGAACGTGCGCTCTTCGAGCACGCGCAGCAGCTTGGCCTGCATGCCAGAGGTTAGCGCTGCGACTTCGTCGAGGACGATCGTTCCGGCCTGCGCCATTTCCAGGCGGCCGGGTTTGCGCGCGACGGCGCCGGTGAATGCGCCGCGCTCGTGGCCGAACAACTCGGATTCGACGAGCTCGGAAGGCAGGCTGGCGCAATCAATTTTCAGGAGCGGTGCATCGTGGCGCGGGCTGCGCTGGTGGATCCAGCGCGCGAGTTGGTCTTTGCCCGTGCCGCTCTCGCCGGTAATCAAGACAGTGGTGGCAGCGCCAGCTACTTTTTCCGCAAGTTCCAGGACGCGGCGGGAGGCGGGGTCCGCCGCAATCCAGGGAATTTCAGCGGACGCGCTCATGGATTCTTACTCGCACCAAACGGGAGTCTGCCGAAGAACCACAGTCGCGGGCTTGCGATCACTCTCTGCCGCGAAAAAAACGCAGCGCACAGCCAGGAGCGGCTGTGCCGCAAAGGCAAAGAAGCGCTCATTGCTGCGTGGCGTTGCCTTCGGATTCGTTGTGGCGCTCATCGTGGGATTTGGGACGTGCTGCCGAGGGCTCCCCGGCAGTCTCGTGAAACTCGATGCGCTCAGCATTGCGCCACAGGCGTTCCAGGTCGTAATACTGCCGCGCGCGTTCGCTGAAAATGTGTACAACGAAAAATCCGTAATCGAGCAGCACCCATTCGGCGCTGGATTTGCCTTCGCGATGCGCGGCGCGGCGCCCGTGACGGTGCAGCTTCTCTTCAATGGCCTCGCCGATCGCCTGGATCTGCGGCTGGCTCGAGCCAGAGCACAGCAGAAAATAATCCGCGAACGCGCCGGAACCGGAAAGGTTCAAGACGGAAACGTCCAGAGCCTGTTTTTCCTGAGCGGCTTTCACAGCCAGCAGGATTTCGGGATCGAGAGAGTTAAGGGTCACCGGTAAAGGGCCTGTCCCAGAATGTAACCCTCCACGGGCGCGGGCACAAGCCCGTGAATGGATTGGCCGCGACCGAGGCGCATGCGAATTTCGGTGGAGGAGATGTGGCTGGACACGGTAGTGAGCAAATGAATGGTGGATTTGCGCAGCACAATTTTGTTGGGATCTTCGGATTTCGCGCGCCCCAGTTTTTCGGGAGGAATTACCAGGCGCAACGCCTCCAGACGGAAGCCGGGGCGGCTGGCGATGATGAAATCGCAAGTATCCAGAAGCCCTTCGTAATTTTTCCAGGTGGGGATTTCCAGAAACTGGTCCGCGCCGACGATGAAGTAGAGTTGATCGTCAGGATGTTCACGGCGATAGCGGCGGACGGTATCAAAAGTGTAAAAAATGTGCGGAGCGGCGCCGTCCGAAGGCGCTTCGGCGAGTGACGGATGGAAATCCGGCTGATGGGAGCAAGCCAGCGCGACCATGGTGTAGCGATGCAGGAAAGGAGTGAGCGCGGGCTTGGCCTTGTGCGGCGGGCGCGAGGAAGGCACAAAATAAACCGCGTCCAGATGAAAACGCTTCTCCGCGGCTTGCGCCACGGCGATATGGCCGGAGTGGACAGGGTCAAACGTACCGCCAAAGAGCGCGACCGAACGGCGATGCGCAGAGCCGTGCGGTTTATGCGCGGCGTGCGGGCTCAACTCTCCTCCCTGGGCGGCGCGGTGTGGGCTGCTTCTGATTCTGCTTCCGGTTCGGCGTCAGAGGAATCCTGCGACGAAACGTGGGTGGTGAAATTCGCACCATCGCGCGATTCTTGGGTTTCAGCCGGCGCGGCTGGTTTGGGCAGGCGATCGAGCGCATCGGCCATCGCGCGCACCAGTTCCACGATGCCTTCGCCCGTCGCCGAAGAAATCGCGTGAAATTCCAAACCGCGCGCAGCGGCAAAGGCGCGCAACTCTTCCAGATGATCATGGTTGGTGGTGGCATCCAGTTTGGTAGCCACCAGTATCATGGGCTTCGCCGCCAGCTCCGGGCTGAACGAAGCCAGCTCGTGCATGATGATTTCGTAATCGCGGATAGGGTCGCGGTCGTTGGCATCGCTGGTATCCACTAGATGCGTGATCAAGCGCGTGCGCTCCAGATGTTTTAGAAAGCGCGTGCCGAGGCCGACGCCCTCGTGCGCGCCTTCGATCAAGCCGGGGACATCAGCCACCACAAACGAGCGTCCCTGGCCCGGTGCGGCATCGGGATCGGCGGAAACCACACCCAGATGTGGCTCGAGCGTGGTGAAAGGATACGCCGCGATCTTTGGACGCGCGGCCGAGATGCGCGAAATCAACGTGGATTTTCCAGCGTTCGGGAAGCCGACCAGGCCTACGTCCGCAAGCAATTTCAATTCAAGCCGCAGCGAGAGTTCTTCACCGGGTTTGCCATCTTCGTGTTCGCGCGGAGCCTGATGCCAGGGCCGTACGAAATGGGGATTGCCGTTGCCGCGTCCACCGTGGCCGCCGCGAGCTGCGAGAAAACGCTGGCCCGGCTGGGTCAAATCGAAAAGCTGCTCGTTGCTATTCAGATCGAAAATAACGGTGCCGACGGGAACTTTGAGCACCAGATCATCCGCGGATTTGCCGGAGCAATTCGAGCCTTCGCCATGACCGCCGCGGCCCGCTTTGAATTCGCGATTGTAACGATATCGCAGCAGGGTATTGTCGTGCGGATTGGCTTCGATGTAGATGTCGCCACCCTTGCCGCCATCTCCGCCCGAAGGGCCGCCGCGCGGGACGTACTTCTCCCTGCGAAACGCGACGCAGCCGTTGCCGCCGTCGCCAGCTTTGATGGAGATTTTTGCTTCATCCGCAAACACGGGTCACCTGATTTGGAATCACTCGAAGAAAGCATACGCCAGGGTTGGAAGCAAAAACAAAAATACGCGCCCTGGAGACCGAGCGCGTATCGGAAAACGAATCGTTAATTGGCTGCCGCGGGCTCTGCTGTGGACGCCGCCCGGTCCGCGCCGCCAACCGCGGATTCTTCCGCCGGGAACACGCTGATGAACTTGCCGTGTGCGCCCTTATCTTCGAAGCGCACCACGCCAGTAATGGTGGCGAACAGGCTGTCGTCTTTCGCGCGGCTGACGTTCTTGCCGGCCTTGTAGCGCGTGCCGCGCTGGCGAATCAGAATGCTGCCGCCGCTTACCAGCTGGCCGCCAAAACGCTTGATGCCCAGCCGCTGTCCATGCGAATCGCGTCCGTTTGTGGAAGAGCCGCCGCCCTTTTTATGTGCCATAGCAAACCCCTACGAAATTTGGATATCGCTGACTTCGACAGAGGTGTAATTCTGCCGGTGGCCGCGCTTGATATTGTACTGACCGCCCGTCTTGTACTTCAAAGTGAGCATCTTCGGGCCGCGATCCTGGGCGACGATTTTGCCGATGACTTTTGCCTTGGCAATGTCCGCGCCGGAAGCGAATTTCTTGTCGTCGTTGCGCACGGCGAGCACTTCATCGAAAGTGACCTTGCCGCCGACTTTGCCCTCGAGCCGCTCGATGCGGATGGTCTTGCCGGGCTCGACGCGATACTGCTTTCCCCCAGTGCGAATTACGGCGTACATGCTGCCTCCTGAAGCTAGTGACAAACCCCAATTATACGTGCCGGCGGGCGGTTCCGTCAACGACACACGTAACGTTACTGCTCTCCAGAACGGCACAAAAAAGCTCACAGCGTGGGTTTTGGAACCCGGGTCCGCAAAACTTACCGGCGGCTGCGGGGTTTGTTTTTGTGTGGACGGCCCGTTATGAGATCGGGCCGACGGTCGCCGCGGGCGCCTGAACGCATGTCTCGACAGACGTCACTTTTGGGCTGCCCGCCCGTAGGTTCTTTCGACGGAATGGATCTTAAGATGGGCACAAATCAGGGGCAAGCCTTATATCCCCGGCTTAAACGCCGAGGCTTTACGGCCCAAGTACGGTAAATTATCTTCGGAGGTGATTATGAAGCACTTGGCAGGACTTCTCGCAGTGTTGTTGCTATGCAGTCTTCCCGTTTTTGCGCAAGCTCACCCAGGAGGTCATGAAGGCGCCGCCGCGCATCCGCCTGCTCACGGTCCCGCTCCCGTCAGGGGAGCCGGCCACCCGATCGAGGAAAATCATTCCTTTGCGGATAAAGACGGCCATCCGAATGCTCCCCACGTTCATCCGGACGGCAAGTGGATTGGGCATGAGAGTGGCCGCAACGATCCGCACTACCACCTCGATCATCCCTGGGAGCACGGCCATTTCAGCGGCGGATTCGGTCCGCATCACGTCTGGCACCTGGCTGGAGGAGGCCCGTCGCGATTCTGGTTCGGAGGTTTCTACTTCAGCGTCGCGCCGTTCGACCTGGGCTATTGCGGTGACTGGCTGTGGGATTCCGACCAGATCGTGATTTACGAGGATCCCGATCACGTGGGATGGTACCTGGCGTACAACGTGAGGCTGGGCACATACTGCCACGTGGAATACCTGGGAAACAGTTAGCGGGCGGCGGGTATCCGCGCGCTGCGGCGGCTGCGGATTAGCAGCAGCGGGAGACGGTGGAGTAACGCCGCCGCAGCGCGCGGAGATAAAACTCTTCGCGCGTTAGTAGTGCAGCGGACCTGGCATGCGTTGAGCAGCAGCCTGCTTGCATTGGGCGAGAATCAACGCGTGCCATTTCCGCTTGCGCGACGCGCCGCGTCGACCGCAAATAGTTTTCGTAGGCCGCGTCGCCGCTGACCTGACGGATCCACGACCAAATATTCCGCGCGCAATTCCGCACGATTTTCATTTCAGTCCCCTCCTTCGGCCCAGCGCGTCGCGACGTAGGGCGATTCATGCAGCACCGCCGCCTTCCGTCCGCTGAGAATCGCAATCCATTCGCCGATGGCCTCAACGAGGAGCACCAGAATCATCACGGCCAGAACGGCGGTGACGGCGGCATCCAGCCGATTGTTGAAAATCAGCCGCTGCGTGACTGCGATTTTGTCAGCAGGAATCGAGCCCGATGAAATCTGCGCCGCCAGAGCATTGGCTTGCGACAGGAAGCCGATCCGCAAGTTCGCGGAGAAAATTTTCTGGCAACCGGCGGTCATGGTGATGGCGACGAGCCAGACCATCGGCCCGAGCGTCACCCATATCCACCGCGCGCAGCCCATTTTCAGCAGGATCGTCGTGGCTACGACCAGCGCGACGCAGGCGAGCAACTGGTTGGCGATGCCGAAGAGCGGCCACAGAGAATTAATTCCTCCCAGCGGGTCCTGCACGCCCTGCCACAAAAAGTAGCCCCATGCGCCGACCATCAGCGCGCTGGTGGCTAGAATCCCGGCGGTCGAACCGGATTTACCCAGCGGCTTCCAGAGGTGTCCGCCGAGTTCCTGCACCATGAAGCGGCCTACGCGCGTGCCGGCGTCCAGCACCGTGAGAATGAAGAGCGCTTCGAACATGATGGCGAAGTGATACCAGATGCTCAGCAATCGCTCGCCGCCGATGGTGCCGCTGAAAATTTGCGCCATGCCCACGGCCAGCGAAGGCGCGCCCCCGGTGCGGTCCAGCAGCGTGTGTTCGCCGACGCGTTGCGCGAGCGCGGACATCGTTTGCGGGTCGAGCGTGAATCCCCAGCTGCGAATCGTCGCGGCTGCGGCGTCCGTGGTCTTGCCCACAATTCCCGCGGGGCTATTGATCGCGAAATAGACGCCGGGTTGCAGCGCGCAGGCGGCGATCATGGCCATCACGCCGACGAAAGATTCCATCAGCATCGCGCCATAGCCGATCATGCGTGCATGGCTTTCGCGCAGGATCATTTTAGGAGTGGTGCCGGAGGAAATCAGCGCGTGGAAGCCGCTGATGGCGCCGCACGCGATGGTGATGAAGCAGAACGGAAAGATTTTGCCGGCGAACACTGGACCATTTCCGTCCACGAAGCGCGTAAGGGCGGGCATTTCCAGTGTGGGCCGCACGAAGATCACGCCAATAGCCAGCGCGGCGATCGCGCCCACCTTGATGAACGCGCTCAGGTAATCGCGCGGAGCCAGCAGCAGCCACACCGGCAGCGCGGAAGCAGCGTAACCGTAGGCAATGATCGCAATCGCCAGCGCGGGGCCGGAAAGCGTGAAGGCGCTCGACCAGGCGGGTGATGCGTTTACCCATTGCCCGGATACGACCGCCAGCATTACCAGCGCGACGCCGCCGAGCGAAGCCTCCAGCACACGGCCTGGACGCACGTAGCGCAAATAAATTCCCATCAGCAGCGCGA
>Ga0210391_10002525_pt1 | contig 15861 bp, 13 predicted proteins | sample IncBWC12OmetaG_FD_160573 | JGI IMG/M metagenome (GOLD analysis project Ga0210391, IMG submission 160573) | Forest soil microbial communities from Barre Woods Harvard Forest LTER site, Petersham, Massachusetts, United States - Inc-BW-C-12-O ... | reverse complement strand
CTCCATGACTGCAATAGCTCGATCCAACTTCTCAACTTGTGACTGCGCTCTAGTACGCTCCGCACGAAGCTCTTGAAGCGCATTCGTTAGCCCTGACATGGTTGCCCCCTTGGTTATGTAACAACGAGACCATGATTGTAGCGCGAGGACACCTGTCGCTCTAGGTTGGGATTCATGTAGGCCAGTGGGACACAGTTCCCTCCTCTGTCCCTATCCTCCGCACCGTAGTGGCTGGTGAATATCCTAAAACGTGGACTGGCCGCCAGAAGTTGAATGCTTCCTTCCCACCTTTTTGCATCCTGTTACCATCCATTAAGTCATGAACCTGTTTGATTCATTCCAAATCCGCGACATTTCTTTTCGTAACCGCATTGCCGTTTCTCCCATGTGCGAGTATTCCAGCGAAGACGGCTTTGCCAATGATTGGCATCTTGTCCACCTCGGCGCTCGCGCTGTTGGCGGGGCGGGCACTGTCCTCACCGAAGCCAACGCCGTAGTCCCCGAGGGTCGGATCAGTCCCTCCGATCTCGGAATCTGGAAGGATGCGCACGTCGAGAGTCTTGCAAACTTAGTCCGCTTCCTCCGGCAGCACGGAGCTGTAGCCGGAACTCAACTCGCCCACGCTGGATTCAAAGCCTCCACTGGCGTCCCGTGGCGCAATCATGGCTCGCCAGTACCCATCGCCGAGGGCGGCTGGCGTCCCATCTATTCCTCGACGGCAAAGGGCTTCACGCCGGAATCCATTCAGCCCGAAGCTCTCACTCGCGAAGGCATCGCCCGCGTTACCCATGCTTTCGCCGAAGGCGCTCGCCGCGCCCTCGAAGCTGGCTTTGAACTTGTCGAAATCCACGGAGCCCACGGCTATCTCATCCACCAGTTTCTCTCGCCGCTGGTCAATACTCGGACCGATCAGTACGGTGGAAGCTTTGAGAACCGCACCCGAATCCTGCGCGAGATCATCGAAGCCGTCCGTAAAGTCTGGCCCGACCGTCTCCCCTTGTGGCTCCGCATCTCTGCTTCGGACTGGACCGAAGGTGGCTGGACCATCGAGGATTCCATCGCCCTCACCCGCCAAGTGAGTCCGCTCGGTGTCGATCTCATCGACTGTTCATCGGGAGGCATCGTTCCCAAGGCAACAATTCCTCTCGGCCCCGGCTATCAAACTCCCTTTGCCGAGCGCATTCGCCGAGAGGCGGGAATCCTAAGTGGAGCCGTCGGCATGATTACCGCACCCGAACAGGCGCAGCACATCATCGCTACCGGGCAGGCTGACATAGTCCTACTGGCTCGCGAACTTCTCCGCGATCCCAACTGGCCGCTTCGTGCTGCCCACGTTCTCAAGCAGCAAATCGCATGGCCGAAGCAATACGAACGTGCCCGCTTCTAAAGAAGAGTGTCGGTCCGTAGGACTAAGTACTCGTCACCCGGCGAGAGATTTCAGGCTTGCCGCTTCAGATTGAACGGGTTGACCGCTCAGTGCCTTCTCTTAGATGATTGTGACGCATGGACGTTGAACGCATCATTGACGACATTGAGCAGCTCCAGGAAATGTTCGAAGCGGCGGATATTAGGCCACTCGGCGCAAGCGACATATCGGCTGCGAATCGAAGGCACGATGAAAAGTTGGCCAGCAGCCCCTGGTTTCGGCTGTGGCAGCAGTACGGGGTTTGCTGCCGATCTGACGCTGAAGCCAGGGTTCGGATTCAGAGCTAGTACAGCCATCCCCTCTTGAATCGCACGGCGGGCCTAGTGGGTTGGTAGGCAGAGTCGAGTGCGGTGAAATCGATTTTTGCATTTCCTATACATCAAGATCTATCCAGGCTATACGTGTATGCCAAACAATCGCTGATCTCCGCGAGCTGCTCCCTGACCGCGGAGACCTCTGCTCGCGCGACCCGATGGCTCTTAAGGAACTTCCGCACCGCACGGTCCGTCAAGTCGTTCCACTTGCCGGCATCGACGAGTTCGGCGCATCTGCGGCACGTGGCCCATGATCCAACGGCCACTCCGCTGACAAAGACAGGATTTCCCTTCGGGGCAAAATTGAGGCACCTATAGAGCTTGAAGACCGGGGGCGTGCCGCAGAAATCGCAGTGTTCCCCGCCGCGTGGCACGACACTGAGAAGGTGTTTGTGGCTTGTGCGCGGATGACATGCAAATGGGGGCTTTCTCTCTACGCCGGCGGAAACTTCGGGGGAAGGAGACCGTGCCGGGCGTGGCCCACCAGGCTGCCCGCACTTCCAGGCACGGTCTCAAACTCCGAAGAACGTCGTTATGGGCAACGTCCGATAAACATAGCGCTCTTCTTTGGGTTTAACGTCGAACGCCTTTGCCAGCCGTCCTCCGCTTGAGCTCTTAGTGAGCGTCTTCTTTTTCAAGAACTGCCGTCTTGACTCCGTGGCGTTTTCAGTGAAATTCTTTTGCCGATTGCGGACCGTCTTCCCGCCCGCTGTTTTCAGAAAACGCCCTTTCCCCTTTCAGCTTGATCCTGCCATAAGTGGCATAAATATCAATATGTTGTTTCTAATTGTCATTATTTTGGAGCCGGAAGTAGAAGTGCTAACGTCGCCGTTTTAAACTCACGAATGGAAGGCAGTTGCGCGCGGCCAGAGCTCTCTTGGGATGGGACCAGCCAAAGCTCGCAAAATCCGCGAAGGTCGCCATCGGCACTGTCAGGCGCATGGAGTCCTTTGAACGCTCCATCCAATCCCACACCGGGACATTGCTCCGCGCACAGGCGGCGCTCGAAAAAGGCGGCATTGAATTCCTCGACGACGACCGCCCCGGCGTGAGGTTGCGCAACCCGCTTAAATAACCTAACGCTTCATGGGCAGGAGGTCACGCTCGGAGAGGCAGTCGCTGTGAAAAACCAGAAGGGATGTGTTCGCGCAGATCTGATTTTGGGTCATTAACAGAGTTACGTCTAGGGTGAATCCAAGCGTCGCAATCCCCAACCTCCTAGAATCCCGTTTGAGGGGCAACCACTGACAACGACTCATGAATCCTAAGATCACTTCAGATGGAGGACAATCATGGGCACTCTCGACTCTCTGTTAGAACGTAACAAAGACTTTGCTGCTCGTCAGTCTGCTGCTGGCACACGCATGCCCTCGCTTCCACAGGCGCTGCCGAATGTAAGAGCAATCATCATCGGGTGCGCCGATATGCGCGTGGATCCGGCTCACGTACTTGGAATTAAGCCCGGCGAAGCCGTCGTGATGCGCAACATCGGTGGTCGAGTCACCCCAGGGTTGCTGGAGCAATTGGGTCTACTTGGGCGAATTGGTGAAGTTGCCGGAGAGATTCCTGGAGGCGGCGGGGAGTTTCACATTATCGTGCTCCAACACACCGATTGCGGCATCACTCGCCTCGCCGGCGATCTTGCCATGCTGGCGCGCTATTTTCAACTAGAGGAAGCGGAACTCAAGACAAAAGCCGTAACCGATCCTCGCGCAGCGGTTGTCGTCGACGTTGCTTTGCTTCGGGCGATTCCCGCATTACCGCCAGAGTGGCTTATTTCAGGCCTGGTCTATGACGTGGCGACAGGACTCGTTGAGATCGTGGTACCGCCAGCGTGGATTCGTGCCGCGTAGGACGCGCAACTCGGAAAGTGAACGGCGGGAGGCTGGCGCGCCATAAGTCGGCTTCGGGGGGAGTTCCAGGTATCGCAATTTGATCAGCCCACCTCCTCGAGAGTTTAGTGACTTGAGGCCGCCCTTTCTAAAATGTCTACTGCATGGGCTTGGCAGGGGCGGTTGCTTCGCACGTAAGGCCTGGGCTTTTCGGCGTAGTATTCACGTCAATCACGGAGCAGGTGTTATAGCTCTGTGGGCGTTCGGATGGCGGAATCTGGGACAAGATTGAGTCGGGGAGAGGGTGGTTAAAAAGCAAAATACCGCTCAGATCTTTCGGCGGTGTCAGCGGCGTGCACCTCGTATCGTGTGTCCAGGAGCATTGAAAACCCTGGCTGTAGCTGTCAATTTCCCACAACAATACAAGTACACGGTTGTACTCATCCAGGGAGCCCGGGCTGGACACATCTTTGTAGGCATCCTTAGGGCGCATCAGAAAATCGTTAAAACCTAAGCTATTCTTGGACGGAGACTGGCTATACAAACCCTTCATTTCCAGCGAGAGCGTCCGTGCCGTACGAACCAGTTCGATCTGGTCCGCATCTGTGGTGTGCCTCAACATGACGGCGAACATTAGATCGAATTTGTGTGGATCGTTGGTGCGCAACAGGGCACCAGCTTCGACGGCTCTCGCTTGATCGTGGTACGCTGACCCCACGCCGAAGCTGTCCATTAAATATGCCGTCGGGAGGAGGCTTGATTCGTCAAAACCCACCTTTTCAAGCGCCAGGCGCCACTGCTCTTCCTTGGCTTCTTGCGCTTTGCTTTTCTCGGTATATGCATTGAACGCAAAACCCGCCAGGAAAGTCAACGCGCCGGCTACGATGGTGAGAATGGGCGCGCTCTTGTTCAGAGTTCTAATGATCCGAATCGAAGTAGGCCGATTTCTGTGATCTGTGGATTGTTCCGTCATGACTTCCTCTCGATTGCTAGCTGCAACCATCCGAGAAGCCCAAACCACTGATCGCATCGTTTGGCCGTTTTCTGAGACGCACCGCTTTCGAACTGCAGGTATCGATGGCACCTCAATCGCTGATTGATTGGCTCCGAAAATAATTTCGCGAATGCATAGCCAGTTAAGGCTGCTAACCCTATGATGACACCTATCCACAGGACTTCTAGATTTAGCCCCTTCTCTAATGCCGAGGGCAGCACAGCCAGGATGATGAATTCGTGGGAGAGGTAAACTTCATAACTATGCCTGCCGAACCAACGGATCGGCTGTCCAATTACCCAACTCCGCTTCCCCAGGTAGCTTCCCCAAAGAAATAAAGTTGTCCCAAGCAGTGAAGTAGTTATGTCCATTCTAAGACCCAAGATACTCCAGTCGAATCGAACGACCATATGCAGCCACGGGCCCAGAGCGGCCAGCAGGAGTACGAACATCCCGGTCACCTGACCGATCAGAGGCCATCTCGATTCTGTGAACTTTGGGCGGTTAGCGGACCAATTGGTGGCTATTCCAACTAGGCAACCGAGTGCAATTCCGTCCAGATTCGCAAGGTAAGATTGTTGCTGCCAAATGTGATTTGTGATGCCGGCTCTTGCTACCGGACCTGCGATAATCAGAAAGACCATAAAAGAGAAAAAGAAAAGCCTTCCCCATCGACCCCACCTGAGGAGAGCGCACGCAAGAGGATAGATCAAATAAAATATGCCTTCGACGGAAAGAGTCCAAAATACGGTCCAGCAGGCCGGTAGCCAACCATGAACGGACTCAAACCAGTTCACGTGGAACGCGAGAACCGCGAGAACCGCCCTGGGCAGTCCGCACACCGCCGGGTCGATTCGAAACCCGTCAACATTCGCGACATGCAGGGTACTAAGCACCAAGAGTACAAGCAGCAACGGCGGCGCGATGCGCGCAAACCGCATCCAGTAGAACTTGCCAACGGACACTCGATCGAGCGATCCAAAGCGTCGTATGGAAGTCAGCGTGATCATAAAACCCGACACGGCAAAGAATGCTGCCACTCCATGAAGTCCACTGTTGAAGGTCGCGTACCACAACCACTCCGGCAGAAATGCTCCAACCTTTGTGTCCTCTAAGCGTGCAAAGATGTTGATATGCTGCAATACCACCGAGAGCAAAGCGAGTCCACGAATGAAGTCGACCCCACTGAGGCGAGAGATCGCCGGCCGTTTCGTTGTAGACGTTGCCATGAGGACCGAGTGACATCAATATATGTTCAAAGGAGGCTGCAACGTCAATCGAAAATTGCATGAGTTCAGGGGCGGAAGCTCCTGGATCGTTGCAAATGCATCCCAGGACTACCGCCTGATTTACGCAAAAAGAATCCTGTCCAGAAACGGGCTTCGGGGAAATTGGCGGCGTGGGAAGATCTGCTGACGGGTGCACTGCGTCAAATTGCGAATGCGAATTGACACGAATGCATAGGCGGGCGGGAAAAGGCAGCTATTTACGCTGCTGGGAGCGGTCAGACCAAAAAATGCTGGCTGGAACCTCGACTCTGATCTAGAGATCGAGCATGATCCATGTTGGGGCATGGTCGCTCGCGTTTTCCTGTCCGCGCGCCCATCGGTCAACACCGCCATCCACGAGCCGGTCCGACAAATTCGGCGAGAGCAAAAAGTGATCGAGTCGCATGCCTTTGTCCTTCTGCCACCGTTCAAATTTGTAATCCCAGAATGTCCAGAGCGGCCCTTCCGGATGTAGCTTCCGCATGGCGTCAGTCCAGCCTTGAGCCAGCAAACGCGCAAAGGCCTGCCGGCTCTCGGGTTGGATCAACGCGTTGTCATCCAACGATCGAGTCGGATAGATGTCCTGCGGTGTCGGCACGACATTGTAGTCACCGGCCAACACCACGGGTGCGCCGCTCGCCATGAGTTCGGCGGCGTGGGCAATGAGGCGCTCAAACCAGGCCAACTTGTAATTGAATTTCAGTCCCGGCTGCGGATTCCCATTGGGGAGGTAGATGGAAGTGATCGGGACTCCCTGAACCGCCGCTTCAATGTAGCGAGCTTGGCGATCTTCATGATAACGATCTCCGGGATTACGATTTTCAGAAAAATGCCCTTCAGGATTTCCCGGCAAACTGGTGCAAGTCAGCACGGGAGCGTGGTTTCGCGCGACAATGGCCACGCCGTTCCAGGAGCGCTCCCCTTGCCAGACTGCTTCGTACCCGAGAGTCCGAAGGGCATTCACGGGAAAGGCTTCCTGCTCTGCCTTCAGCTCTTGGAGACTCACCACGTCCGGTTCAGCTTTCGCTAACCAAGCCAGGACGTTGTCGAGCCGCTTATTGATGTTGTTAATGTTGAAGGTGGCGACTTTCACCAAGTCCCTTTCTGTGGTTCAGCGGTCGGCGTCAAGATCGCCCTGACGGATGGATCTACGAGTAAACTACCCTCGAACTTACGCTATCAGCAGCATCGTACCCGCCCTTGCACAAAACGCAAGGACGGGGCACCCACTATGCTGGTGATGCCGCAGCGATTAAAGCCCTGGCCACCCGCCCAGCGGGGTAAGAAGCCGGTACAGTTATTTCTCTTCTGAGTCGAAGAAGTGTGGAAGGTGTTCCCTAATATTTTCTTGCTCTTTAAAACTCCACTCCACATCCTCCGCCTTCACAATGAGTACGGTGTGCTCGGGTATCGCTTTCTCCGTTTCGATCTTCGCCCTTTCCATGACGTAGAGATCAGCGTACTCGAAACTCGTTTCTTCCCATTTAAACGTGCCGGACTGAAATGCAGGAATAAGATGACCCTTGATCCATTGGCCTTTTTTCAAATCATCAAAGTGCTCTTGGTCAAAGCCTTCCATTCCATAAAACAACGGATGGCGATGCTGAGAGGAAACTAAAACGCCATCATGTTTAGCTGTCACGACATCATCAAATAGGACGGAAAACTCGACAGCGGAAGGCTGATACGCTGCGTGCTGCAACTTGAGAACAAGATCAAGGAAAGTTGAGAGGCAAAATTCAACGTTGCCTTTTCTCCAATTCCCCGAATGTCCGTGCGTACGTGCTTCCCATCTAGGCTCTTCAATGCCGAGCATCGGAAGAAACTGTTGCATTCGGATGAACGCACCGGGATCGACTCCATATGCGGTTAGCCTGGAGAGCTACTTCTGAGTCCGGTTGTCCGACGCCGATGTAGATAGGGAAGGCTCTTTGAGCTTCCTGCATCGCGTTCGCAATCGTTTCGAGAGCTTCGCGGTATTTCTTGGCGCGGGACAAACTAACCGCCTCTGTGTAAAGTTCTCTAACGTCGCTATCCGTGATAAGGAGGGAAAGATCAAGTTCTGCAAGTGCTATTCCAAGATGCAGCAGACAAGCTTGGTCGAGATGATCCGACGCACGGCTGAGGACTTGGTGAAACTCCGGGACATTGGGCAAGGCTCCGTAGTGCTTAAATAAAACTCGCGCTCGATTTAAGGCGTTAAAGAAGCTCCGTCCCGGAAAAACCGCGTTGCTCCCCTTTTCGATATTCTCGATATATTCGGGCAATCCGGCTCTGTCTTTTGGTTGCGCGAGCAAATGTTCAGCGATAGCCGATGTAATCAACTCGGATGCATCTTGGGCTGTCATGATTCCGCGCGCAACGGTGAGGGCATCACTCTGGGGCGTCAAATTTGGGCCGAAGCTTCTCAGTAATTCACGGCCAATGAGCAAGCGGTTAAGCACTTCGGGCGAAAGCGGCGAGGACAAAGCGGTCATAGGAATAGATTTTTCCGCTAAGCGGAATTTATTTTGGAAGGAAAGGAGGAAGCGGCTGCGAACGCATCCCCACTTTCTCAATCCGGCGCTTCAGGAATAATTTTACGACAGCACAGTCCGCTCCAGCGCACTCATCACCGTGCTGCGAACCCTCTCCGCGCACCCCAGTCCTACGAATAGATCCCAGGGGCCTCATGTCCGAGCTTTTGCACGTACTCGACGTATGACCCAGGATAAACAGTGGGATGGCGGTCCGTGCCGCTCTCGCCGCCCAGTTCCAGCACACGTGAGCCGAGACCGCGAAGGAACATGCGGTCATGCGATACGAAGATCATGGTGCCTTCAAAATCCTTTAGGGCGTCCACCAGCATTTCCTTGGTCGCAAGATCCAGGTGATTCGTCGGTTCGTCGAGCACCAGGAAGTTTGGCGGGTTGTAGAGCATGCGCGCGATTGCCAGCCGCGATTTTTCTCCGCCGGAGAGTGCGCGGATCTTCTTATCCACATCGTCGCCGGAGAACTGGAATGCTCCCGCCAGATTTCGCAACGAGCCGATACTGTCCTGGGGAAAATCTTGTTGTAACTGTTCGGTGACGGTGAGATCGGAATTGAGCGTTTCTAAAGATTGTTGCGCGAAGTAGCCCATATACAGGCTGGCGCCGAGCCGCACGCTTCCCGCATCTGGAGCACTGGCCCCGGCAATCATCTTGAGCAGAGTGGTCTTGCCCGCGCCGTTTCTCCCCATGACGGCCCAGCGTTCTCCGCGGCGGATGGTGAGATTGAACCCTTCATAAATCACACGCGGGCCGTAACTCTTGTGCAGATTCTCAAGCACGGCCACCTGTTCGCCGGATCGTGGGGGGACACGAAAATCAAACTTTACCACCTGGCGTTTCTTCGGCAGTTCGATCTTCTCGATCTTGTCCAAGGCCTTGATCCGGCTCTGCACCTGGGCCGCTTTGGCCGCGTGCGTCCTGAAACGATCGATGAAGCGCTGTTCCTTGGCAAGCATGGACTGCTGCCGGGCAAATGCTGCCTGCTGATTGCTCTCTCGCACCGCCCTTTCGCGCTCGTAGAAGTCGTAGTCACCCGAATATGTGATGATTTCGCCGCCATCAATCTCTGCAATCTTTGAGACCAGACGATTCATGAACTCGCGGTCGTGCGAAGTCATCAGCAACGCGCCAGGAAATGACTTGAGAAACTGTTCCAGCCAGATGATGGATTCGATGTCGAGATGGTTCGTCGGCTCGTCCATCAGCAATACATCCGGCATTCCGAGCAGGACCCGTGCCAGCGCAACCCGCATCTTCCATCCGCCCGAGAGAGCGCCCACGTCGCCGTCAATCTGATCGTCTTTGAATCCCAACCCGTGCAGCACTTCACGGGCCTGCGATTCGATTGCGTAACCGTTGAGATGCTCGTACTCTTCCTGCACGTGACCGAAGCGATCAAGGATGCGGTCCATGTCATCGGCCTTGTCAGGGTCGGACATTTCCCGCTGCAAGGCTTCGAGCTCGTGGTGCAGATCGCCGACGCGTCCGCTGCCTGCGATCGCTTCATCCAGGACCGAACGGCCCTGCATTTCCTCGACGTCCTGGCGAAAATAGCCGATCGTCAACTTCCTGGGGACTGAGACCGTGCCATCGTCGGGACTCTCCTCGCCGACCACCATCCGGAATAGCGTTGTCTTGCCCGCCCCGTTGGGACCGACCAGTCCAACTTTTTCGCCGGGATTCAACTGAAACGAAGCATCCACGAAGAGCAACTGCTTGCCATACTGCTTATTGATGTTTGAGAAAGAGATCATTTTGAAGAGGTGACTCGCGGCACGGTGCTTCTTAAATAGTGTAGCCGCAGTGTAGCCCCGCCAGAAAATTGCCGGCTAAGACTTGGCACGTTGGGGATCAGTAAACAGAAATCAGGGATCGCAAAATTCACACTTGACATTGACAAATAATCCACTACCATATGGTTGTGGATAAATTAGGTACAACGTTTGCGGCTTTGTCTGATCCAACCCGGCGGGCAATGATCGAACGACTCTCCCATGGGCCTGCCTCCGTGCATGGATTGACGGAACCGTTTGCACTCTCGCAGCAGATGATTTCAAAACATATCGCCTACCTGGTGCGGGCGCGGATTGTGATCAAGACAAAGCGTGGACGAGAGAGTGTGTGCACGCTTAGGCCAGAGGCGATTAAAACAGTCGGCGACTGGGCGTTTAGCTATCGCCGCTTCTGGGAAGAGAGCTTCGACAAACTGGATGTAGTTGTAAATCAAATGAAGAAAGAGGAGGCCAGAGATGACAAAAAACACGGCTAGCGAAATTGAGCGGATGGTCGTTACAAGAATTTTTGATGCCCCGCGCGAGTTGGTGTGGAAGGCGTGGACAGACCCGAAGTACGTGATGCAGTGGTGGGGACCGAAGGGTTTTACTTCGCCGGTTTGCAAGATGGATTTTCGCGTGGGAGGAAAATCTCTCCTCTGCATGAAGACGCCGGATGGGCAGGAGTGCTGGAATGCGGTTGAATACCACGAGATTGTTCTGCACGAAAAGATCGTTTCCTCCATGTACTTTTCCGACCCGCAGGGAAACAAGGTTGATCCAGCGCAACTAGGAATAGAACATGAGGCTATCGACGGTGCGTACGACGTGACCATCTTTGAGGATCTCGGAAACGGCCAGACGAAACTCACCCACATTGGAAATGAACCCATGGAGAGCGCGAAAAATAGCGGTCAATTGGAGGGCTGGAACCAGATACTCGATAAAGTTGCCGCAGTTGTTACGAAGCTAGCGCAGGCGAAATAGGAAGTTGGAGTTTTGATGATTGTCATGCGCGAGATCTGAACATAAACCAACGCGGTCCGTTCCGGAAACCTAAGGGTGGGCGGGGCGGGGTGGCCCGGCTTTTCAAACTGCAGAAGCCACCACAGATGCGGGTACGACGACGGCATACAACGGATGGTGTAGAACGGACAGGAGTTGCGCTGGCAGAATCGCCCACCCTTGCAAAAAACGCAAGGATGGGGCACCCTCCGTGGGAATGGTGCAATGCAAAGATGGGCCACCCGCCGACTAGCTGCCGAAGACCACGCGCGTGCCCGTGGAGGGCAGGATGAGCTTCTGCGGCATCTCGCGTTCTATTGCGACTATGGTGCGGAAGCCGGTGCAGTGCATGGGAATCAGGTAGTCCGGGTTGATTTCCTTCATGGCTTCCACGGTCTTGGCGATGAGTTCATCAGGATAGGGAGCCAAGTGCCACCCGCCAACCACAGCATGCACCTTCTCGATCCCGGTGGATTTCTGGATCTGGCGGACCGAGTTGATGATGCCGGCATGGCCGCACGATGAGATCACGACGAGTCCCCGGTCTTTCACGTTGTAAGCGGTGGCGTGCTCGCCCCAGAATATGTCTTTCACCAACTCGCCCGGCTTGGCTTCCATCTTGACTGTGCCGGGAGGGAAGTGGAAGGTGGCGTCGCATGCGGAGCCGGGCGCGCCGGCTTCGATGCGAGCTGCCGGAGGAGACATCTCGAAATCGGTGATTCGCGCGATGTGGCCTGAGGTGAAGGCGTGGCCCGTCACTACGGTGGGCTCCTCCGCGATCACGACCTTCAACCCTCGCGATTCCAGTTCATCCCGCTTGAGCTCACCGTAGTCGAGTTTATTGCCGTCGGGCTGCACCACCCAGCGATGGCAGAACGTATCGCGTCCTCCGGCATAAAGAGTGAGCCCTGGTTTGGCTTGTCTTTGGAGGGCCCGCGCCAAATCGGGCAGGCCACCGTAATGGTCCTCGTGCCCGTGACTGATGATCAGGGCGTCGGCCGTGGCGGGATCGACTTTCAAGCCTTTGAAATTATTTGTGAGCGTGCGGGGCGTGAGCGCGAAGTCCAGCAGGATCTGTTTCTCCTCTGCGCCTCGGTAGGACTCCAAGTGAAAGGCCAGCCCATGTTCCGACAACAACGAGACCTCTGAGCCGTACGGATGAGGCAAAGTATTCCGAGTGATTGTGAGATTACCGATTTTCCCGCCCTTGGCGAAAACGTCGTAAACGTTGTCCACTAGGTTCGTGCAAACGAGGCGGTCAATGGTGGGGATTTCCTTTGGAGCATCCAGGAAACTTCCGAAGCGGCCCGTGCCGCCAACTAGGAACGTTCCGCTTGCTACGGCTCCCAGCTTCAGGAATTCGCGCCGGTGCATGCTTGCCCCCCTTCATCTGACCCGAGATTTTCTTTCGTGGCTTCGAAGACGGTAAACATTGTAGCCCCTAAGGACTTTCAGTTCAGTACTGATTCTCCGAAGCATACCTTCGCCGACACTGGTCGAGATGATGGCTAGGATAGCTAGGGGCTGCAAGATGTGAAAAAATCAGCTAGGGCCGCAGATGAACTCCCATAAACGTGGATGACCTACAGTGTTTTCTATCGGCGTTTATCCGCGTTCATTGGTGCACCCACTGGATTCGCCCTGGAAGGACTACGAGATGCGTAAGGGCTTTACAAGAAAACCAAAACCGGACGAGCCCACGACGCATGTCAAAAACTACATCACGCCAAGCGGGCTGCAGCGCCTCAAAGATGAGCACCGGTTTCTGCTCACCAGGGAACGCCCGGCCGTGACGGAGGTGGTGGCGTGGGCTGCCAGCAACGGCGATCGCAGTGAAAACGCCGACTATCAGTACGGCAAGCGGCGCCTGCGGCAGATCGATGGGCGGATTCGCTTTCTCACGAAGCGAATCGAAGCCGCGGAAGTGGTGGACCCGGAAGCTCCAAGAGCGGGGCAGGCAGCGACGAGGGCATTCTTTGGAGCGACCGTGCGCTATGCCAATGCCGCGGGAGCGGACCGAGTGGTGAGCATAGTTGGCACCGACGAGGTCGATCTCAACCGCAACCACATCAGTTGGGTGTCACCTCTGGGGCGCGCGCTGATGAAGTCGGCAGCGGGTGACAGCGTAGTCCTTCAATTGCCGGGCGGTAGAGAATCCCTGACCGTGCTGGAGGTGTGTTACGAGCACATTTCTGTGGAACCGTTCCGTGAACCACCTGGATCCGAGACCTCGGCAAAGGGACTCCCTCGCGGAGGCCAATTCACCTGACGAAAAAGAGACGAAACGGCACAGGTGGTGAAAGAGCGACAACCGCAATAGAGCGCTATTGGCTTTTGCAAGCGAAAGGAAAGGAGATGAGTTGAGTCCTCATAAACGGGCTTAGGAGAGATCAGGCAGATGAACTCCTTGATCGAGCCGGACTTCACTGATCGAATCGATTCCTGATAAGCGCATTGGCCCCCTGACGACCAGTTCAAAATTGTCGTTGCCGAGGTAATCGGCTAACGCTTGGCCGATGCGCCAAAGAAGTTTGGCTGTTCCGGGATCGCGGCGCCGTCAGCGCGTGGATCGGACGCACCGAAATTGATGCCGGTTTTGCTGTCGTGAAGGATCGCCTGGCCGCGCCCCATCTGTGACGTATAGTCGGTGTGCACCTGCAACACATGTCCCATCTTGCTGAGTGCGTCGAGGGTGGCGGGCGTAACGCGCGACTCGATCACGATTCTGCATCCAAGCTGCTGGCGATCTGTAAAGCGCGGTTCTTCCATCGCAGCCTGAATATTCATGTGGTAGTCGACGACGTTCGACACAAATTGCGCATGAGCTAGCGGCTGGTTCAGGCCGCCCATGATGCCGAAGCCGATGTGCTCGTCCCCTCGCTGCATGAACGCGGGGATGATGGTATGGAACGGGCGTTTCCGGCCGGCGAGCGCATTGGGAGACGCGGGATCGAGCGAGAAAAGGCCTCCTCGATCCTGCAAGGCGAATCCCATGCCCAATACCGTTACGTTCGATCCAAAGTTGTTATAGTTGCTTTGGATAATGGAAAGGATATTGCCCTCACGATCGACGACCGTGAAGTACGTCGTATCGCTGGTACCGAGCGCTCCGGGGGCGACCGTGCAGTTGGCTTTGGCTGGGTCGATGAGTGAGGCGCGTTTGGCAGCGTAGTCTTTTGACAGAAGCTGATCCACCGGAATCTTGCTGAAGTGCGGATCGCCGTCGTAGGCTTTCACGTCCGCATAGGCTAGTTTCATGGCTTCGATGCGGGTGTGCAATTCACCGGGGCTGTGCGGACCGGCAGGATCGGGCTTGAAATGCTCCATAATATTGAGCATTTCAAGCGCTGCCATGCCGTCGCCGTTGGGCGGGAGTTCGTATACGGTCCAGTCGCGGTATTTCGTCGAAATCGGCTCGACCCATTCAGCGGAGTACGACGCGAGATCGTCGGCGGTCATGGTCCCTCCTAGTTGATCGGAGGTTTTGAGGATGGCTTTGGCGATTTCTCCCTTGTAGAACGCGGCTTCGCCCTGCTCGGCGACCAGAGTGAGCGCGCGGGCGACATCCGGATTGCGAAACATTTCGCCGGTCTCTGGAACCTTGCCGCCGGGGAGAAATACGCGGCTGCTTTCTGGATTCGTCAGCAAGCCATCGTGATATTCATCCCACCAGTCGTGAATGATCTCCGCCACCGGGAACCCATTCTTGGCATAAAAGACCGCAGGTTGGAACAGCTCGTGCCAGGGAAGTTTCCCCCAGCGATCGTGCAGCTTGATCCATCCGTCGACGACGCCCGGAACGGTGACGGAATCGATACCGAATTGAGGCATCGCCTTGATGCTCTTTTGGTGGAGATGCTCAATCGTGAGCGCCTTCGGCGCCCAGCCGCTTGCGTTCAGGCCATAGATTTTGCCCGTCTTCGCCTCCCAATAGATGGCAAAGAGATCGCCGCCCATCCCGTTGGAAGTGGGTTCAGTAACATTGAGTACCGCGTTGGCTGCGATTGCAGCATCGATGGCGGACCCGCCCCGTTCGAGGGCAAGCGCCCCGGCTTGTGATGCCGCAACCTGACTGGTGGCAACCATACCGTACTGCGTGGCGACGACGGAACGTCCGTAGGAACGGTCCTGGGCGGACAGATTGAGTGCTATGGACAAAAAAATGAGCAATGTGAGCGACGGTCGGTGTGCGATCATGCGTGCAAGGCTCCAGAACAAGGTACCCTATTAATCCGTGGGTCTTATGAGCCTATCACTTGAAAAGCAAGGTGGAAGTTAAGGAGCAAAAGTCGTTGCGGCTGGTTGAGCAGCACCGGAACAGTGAACTGAATCATGGGTGGAGGCTGGGGTGGAGAAAAATTCGTGATTACCGTTAAAGCTAAGAAAAATATGGTAGGCACGAGGAGACTCGAACTCCTGACCTCTACCGTGTCATCGCATTTTGTGGGTTGGGTTGTGGGTCGGAAAATTTGGCCATCTCGACACGCGGACTCTAAAGCAGGAGTCTCCCTCCTAACTGCTCCGCGGCATACCCTGATCTCCGGTGCAACAGTCGCCGGAGGAGGGACAATGCGCATTCGCTATCAGCGAGGATATCTACGGCTCGGTCATCGAAAGAATGGGCCCGATTGTTGGGAGTTTCTTTGGTGGGACAGCGAACCTAAAGGAAAACGGGTTCGCCGTAAAGCCGTGATTGGTACCAGCCTGCAGTATCCAAAC
>Ga0210391_10002524_pt1 | contig 15863 bp, 14 predicted proteins | sample IncBWC12OmetaG_FD_160573 | JGI IMG/M metagenome (GOLD analysis project Ga0210391, IMG submission 160573) | Forest soil microbial communities from Barre Woods Harvard Forest LTER site, Petersham, Massachusetts, United States - Inc-BW-C-12-O ... | reverse complement strand
AGCACCCCAAGAGCAACTACGCAGTTCCGGGCCTCTATTTCTATGACAACGACGTAGTGAAAATCGCAAAAGAACTGAAACCCTCGCCCAGGGGCGAATTGGAAATCACCGACGTTAACCGGGTATATCTGGAAGGGGGCAAATTAAAGGTCTCCATCCTCGACCGGGGGACGGCGTGGCTCGATACGGGAACATTCGATTCACTCATGCAGGCCGGACAGTTCGTTCAGGTTATCGAACAAAGGCAAGGCATTAAAATCGCCTGTATCGAGGAAATCGCCTACAGGAAAGGCTTCATCACGAAAGAGCAGTTGGTTCGCATCGCACAGCCCCTGTTAAAAAGCGGATACGGCCAGTACCTGATGGCCCTGCTGGAAAAATGATTTAACTTCGGGTTATGCAAAAGATTCTCGTTACCGGCGGTTGCGGGTATATAGGCGCACATACGATCGTCGACCTGATTGAAAACGGGTATGATGTCATTTCCATTGACAATAATTCCAGATCCTCTACCTTATTGCTTACCGGGATCGAAAAAATCACCGGGAAAAAGATCAAGAATTACAAGGTCGATCTTTGTCACTACGACGATACGTTTGCCGTTTTCCAGGAGAACCCCGATGTAGCCGCCATCATCCATTTCGCGGCATATAAAGCAGTGGGGGAATCGGTGGCCGAGCCCCTCATGTACTATGAGAACAACCTCCTTGGCCTCGTGAACCTCCTGAAGTGCACCAGGGAATTCAACATACCCCACTTCGTGTTCTCCTCCTCCTGTACGGTATATGGCAATCCGGATCATATCCCCGTCACCGAGGAATCCCCTCAGAAACCGGCCGAATCGCCTTACGGAGCTACCAAGCAAATGGGGGAAAGGATCATCGAGGACATGGTGAGGACTGGATTCGGTCATGCGGTGTTGCTCCGGTACTTCAACCCGGTGGGCGCCCATCCCTCCAATGCTATAGGAGAACTGCCCCTGGGAAAACCCGCGAACCTCGTGCCTGCCATTACGCAAACGGCTATCGGTAAATTGGCCGGCATGCAGGTGTTCGGGGATGACTACCCGACCCGCGACGGGAGCTGCATACGCGATTTTATCCACGTCAGCGATATAGCCCATGCCCACACCCTTGCGGTGGACCGGATGCTGGCCGGTAAAAGCCATAAAAGCATTGAAATATTCAACCTGGGGACCGGGAACGGGGTCACCGTACTGGAAGCTATCCGGGCCTTCGAGACCGTCACCGGGGTCAAACTGAAATATACCATCGGTCCCCGTCGTCCGGGGGATGTCATTGCGATCTATGCAAATAACGACAAAGCGCTAAGTGAATTGGGATGGTCCATCCGGTACAACCTGGAGGATATGATGCGGACCGCCTGGGCGTGGGAAGTCCGTTTAAAAGAAGACAAAACCCTGCATTCGAGTCAGAATTTCCAGCTCAATTAGGGCAATTCGAGCGTTTGCCTTAGGTTTGCTGACTCAAAACTGCTTGGATCTATGCTGACAGATATTCAAGTCCTCAACGAAAAAGATACCCGCTCGGGGTTCGGTGAGGGCATCCTCGAAGTAGGACGCAAAAACCCCAATGTCATCGCCCTTACCGCCGACCTCCTTACCTCGATGAAATTGGGGGCCTTCATCAAAGAATTTCCCGACCGCTTTATACAGGTAGGCATTGCCGAAGCCAACATGATGGGGATCTCCGCCGGCCTGACCATTGGTGGAAAAATTCCCTACGCCACCACCTTTGCCAATTTTGGCACCGGTAGGGTGTATGACCAGATTCGTCAATCCATTGCCTATTCCAATAAGAATGTCAAGATATGTTGCTCCCATGCCGGCCTCACCCTGGGAGAAGACGGGGCTACCCACCAGATCCTGGAAGACATTGGGCTCATGAAAATGCTCCCGGGTATGACGGTCATCGTCCCCTGCGATTTCAACCAGACCAAGGCAGCCACCATTGCCATCGCGGACTATCAGGGCCCTGTGTACCTCCGCTTTGGGAGACCCAAATGGCCCAATTTTACCGCTGAGAATCAAAACTTTGAAATCGGTAAAGCCCAAATCCTCCAGGAAGGGAACGACGTTTCCATTTTCGCCTGCGGGCATTTGGTCTGGAAAGCCATAGAAGCCGGACGGATCCTGGAAAGCAGGGGGTATAGCGTGGAGCTGATCAATATCCACACCATCAAGCCCCTGGATGTGGAAGCGGTCAAGGCCTCCATACAAAAGACGCGGTGTGCCGTGACCGCGGAGGAGCACAACATCATCGGGGGCCTGGGGGACAGCATCGCCCAGGTAGCCGCCCGCCACTGGCCCGTTCCCATAGAATATGTAGGGACAAAGGATACCTTTGGAGAAAGCGGCAAACCCGAAGACCTATTGATCAAATACGGCCTTGATTCTGTGGATATTGTGGCAGCAGCCGAAAAGGCGCTCGTCCGTAAAAAAGCCTAACTTACTACCTCGTTAAACTTGCTTTTCGCAAAACCATCCAATGGCTACTATCGCAGACGATAAAGAGTTATTGCTGCAATTCAGGGTTCCTGCCACAAAAGAAGCGGCATTTACCCAAATTGTCCGGAAGTATCAGGAAAAATTGTATTGGCATATCCGCCGCCTGGTGGTGGATCATGATGACGCCAACGATATACTACAGAATGTCAGTATCAAGGTTTGGAAGAGTTTGGATAACTTTAGGGAAGACAGCCAGTTATATACATGGTTGTACAGGATTGCCACCAATGAAAGTTTGACCTTCCTTGAACAGCAGAAAAAAAAGGCTTCCGTCTCTTTCAGCGATGTGGAGACGGGGTTGAGCAATAAACTGAAAGCGGACCGGTATTTTGATGCCGGAAAGCTCGAATGGAAGCTCCAGCTGGCGATTCAATCGCTGCCGGAGAAGCAACGGATCGTTTTCAACCTAAGGTATTACGATGAAATGCCTTATGAAGAAATGAGCCGGGTCCTGGAAACCTCGGAAGGGGCTCTAAAGGCCAGCTATCACCACGCGGTGAAGAAAATCGAGGACTTTATGCTCAACCATTAAACGTTTTTAATGTATCGTAGTCTTATTTGGTTGTATGGCACACGGTGAAATCATAGGACGTGAACTGGAAGGGATTTCCAAAGTGGTGGCGGGATTGCCTTCCGCAACCCCCTTTGTTGTCCCTGAAGGATACTTCACCCACTTCCCCGAAAGGATGCTGGAAAAAATCCAGGAGCCTGTGCTATTCGAGGGCCTGAAAAACGCGCCCACCCTTCAAGCGCCTCCCGGTTATTTCGACACCTTCCCGGAATATGTGCTGGGGTTGGCTCGCCTGGATGCGTTGAAGGACCTTCCTACTTTCCGCGTTCCCAAGGGCTATTTCGAGGAGTTCCCCGAAAAGGTCCTGGAAATGGCGCAAGCGTCCGAATTCATTCTGGAAAAGCTGCAAGAATCCGAAAGCGTAGACGAGGAACTACAAAGGCTATCCCCCCTGCTTGCTTCGCTTCCCCGGAATTACCCGGGAAGTCTCCCGGCGGGTTATTCCTTCGTGGCTCCGGCGGAACAGGCGCCCGTTATCGCCCTGCAACCGCAGCGCAAGCGGAGCGTGCATCCCTTCCTGGCCGCAGCCGTTACCCTTGGGGTGGTCCTGCTGAGCGCCGTCTGGGGATACAAGGTCTCCCTCGAGCCCGTTGGCTTCCGGAGCGGCATCAACCTAAAGACTCCTGCTCAATTCAACACGGCCCTGGCCAAAATATCCGACCAGGCGATCGTGGAATACCTGAAAAATAACACCGACGTCAGCGACGCCGATCTTCTGGCCAGTGAGGTAGACGATCAGCAACTGCCCAATGCCGAAGTCCCCGAAGGGGCCAAGGCGGCACAGGCTCAAACGACACAAGAATAGCAATTAAAATAGCATAGGAATATCAAACCGTCATGAAAAAGGGTCTCCTCATATTATGCTTATCTGCGCTCGGGGCAACGCCCTGCCTCGCACAGGTGCCTCCTCCCCAGGAGGACCCGGCGGTGGCGCAGGCCAGGCAGGATAAGATCAAGGGGCTAAAATTGGCTTATATACTCCAGCAGCTTAATATTTCTAAAGAAGAGGAAAGTAGGTTCGTACCCCTGTATTTTCAATATGATAAAGAGGTTACAAGCACCAATCACAACCTCGCCCTGGATGAAATAACCCGCGAAGAAACCATCCTGAATATCCGCAAACGCTACCAGGACCAATTCACGGCCGTCCTTGGCAGGAATCGTGCCATCTATTTTTTCCGTTGCGAAAGGGATTTCAACCAAATGTTGATTAAGCGTCTGCGCCCCGCCCCGCGAATGGGCCCTCTCCGCAGGGGGTACTAATTGCCTGGGGAAGGGGCTCCTATCCCGGTTAATTTAAGTAAAGAAACGGTGAATTTATGTGTCCCTATGACACGTTCCTTTAGCCTCATTTCCAACCTCTTTTAGCGTATCAGGCCACCAAAAATGGGTGGTTAATTCCATTAGCAATTTTTGGAAACTAAATTATTTTTTCCATACATTTGCATATAGGTGTTTTTCATAGGTTAGCAACGGCCGACTCTTTCTAGGGTTGGCCTATTTTTTTATAATTGGGCAATTTTTCCCCAAAACCTTTGAGGGAGGGCCTTTTCCTGGGGCGAATAAACGTTAGTTTACCGATCCTTTACAAACTGACGGTAGGGAATTTGACGTCGTGATAAAACATCAGGGTCCAGTGCCCGGATTCAGCCTCCTGCCACCACTTTTTCCTTAGCTCCATGCACTTCTTACCGTCGAAGTCGTACTTCGCGATGAAGCGGTTCTTCATTTGATTGAGCTGGGGAGCGTCGTCGCCCCCGAAGAAGGCAGTTTGACCCCCTTCGCTGATCCAAAATACCTGATGAAAGGGGGTATGTCCCCCTGTGACTTCGTAGCGGATGTCCGGCCCGATCTGACCCCTGTCGTTATCGAGGAGGACCACCCGGTCCGTTCCCCGCAGGGGAGCCAGTTCTTCCAATATATAAGAGGAGGGACCTTTTTCCAATCCGTAGGCCAATTCGCGCCCCTGGATATAATAAATGGCCGAGGGAAAGCTGAAGGGGTTTGCGCCGATGCCACCCGCATGGTCCTTGTGGAGGTGGCTTAGCAGAACTTTCGTTACATCCATGGGGTTGATCCCCGCGTTCACCAGGTTGTGGTGGATCTGCAGCGTACCGTCAGGATTCCGGAATCCCAGACCCGTATCGAAAAGGACGATATCCTCACCCGTAAGGACCACAAAGGGTTGAATCTCCACCAACAGGGACCCCCTGGAACGCGCCTGCAGGTCGTCCGCGTCCAGGTCGAAAGGGACAAACTTCTTTGATTGGTCGATGGTAAAGGCGCCTTCGGAAAGGGGGATGATTTTCATCGCAATATAATATGCCGGTCCGCGTCGAGGCGGATCATTATAAAAATCAAGATGGTGAAGGTCAGCAATGATGATCCGCCGTAACTCATGAGGGGGAGCGTAATCCCGATCACCGGCGCCAGCCCGATGGTCATGCATACATTGACGGCAATGTGAAAAAAGATGATGCTCGCCACCCCGTAGGCGTACACCCTGGAAAAGGAGCTACGCTGCCTTTCGGCGATCGTCACGATATGCCAGAGCAGGAGCAGGTACAGTCCCAGGAGCACCGCGCAGCCGGCAAAGCCAAAGTCCTCCCCTATCGTGCAAAAGATGAAATCGGTACTTTGCTCGGGAACGAAGTCATAGCGCGTCTGGGTACCTTTCAGGTATCCTTTCCCCGCCAGGCCTCCGGACCCGATCGCTATTTTGGATTGCTTGACGTTGTAATCGGTACTTTGGGCCGTCTTGATCCGACGGTGGCGCAAATCCTCTTCGGTAGCCTGCACCTCGGGCTTGGACCCGTGGTGGCGTTGATAATCCTTCCCCACCAGGCTGTAAATACGCCTGGCCTGGTATTCCTGGAGCACGTTATCGAATACGTAGGGGACCGCGAAAACGGATATTCCCGAGGCCAAAACCCAGGTAAAAAGTATGACGCTAAAGAGGTTCCGGTTCCGTTTGAACTGGCGGCGCGACAGGAAGATGGTCAGGATGGCGATCCCGGTCAGCACCCCTAACAAAACGTACCTGTCCAATACCAGCGTCATGACCGCCAGTACGCCCAGGGCAAAGCCGATGACCAGGATGGAAGGGGGAAGGCCTTCCCGGTACATGGGGATGAAGAGGCAAAAATAAACCAGCGCCAGGCCCGTCTCATTTTGCATAATGGTGATCAGGGCAGGCAATACGACGATGCCTGCGGCGATGACCTGGGCCTTTAGCTCATCGAAATGCGTTTCGGGCCTGGAGATGAATTTCGCCAGGGCCAGGAGGGTGAATATTTTACAGAATTCCGCGGGTTGCAGGTTGAAACCACCGCCCAGGGCAATCCACGAATGCGATCCGTTTACCTCCCGACCAAGGCCAGGGATGAAGGTGGCCAGCAACAGTACGATTCCCAGGGCATAGGACAGGTTGGCCATCGTGGTGAATATCTTCGAATCCGTAAGCAGGATGATGACGCCCAATATGCTGTAGATGCAGAGGTAGAAGAATTGTTTGGAGTACTCCTTGTGAAGCCCCAGCAGGTTTTGCAGGATGTTGTCCCCTTCCCGGTATTCCACGGCGAAAATGCAGAGCACCCCGATGAGGGCGATCAGGAAAAACAACCAGATCGACAGGGTATCTACCCCCTTGGTGATGGATGGGTTTCGGGCGGACGTATTCATACGAGGGGACGGGATTTGCGTTTCTTATTATCAGGCGCCAGCATTTCGGCTACGTGCCGCCGTACAGTGGTGTCACGCTTGGGCGGTGTGCTGTCATGTTTAGGGGGCGGGGGGATGCTGTCATCCTCACCCAGCGTGTCGGCCAATTCGCGCGCCCGCTCCTTGGCCAAAGAATCCCTTTCCGCGTAGATCCGGGGAGGAATCAGGTCGAGCGTCAGGATGCGTTGTTCAATGGCCTTGCGCGATTCCATAATGGTATCGTTCAGGTACTTTTCGATCATCAGGCCCGCGATAGGCGCGGCGGAATTCCCCCCCATGCCCGAATTTTCACAAACCACCGCGATAGCGATTTTGGGATCGTCCTTGGGCGCGAAGGCGGCAAAGAGGGCATGGTCCTTTTGGGCGACGCCGTGGTAGAAGTTCTGCGCAGTCCCCGTCTTACCCGCGATGGCAATCCCCGGGACCTGGGCTGCCTGGGCCGTACCCTCCTGAACAACGCCGTACATCCCTTCGATGACCTTTTGAAAAATATCCAGGGGAATGTGCGTGGGTTCATGACGAACCCTGTATTTGTCCAGAACCGTATCCCCTCCCGAAACGCTGTCGACAATGTGGGGTATGTAATAGTAACCGCGGTTGCCGATCAGGCACATGGTATTGGCGATTTGCATGGGCGTTTCAATCGTTTCGCCCTGGCCTATACCCAGGGACACGGCCGTACACGAATTCCAGCGGTGGCGTCCGAAGACCTTGTTGTAGTGCGCAGTATCGGGTATATAGCCACTGTTTTCTCCCGGGAGATCCACACCCAACCGGCGCCCCAGCCCGAAGGAATTCATATACGCCTTCCACTGCATCAAGCCGTCCTCGACGTTGTGGTGCTGGTCCACGATCAGGCGGAATACCGAAAAGAAGTAAGAGTTGCAGGAGTTGGTGATGCCCAGCACGAGGTTCCTGCCGTGTCCCGGCGCCTTCTCCAGGCATTTGCGCGGCGTCCCGCAGTCGTAATACCAACCCAGGCAATTTACGCCATAGGAAGGGGTGATCACACCCTCGTCAAGGGCCACCATGGCGTCCAGGGGCTTGAAGGTGGAACCGGGGGGATAGGTCGCCAAAATAGCCCGGTCGTACATAGGCAGGGCCGGGTCGCGGAGCATTTCAGAGAGGTGCTTATTGCGGTCGGGGCCCGTCAGGTCATTGGGATCGAAAGTCGGGCTGGACACCATGGCCAGGATGCCGCCGGTCTTGGGATCGATGGCTACGATACTTCCGACCTTGCCCGCCATCAATTTTTCACCGTATTGCTGCAGGTCCACATCGATGCTGGTGTACAGGTTTTTCCCTGCAATCGCCGCGGTATCGTACTGACCACCCGCATAGGGACCCTGGGGACGGTTGAGGTTATCCTTTACTAAAAAACGAACCCCGCGTTGCCCCATCAGCTCCCGTTCGTAAGCACTCTCCAGGCCGGTCCGGCCGGCGTAATCGCCCGACTGATACCCCTGATCGACGTGCCTGCGGATAAATGCGGAATCCACTTCCCCCACGTATCCCAGCAGAACACCGGCGGTATGGAAGGGATACGTGCGTACGGGGCGTTCCTGGAGATTGAAAGCGGGTTGGAACTTGAAAAGGCTTTCGCTGATGCGCGCCAGCTTTTCCGGGGAAAGCAGGGATTCAAAGATGGAGGGCCTGCTTCGACCGTTCTTGACGATGGCATTGATGATGCGCTGCCTGAATTCGGAAGTATCGATGCCCAGGATCCGGCAAAGGGCCATAGTATCCAGGCCCTTGACCTGCATGGGCGTGACCATGAGGTCGTACATGATGGTATTGTCCAGGATGGCCCGCCCTTTCCGGTCGAATATAATGCCCCTGTTCGGATACACGACCTCCCTCAGGAGGGCATTATCCTGGGCCAGCTTCTGATATTTTCCGGAAATGACCTGGAGCGTGAAAAGCCTGGCTATGATAACAAAAAAAACAGCGGCAAAAATGAAACGGACCACCGTTTGGCGCGACTGGTTAAACACCGACATTCGATAGAGGGATTGGATTTTACTGTAGTGAAGTTACGTATTGGTGATAAACTTTTGTTTCCGAGGGAAAAACATTTCCAAAATGATCACCAGGACCAGGCTGATCACGGTCGACACCAGGGTCTTGCCGATGAAGTACAAGATGCCGGGGAAGGAAAGGGCCTCCAAAAGGAACAACACAAAATGGTGTAACAGGGTAAGTATCAACACGTAAGTAAGGTAAGGGGCAAGACCGAGGCTCTTGATGGAGGGTTCCCGGTAGTTCATCTCGGCGCCTTGCTGGGGGACGAGGATGTTGATGAGAAAGGGCCGGACGTAGGCGATCAAAACGCAGGGTGCCGCGTGCAGGCCCGGAGTCTTCGTGAAGTAGTCCAGGGAAAGCCCGCAGACAAACCCCGCGATCATCAGCATAAAGCGGCTCGTCGAAAAAGGCAGCCAAAGGATGAAGACGTAATAAATGTAGGGTACGACGAAGGAGTGCAAGGGCGGGATTTGGCTCAGGATGAAGACCTGTACCAGGATAAAAAGGATTAACCTTCCGATATTTTTCAGTAAGTCACTCATTTCATCGATTTCCTGGTGGCATCCTCCAGGGACGTTTGTTCCTTGAGCAATGTATTTTCCACGATATATACGTGCTGGAGTCGTCCAAAACGCGTAGCCGACCGCAATTTCAGAATATAGAAATTGCTCGCGGGATCGCTCGAAATGTCCACCACCGTGCCTATGGGAATGCCCGAGGGAAATTTATCGGAATACGTGCTGGTGACCACCGTGTCCCCTTTGGCCACGTGGACGCTTTTGGGAATATTGGTCATGGTGAGGATACCTGGGTCATTGCCATCCCAGCGGATGGGACCCGAATCTCTGCTTTTCTTCAACATTCCCGAAACCCTGCTTTGGTGGTGCAGTAGGCTCATGACGACCGATACGTGCGGACTCACGTTGATCACCGTGCCCACCACGCCATCGGGGCCGATCACTCCCATATCGTCAGCGATGCTGTCCGCGGTGCCTTCATCCAGGGTGATGTAGTTATTGGTGGCCAGGGTCACGGTGTTATTTATGACATTCGCGCCCCTCCATATGAACTTCCGCACGTGCCCCAGGGTATCCACGGGAATGGAGTCCCTGAGGATTATGATCGAGTCTCTGCCCGTTTTGACATTGCCGGGCAGCGCCTGGAGCAGGGTCAGGTTCTGGCGGGCCAGGCGATCGTTTTCCTCCTTGAGGTGAAAATAGCTATGGATGCGGGAATACTGAGAATAAAATCTTCCGGTGATGTCTCCTGTCACCCCCATCAGGAAAGCCTGATGATATTCGTTATAGGAAAACAACATGGACAGGCTTACAATTTCCAGGATAAGGAATACTAATACGTGGAAATACCGCCTTACGAACAGGAAAATATTGCGCACCGGATATTGAGTTTAAGGCTTCTGCTAGCGCATGACGAAGGGGTAGCGCTGGTAATTCCTGAGCGCGATACCCGTTCCCCTTACGACCGACTTGAGCGGATCATCCGCTACATGGACCGGAAGCTTGATCTTACCTGCCAGTCTTTTATCCAGCCCTCTCAGCAAGGCTCCTCCACCCGTTAGGTAAAGGCCCCTGCGATAAATGTCCGCTGCCAGTTCGGGTGGGGTCATTTCCAGGGCTTTCAAAATGGCTTCTTCTATCTTGAATACGGACTTATCTAAAGCCTCGGCGATTTCCTGGTAGCTTACCATGATCTGCTTGGGTATCCCAGTAACCAGGTCCCTTCCATTGACGGGGATGTCATCGGGCGGGTTATCCAGGTCTTTGGTGGCTGCACCGATCTGGATTTTGATTTGCTCCGCGGTGCGTTCACCGATGAGAAGGCTGTGGTAGCGACGCAAGGCCTCCATGATGTCCCCGGTGAATTCGTCACCGGCGATCCGGATCGACTGATCGCAGACGATGCCTGCCAGGGCAATCACGGTGATCCCGGTGGTGCCGCCCCCGATGTCGATGATCATATTCCCCACGGGTTCCTCTACATCGATGCCTATCCCCAACGCCGCTGCCATGGGTTCGTGGATCAGGTACACTTCCTGGGCGCCCGCCTGTTCCGAACTATCCCTGACCGCGCGTTTCTCCACTTCGGTTATGCTGCTGGGGATGCAGATCATCATCCTCCATTTGGGAGGAAACAAGGGCCGCTTGGGGTAGATCATTTTGATCAGCTCCCGGATCATCAGTTCCGCGGCATTGAAGTCCGCGATCACACCATCTTTCAAGGGACGTACGGTACGTATGCTTTCATGGGTCTTCTCGTGCATCAATAGCGCCTTTTTTCCTACTGCAAGCACGTTCTTTGGATTATTCCTGTCCAGGGCGATAATCGAAGGCTCATTCACCACTACCTCGTCGTTATGTATGATCAGGGTATTGGCTGTACCAAGATCGATAGCTATTTCCTGCGTAAAGAAGTTAAAAAGTCCCATTGTCTATTTTTCAATTCAATGCATGCAAAATTCAAGGAAATTATCCAAACCCACAACACGCTCGCTGATAAATTTCCAGAGGCTAACAGGTGGGCATAACCGTGAATAGAGGGCTTGATCTTGTAAATATATTAATTATCGGAATTCATAACCAATATCTCTTCGGAAATACATTCCGTCAAAATGTATTTTCCCCAGGGCTTCCCGTGATTTTACTGCTGCCGCGGCCGGGCTGGCCCCGTAGGCCGTTACCGCCAGGACCCTGCCTCCGTTGGTAAAGATATGGCCGTCCGATGCCCTGGTGCCTGCGTGGAACACAAGATCGTCGGATATCACCCCGAGACCCGTGATAATTTTCCCTTTCTCGTAAGCGCCCGGATATCCGCCTGAGACCGCGACCACCGTAGCCGCGGCACGGGGATCGGTCTCCAGTTGCACGGCGCCGAGGGTTCCCCGGTGGGTGGCTTCCAATAATTCCACCAGGTCATTCCTTAGCCTGGGCATGACCACTTCGGTTTCCGGATCCCCCAGCCGGCAATTGTATTCGATGACGAAGGGTTCGCCGCCTACGTTGATCAGCCCCAGGAAAAGGAAACCCTTGTATCCGATCTCTTCCGATGCGAGTCCGCGCACCGTGGGCTCCACCACCCTGCGAAGGACCTTGTCCATAAAGGCGGCATCCGCGAAAGGTACCGGACTTATGGCGCCCATGCCTCCGGTATTGGGACCCGAGTCTCCTTCTCCAATGCGTTTGTAATCCTTTGCTTCGGGCAGGATTAGGTATTGCCGCCCATCCGTCAGAACGAAGACAGACAGCTCTATGCCCGTGAGAAACGCTTCCACCACCACCTTCTTCCCTGCTTCTCCAAATTGGTCCATATGGTCGAGCGCCTCCAACGCTTCGGCGTGTGTAGCGGCGATGATCACACCTTTGCCGGCGGCAAGTCCGTCCGCTTTCAACACCACGGGCAGGGAGTGGGCCTCCACATAGCGTTTCGCGTCAGGGTCGCCGGGCGCGAACTCGCGGTAAGCCGCCGTAGGTATTCCATGCCGTTGCATAAACGCCTTTGCGAACGCCTTGCTTCCCTCCAGCCTCGCCCCCGAGGCCGTGGGGCCGATCACAGGGATTGGCGCCAAGTGGGGATCTTCCTGAAAGTAATCGTAAATACCCCTGACCAACGGCTCTTCGGGACCTACCAGGATCAGGTCCACCCCACGCTTCAGGCAGAAGTCCCCGATACCACGGAAGTCCATCACATCCAGGGGGACGTTCTCTCCGCAAGCAGCCGTCCCCGCATTCCCTGGGGCTATGTACAGTTGCCTGCAGCGGGGACTTTGCGCAAGCTTCCATGCCAGCGCATGTTCCCTGCCTCCCGAGCCCAACAAAAGAATCGTCATAGGGCGCGAAGATATTGATTTTGTGTGTACATTGGCTTCCTATGAACCAACCACTTAAGGTATCTGAAGCCCATCCCAAAGGCCTTTACATCCTCTTCGCCACGGAGATGTGGGAGCGATTCAATTTCTACGGGATGCGCGCTATGCTGGTGCTGTTTATGACGCACGCGTTGCTCTTCGACAAGGTTTTCGCTTCGAATATTTATGGCAGTTATATCAGCCTTGTGTACCTGACCCCCCTGATCGGAGGATACATGGCCGATCGTTACTGGGGTAACCGTCGATCCATCGTCTCCGGTGGCATTGTCATGGCGCTGGGGGAATTGATCCTGTTCTGTTGTGGCACGGTGTACCATTCCCTGCCCCAACTGGCCACCCTCTTATACTTCTCGGGCCTGGGCTTCATGATTGCGGGGAACGGGTTCTTCAAGCCAAACATCTCCATCATGGTGGGGCAATGCTACCCCCAGGGTGACCGAAGGAAAGATTCCGCCTATACGATTTTTTATATGGGCATCAATACCGGGGGGTTCCTGGGACCCATCGTCTGCGGACTGGTGGGGGATACGGGCAATCCGGCGGATTACCGCTGGGCCTTCCTGGTAGCAGGCGTGGGCATGATCCTGAGCATCATTACCCTGCGCATGTTCCACCACAAATACGTGGTTACCCCCGAAAAGCAACCCCTGGGGCTCACACCTCCGGGGGTCAAGGGAACCGTGATCAAACCCTGGTTCGTGGTGGGCTTTCTTCTCCTGACCACACTCCTGGCCATTGGGATGATTTACGTGGACGACAAGGTATTCCCTTACCTTTCCTATCTCCTGGTCGTCGCGCCCCTGCTGATCGTGGCCATCATATTCGCAGATAAAACACTTAGCAGCATCCAAAAGCGGCATGTAGGGGTGATTTTCATCATTTGTTTCTTCGTCATCTTCTTCTGGGCCGCCTTCGAGCAGGCCGGGGATTCCCTGACCTTTTTCGCCGACGAACAAACCAACAGGCACCTGGGCTTGCACCTCCCCGTGTGGTCGGTTTACTTGATTTCTGTTGCTTTGCTGTGGGTAGTATATTATTTGTTCAAGAAAGCCTCGCGGAACCTGGCGGGGGATTACAACACCCTCCTCAGGCATACGGTATTCTTTCTGCTAGGCCTGCTTGGGGCAGGAATCCTTGCGACGGATATTTACCTGGGCGCTTCCGGAAAACCAACGGTAAGCATGGAGGACGTACCGCCCAGCGTTTTCCAATCGCTCAACTCGGGATTTATTCTTCTTTTTGCGCCCTTCTTCGCATGGTTATGGATAAAGCTCGGCAAACGGGAACCCGCCACCCCTACCAAGATGGCCATAGGTTTGCTCTTCATGGCCATAGGCTTCGGCTGGATCGCCTACGGCGTAGACAATATTCCACCCGGCATCCGGGTCAGCATGATCTGGCTGACGGGCATGTACGCGATGCATACCTGCGGGGAGCTTTGCCTGTCGCCCATTGGCCTTTCCCTCGTCAACCAACTGGCTCCCTTCAAGTTCGCCTCGTTGCTGATGGCCGTCTGGTTCATGGCCAACGCCATGGGTAATAAGCTGGCGGGGGTGCTCAGCACCTTGTATCCGCAGCCGGGCAAACCCACGGCCTTCCTGGGCTATCACATGCAAAACCTGCACGATTTCTTCATGCTGTTCGTGTTCATGTGCGGCGCCGCCTCCCTGATCCTCTTCCTGTGCACCAAACGCATTCAGAAAATGATGCGCGGGGGAGCTTAAAGAAATGATAAAATCGGGGACCTCCCGGGAGTTCGGCCCGTGACTTGCCTTACTTTTGCCGCAAACGGATCCCATGAAGCATTTACTACCCTTGGCTGGGGGGTTGCTATTTGGGGCCTTGGGCGCCCGTGCCCAGGTCACCGATACCCTCACCGACAAACAACTGAAAGACAAAGTACTTGGCGAAATCCAGTTAAGCCTCGACAAGAGAACGAAAACCATCGACTCCACCGTTACCAAACTGGATCAGCGCGTGGACGACCTGGATAAATCCATCCTTGAAACCAAGGATGTCAAGGAAAAAGCGGACAAGCTGGTGCTCCGCGTCCAGGCTTTGGAAGACCGTCAAAAAGCCATCGATCAGAACGACCTTTTTATCTACCAGGCCAACTACCAATCGGCCATCGTCAACCTCGTTTCCATGGAACGGGAAATCAAGCCCCTGATCCTGTTCAATTCCACCAAGACCTTTTTCGACATGCTTGGACAGGCCAGCAACCCCATGAATTACCCTGGCTACAAGGAATTCTTCGCACAGTTCAATAAGTACATGGAAAGCAACCGCGCGGAAGAAACGGGCCTGGGCGTAGCCAGCAACGTGCTCAGCTCCGCCGGAACCGAAATGGGAGCCGTGCCGGTCACGGGGCCCATGACGTATGCCCTGTTCAGCGGCATGTCTTCTTACATGAGCTCCCTGGGGAGAAAGCAAAAAGAACTCCGCGAGTCGAGTGAAAAGATGGTCATCCTTACCATGAAGGTCAGCCAGTTCGACTACGACCAGGGGCTGATCGAAAACGAATGGGCCTCCATCGAGGCCGAGTTGGATAACCTCCAGAAGATCTACGCCCAGGATTTGGCCACCGACCTGGCCACCCTTAAAATCGACCCCAAAGATTTTGCTGTGAGTTTCTCACACGAAAGCGACGCGGAAAGCCGTTACCAATACCTGACCGCGATGCGCCAGGATGCCGCCGGATTCGCCGTGTCGGAAAGAGAAAAAAATCCTAAAGACTGGAAACAGAAGATCTATTACCAAATGATGGACGTTCAGGCCTTAAAGCTCCGCTTTGGACAGATCACTTTCCGGATCAGCGAAAATATTGCACGCTATGAAACGCTGTTCGACAAATACAAGATGGATCCCCAGATCGGGCCGGAAATCCTGAACCTGCAGGCGAAGCTCAATGACTTGCGCGATACGTTCGACAAGGCGTTCGATCCGTTGGATTACATCAGTTCCACGACGAAAATGTATAAGGTGGGGTAGACGACCCCTCACGGGGTGCCCCGGGGTTAAACCATCAACCCCCCGTAATATCGGTGCAAGGGTTCCGGCAACGCGATCCCATCTTCTTTCTGGTGATTCTCCAGCAGGCAGGCCACAATGCGTGGTAACGCGAGCGAGCTTCCGTTGAG